>ENA-ORBV01001613-ORBV01001613.1-microbial-mat-metagenome-genome-assembly--contig:-NODE-1613-length-49779-cov-16.563800_pt1 | contig 49779 bp, 44 predicted proteins | sample MGYA00237777_ERZ505514 | MGnify/ENA primary metagenome ERZ505514 (study PRJEB26160, sample SAMN06269048) | microbial mat metagenome | isolation source: Oligotrophic lake microbial mat | place... | reverse complement strand
AACGCGTGCCCGACCTGCCCAAACCGATGGCGCCGGTGGCCGGCCGGCCGTTTCTGGCCTATGTGCTCGACGCGCTGACGCGCGGCGGATTCGACGACATCGTGCTGGCCGTTGGATACCGCTGGGAGGCCATCCGCGCGGGCTTCGGCTGCAGTTACCGCGGCGCTTCGATCGCCTACGCGGTGGAGACCGAACCACTGGGTACCGGCGGGGCGATCGCGCATGCGTTCGCCAGCGCCGGCATCAAGGGTCGTGAGGCCGCGCTGGTCTTGAACGGCGACACCTATCTGGACCTGGATTTCGCCGCGTTGCGCGCCTGGCACGAAGCACACGCCGCCGCCTGCTCGATGGTGCTGCGTCGGGTCGAAGACACGGCTCGCTACGGCAGCGTGGAGGTGGCCGGCGGAATCGTGACCGGCTTCGCCGAGAAGGGTCGCAGCGGCGCGGGCCTGATCAACGCCGGCGTATACGTGCTGCAGGCGGACATTTTCGCGAAGTTCGGCTTGAGCGGCCGCTTCGCCCTCGAAGCGGACCTGCTGCAGCGCCACTGCGCCGACCTCGCGCCGCGCGCCTACGTGACCGATGCGTACTTCATCGACATCGGCGTGCCGCAGGATTTCGATCGCGCCCAGACCGAATTGCCGGCGCTGATCGCATGACGCGGCGCGCCCTGTTTCTCGATCGTGACGGCGTGATCAATGTCGACCACGGCTACGTGCATCGGCCGGATCAGTTCGAGTTCATCGACGGCATTTTCGACCTGTGCCGCCATGCCCGCGACCTGGGCTACCTGATCGTGGTGGTCACCAACCAGGCCGGTATCGGGCGAGGCCTCTATACCGAACAGACGTTTCACGCACTCACCGCGTGGATGAAGCAGCAGTTTGCGGAGCAGGGCATCGACATCGCTGCGGTGTATTTCTGCCCGCACCATGCCCTGCATGGCATAGGGGAGTACAAGCGCCTGTGTGAGCGGCGCAAGCCCAATCCGGGCATGCTGCTAGCTGCCGCGCGCGAGCTTGGCATCGATCTGGGTGCATCAATGCTGATTGGCGACAAGGAGTCGGATATCGAGGCCGGGCGGCGGGCCGGGCTGGGCCGCGTGGTGCGATTCGGCAACTGCGATTCCACTCACGCGGATTTGGTGATCAAAAACCTCTTTCAGGGCTACACCCTGCTGGTTGAAACAAACGTTGCATCAGCAGGGGCTCAATGAAACCCGTTGCCGGCCAATGCGTCTACACCCCTTTGAATTTTGCGTGCGATCCGCTGCATCGCGATCGGCTTGGGCGTCGAGGCCGACAATTGAGCGATCCAGGTGGCCTGCCGGATGAACCCAAGACTTCAAGGTAACAATGGGTTTCACCACCAAAGCGGTAGCCTTTACTCTCTGCTTTCAGCGGAATCGTTCGATCAGACAAGGCACGCAGACGTGATACGTGACGATCCAAGGGCAAACCGGTATTCGATGCGCGAGCAAGTGACCGATGCCGCGATGCACGATTCAACGGTAAGCTTTTCTCCATGACAGTTAAGGCCGATCCACAACAGGATGTTTCCTGTGGCGCTACGCGCCCTGGCGCACCGGCACCGGGTCAGCGCATTGTGATGGTTCGGATGCTCAGTGAGAACGATGCATGCGTACGTTTGCAGAGCGACGCGATCGTACGCGGCCTGGCCGATACGCCCGCCTTCGAATGCGGGACCTACAAGCCGGGAGCAGCGGGATTCGGAGACCGCAAGATTGATTGCATCGGTTTTCACTACAACGATATCGAGGCCGTGCGATTCTTGCGATCGCATCGGCATCTCGCGCCAAATGCGCTGATTGCTTGCTTTGGTGCCGATATCTATTCCTACGAGTCCTACACGCAACTGCATGAACTGGCGGATCTCTACGTCGTCCCTACCGAACTACACCGGAGCGTGCTCGCAGCGCAACTCGAGGCGCCGGTTTACGCGTTGCCCGAACCAGTTGACCCGCTGGCAATTGCGCCGGACTTCGACTGGAATTTCCCGCTCAAGCGAACACGCCGTCTAGGATGGTTTGGTTATCCGGAGAGCTTTTACAAGGGAATGCTGTCGCTAATGCCGGTGATCCAGCGTCATCTTGAAGCCGGCACCGTGGATGACTTCGCGCTGCTCACGGACCAAAAGCGATTTCCCAACGACTGGAATCTGAAACTCAAGCCCTTCTCCCGCGAGACATTCATCACCGACCTGCGGGCTTTTGATTACGTCGTGGTAAGTCACTTCCCACTCGATCTGCATGTCAACTCACTGATCAAGTCTGCCAACAAGGCGGTCACCGCGCTGGTTGCCGGCACCATACCGATCGCCACGGATACGCCAAGTTACCGCGAACTATTCGCAAGCCTCGGACTTGAGCGATTTCTGGTCACCTCGCCTCGCGACCTCGACCGTGTCTTGGGCGGACTCGACCCGGATTCGGATTCCGCTTTGATACGTCATAGCGGCGCTCTGGATGCAATCAAGCACCGGCTTAGCGACACCAACACCGCCCGCGCTTTTGTTGACATCCTGGCCGCATGTCGCGATTCGGCCGCACAGGGGAGCCACCGGGCGGTTGGCGCTCGAAAAACACCGGTCAGCTACGCGCAGTTCTCGACAGAACGCGTAAAGCTGGCACCCCGCCTGGCGCGGGCAATCGGCAACCGTCTGCCGTGGTTAGCTGCGAAACGTGCGGCCGAATAGCGAGCGTTGGGTCAAAATGCCAAGGAAGCGGATAAGCCATCTGTTAAAGCAACAAGACTCAATGCGGCCAGTGAAGCCAATTCATGGATGTAAGGAAGCGATTCATTGCAACGAACCACCATTCCCCGAATATCTTGGCCATGACGGCGCGGTACCGATGCGCCTTAACAGCATTTTCCCGATCGATCCAAGCACTTATGGCTCGCGTTCCCAACTCCCAAGGCTCAGGCAAGCTGCCGGATGGCAATTTTGCTTCCTTGATTCCGACAAACAACAAGTCGTAAAAACTCCAGTTCACCCAGAACCGATGCGCACCAAGTCCGGCCATAGCAGTATCAGATGCCCGTCGGAAATCTCTCTCGGTCAGATTTTTGTAATAGTTCCAACCGAGTTCAACGGTCAACGGCGAAGCATCAGGTGTGGTGCGAGCGGTTCCATGCTCAGGACGCCCGGTCGTAGCGCATGTCATGACAACCAAGCCCCCCGGTCGGCAAAGCCGGATCATGTTGCGAAATGTCTCGACCCAATATGGGTTGTGCTCCATGGCTTCACAAGAAATGACGACATCGAAACTGTCGTCAGGCGCATCGTACTTTTGCCCCTCGCAAACCACGTCCACACCGTCGCCATCGGCGACATCGAGTCCAACGTAGTCACAGTTATGGAAAAAGCTGCGGATCGACCCGTTGATGTCCAGCGAACCAATCTCGAGAACGCGACAATTGTGGAAGAATTCCGGCAGAGTCTCAGCGAGCAGTCGCACGTATTGCAACTGCGTTCTATGTGCCATGCGAAAACCTTTGGAATGAAGGACTTCAGAATGCTAACAGAGGAATACCGGATTGCGAAAGACCGACAGCCTGCGGAACGTGGGCGCATGCGGGATACGACTTCTCGCTTGAAATGCTCAACCTGACAGCTTGCCTGTCCGTGTTGGTTTTTGGATTGCCTCGGGCCGCACCTGGACGATGTCACGGCAATGCGGACACGTTTCATGCTGAGGCCATTGCGCCAACGCATGCAGAGTTACACGGGTACTTGAAACCGAAACATCGAAGATGCGCCAATGCCACACAGAACTCTTGACCATGGAGAATGGTGAGTATGGCCGCTGAAGCGCGCTTGCCGCCGATCGACGCGCGCGACTATTGGCTCGCAGCAGCGCTTGCCCTTGTGGTGGCCGGTTTTCACTATGCGCAAGGTCAACCGCTTGCCACCAGCGTTTTGCTCAAGTCGTTCAACTGGGTCTTCGATTTCGATTCGTCGCGCTTCTTGGGCGGATGGTGCACACCCGGAGCCGACGTGGCCAGGGATCTGGGTTTGTCTTTCGTCGCCCGCCATGCATTGAGTATCACCACACGCCCCTTGTGCCTTGGCCTCACGCAACTGGTCGGCGATCCTGGCCTGGCCCTGATGGCCTTGACTGCGCTGTGTGCCGGGTTGACGGCGGCGATCGCCTACCTGTTTGCGGCTGTATTCTGCAGCGCGTGGATTGATCGCCTGATACTGGCGACCGGATTCGCCATATCGGCGCAACCCCTGTTGCTCGGGGTGATACCCGAGACCTTCGGCTTCGCACTCGCAGGCATCGCTTTCCACTTTCTGCTGGTGGCGAGACGACTCGATACGCCAGCTACGACCAGCCCATTGTCGGTAGTGTCGTTCGCGATCAATGCCGGCGTGACGGTGACCAATGGCGTGCTCAATGTGGTGTCGTCGATCGTTCTGGCGTGGCACCGTTTGCCGTGGCGCCGCTGGCTCGCAACCGAAGCCCGCACCTGGTTCCTGGGTGGCCTGCTTCTCGCCCTGCTTGTGATACCACTGGCCACCGTGTTCGCGCCAGCAGTGTTGTCGGAATCGGGGAGTGCTCCCAAGGCCGTTTGGTGGGTGATCAACATCAATCGCGGCGAAGCAGCCGGGCTGGGCCAGGTTCTAGCCTCGTTCATCCTCTACGGATTCGTGGCGCCGGAATTGACAGTGGTGAACCTGCCGCCACCCGATTCGCACCCGATGCTCGACTTTCGCGCGTTGCGCTACGGCCCGTGGGGCGTTGCGGCGCTGGCCATGTGGTGTGCGGCGATGGTCGCCAGCGTCGCCCTGGTCTGGCGCGAGGACAGGTCGCGCCGGATGCTGGCAATCGTTGCGATCTGGCTGCTGATCAATATCGTCCTGCACTGGTTCTGGCAATACCGCGGCAGCGTGTACTTGTATGGCGCGCATACCGCGTTTCCGCTGTTTGCGGTACTGGTGATGGGTTATGCGGCGGCGCTACGCCGCGTCGACGCCGCTGTGGTTCGGGCTTATGCCATGGTCACTGTCGCGATCTCGGCTATGAACAATTTCGGGCTATACCACGCCGTGATCGACTTTCTTGCAAGCCAGCCGCGGTGAATGTGAGGCGTTTGTGGCCACCCGTCGTGCAGCTTTACGCGCCAATTGTTGAAACGCCTGGCTACGGAACGGCGCGTCTCCCGACTTGCGAGGATTCGCAATTCGCAGCCACCGTTTGTGCTCACTGCCCCGCTTACGCCACCAGCGCATGAACCCGCGCCCATATTCAGCCAATCAAGATGAACGCAGACAAGCCAAGCCTAAAGGACCGGTTTTTGCGCCTGATCTTCCGTCGCTACTACCGCTGGCGACTGCAGCAATTCGTTGCGCCCCGCTACCTGCTTTTGCTGGAGTACTGGCCAAAGCTGGAATCGCGCTACGGCGAAGGCCGGCCACCGCTCACACGGCTTGCGCCCCTGTTCGCCGCCGGTGACCTGCGGTTTGAGGAAACCTTGCGTTCGCTCACACCATTTCGCAGCGACCTGCAACGTATCGCCGAGACAGCGCCGCAATCAGCAGCTGCGCCTTTCTGGCAAAACACCTGGCTCACAGGGCTCGATGCGATCGCGCTGTATGGGCTGCTGGCACTGCACCGACCGGCCCGCTACCTGGAAGTGGGATCCGGCAATTCGACCAAGTTCGCCCGGCGCGTGATTCAGGACCAGCAGTTGCCCACGCTCATCGTTTCGGTGGATCCCGATCCGCGCGCCGAGATCGACGCACTGTGCGACGAGGTGATACGCAAACGTCTCGAAGATGTCGACCTCGCCTTGTTCGACCGTCTCGAAGCCAGCGACATGTTGTTCATCGACAACTCGCACCGGGTATTCCAGGGCAGTGACGTGACGGTCTTTTTCCTGGAAGTGCTGCCACGCCTGAAGCCGGGGGTGCTGGTGCATGTGCACGACATCTTTCTGCCGTTCGACTATCCGCTGATCTGGAAGGAGCGACACTATTCGGAACAGTACATGCTGGCCGCCTACCTGCTGGGCGGAAGTCGTAATCTGGAGTTACTGCTGCCTGTGCCGTACGTCGAAAAGCACGCTGCGTTAGGCCCGCTGATCGACGACGCCTGGCGGGACGACGTTTTCCAGCGCGCCTTTGCATTGAATCGCAAGGTGGCGGGTTACATCGGTACCTCCTGTTGGTTCAGGACAAAATAAGTGCACCGGATTGCGCACTTCGCGGCAGTGCTGCTGCCGTCGAACAGGCTGCGTGCCACACAGCGGAACGCGGGAGGGCCACTTGGGCGCTTGAAAAACGCCCCTCCCAGCGCATCGTCAACCCCGGCGCCGAGGCGGCGATGAGGGTCTCCTTTATTGTTCCGGTCTTCAACACCGGCCCGTACCTGCGCGAAGCGATCGATTCGATCCACGCCAACGCGTCACCCGCGACGACAATCGAAATCCTGCTCGTCGACGACGGCTCGACCGATGAGGAAACGCTTGAACTTCTGCGTCAAGCTTCAATCGAACCCGGCGTACGGGTTCTGACACTGCCCTGTAACCGTGGTCCTTCGGCGGCACGCAACGCCGGGATTCGTGCGGCACAGGGCGAGTGGATCGCGTTTCTCGACGCCGACGACCTTCTCGCGCCGGGCGCATTGCAAGCGCGTCTTGCCGTGATTGATGCGCAACCCCAGGCACGCTGGATCATGGGCACACTGCTGGTCATGACCGCACCCGGCCAAAACCAGAGTGGCTATTTTCCGGATCTCGCAGCGTTTGGCACGGCAATACTGCCAGGAGTGCTCGCAATTCGCGACCCGGCGCGCATGCTGCTTGCGCGATTCAAGATTCCCCAGGTGGGTACCGCCATGCTTCGCCGCGACCTTGTGGAACAGATCGGCGGCTTCAACGAGTCGCTGAAATACTGGGAAGACTGGTACTTCTGGCTGCGAGCGGCTTGTCACGCGGACCTGCTCTGGATTGAACAGCCGTTGTTGCACTTGCGCCGATACCACACGTCGTTGTCGAAGAACCTGCTGGTAGCCGCACGCGAAGTGCCACGTGCAGCCCAAGCGGCGCTGCGCGATCCGCGCTTTCGAGCACAGCGAAAAATGCTGCGCTGGTGCCTGGCGGCTGAGCTAAGAACGTCGGCGGCGATTTATCTTGATCACGACAAGCAGGCGCATGCAATTATGTGTGCGCTTCGGGCGGTCGCGTGGTCACCGACTGACAAGCGCAGCTACGCCTCGCTGTTCAGCGCTCTCGCCTGGACGCGTGGCCCTTTGCGCTAGTCGGCGATTCATCCGCTTGAATTCGAAGGCGGGAAGTTCGCGCCCGATTAGAGACCTGGGTCGCGACAGTTGAGCCTTTTCTGCTGGCTGGACATGGCTGGTTTCAATGAAACATGCTGGCACGCAGTTGGCCGCCGCTGGCACCTCGGTCAATCAATCAGTCCGAAGCTCGAAACACACGATAACCATCGCAGGCGAAGGCAACATTTCGAAAAATGCCTTCCGGCCAGGCCACCGCGCTCTGAGGATGCAACAAGTACCAATCAATCCTGTGCAATGCCAAGTAGGATCTCCATTCTCCGGCGCTGCGCACCAGCTTGAAATCGCGCAAGCTCTCAAGGCGTTCCTGATGACCGGAAACCCTTCCACCGAATAGAGTCGCGCTGGCGAAAAGTTGTCTCTCGGTCAATGCGCTGAGAATGAAGCGGGGATCGTTCTCCGAGTCTTGAACGATATCGCCTTGACTACCGTGCTGCCTGATGAACTGCGCCGCCTTGAACAGGCAGCGCGGAATCGCGTTGAATTTTTCGTAGCTTTCATGGCCTTTTCTTGTTGGGAAGGTTTGGAGATTCGGCCCAAATATCAAGGGACCGGCAACACCGCATGTCACGAGAGCAAGTAAAACCACGCCCTGCCTGCGAGTGCGAGGCGCATGCGCGCCGAACGCAAGGTAGTAGGCGCCACCGACACTCCAGCATACGACGCAGAAATAGGCCCATACAAGTGGCCGATTCAGCAATTCGTCGGGAGTGCCGTGGCCGCGAGTGTCGATAGCCAATCCGAGGGACATCACAAAGTAATTTACAAGAATGATCAGCGGAAACCACAGTAACGCCGGCGAAATCCGTTTCTTTGCCAGAATCGCTACGGCCGCAACCGCAAGGAGCCACAGACCAAAAGTTGAAAGTGAGAGCAGCGCAACTGCGTAAAGTCCATCAACTATCATTGAATGCCGCTCTCGAACGAGTACACGACTAAAAAATTCCTTGATCGCCCCATCGTCGTAGTCCTTGAGCAATTGCATCACGTACCATGCAGCCCCGCTTCCATCCAGGCGCATTACGGGAACTCGATCCATGCCTTGCGACCATGCGATGACAGCGGCGAAAACGGCAGTGCAAGCCAGCGTGAAGATGATGCGCCTTCCTGCCCGCAAGCCGGAAAAAAACAGGCACGTAAACAGTAGTGCGACAAATGCACTGGCAACGAAGATATGCGCCTTGTATGTGAGACATAAAGATAGAAAAAAATATCCGACCAGAATTGCGCGATAACTCCCGCGCGAGCAGCCATCAAAGATAAAGGTCCAGGCCAAGGCAGCGCAAGCCAGTCCATACAGCATTCCAAGATTCGCCTGCGCAAGAAAGTTGTAGCTCAGGTATCTGTTGGCGAAGCCTTGCTGATACGCATCAGGTAGAAGCAGCAAGGCCGCGGATGCAGCGAATGCCGGCCATGGCCCCCACATGCAAGCGACCAGAGTGAATGCTGCCAGCCCTGTCAGAAGAATGCCCAACGGCAACTGCACCGCAGAATAGCTCTCGACTGCGGTGCTGGACGTCATGACGGCAATCGCGGCCGCAGGAAGATAGCTGGCGAAATGATAGATTCGCGCCGCCGTACCAGCCATGTTCAGTTCCTGAATGGTGGCCAAGCCATGCGCTTGTGAAAACACACTTATCTGCCGGGCGTGGATAAACGCATCTCTCCAGGTGCGCCACACGATCTCGGAGCCGTCGCTGAGAAGAGGAACCTGGGCTTCAAAACACCACAACGTCGTTGCCGTTCCGGCAAGGAGAATGCATAGCAGGCTCGGTAGCTCATCACAACGATCGATGGTTTTGCCAACTAGTCTGCCGGTGAAAGCGTCCAACCCGAGCGCGACGGCAGTCAACAACGAAATATTGACGACCATCCCGAGTGGCGAAATCAGCGCCAACGCAAAAAGCAATGTGTTGAATGCAAAGAAGCCGCCCAGAAATTGATATGACAGTCCTGCTTTGCTTAGCGCCAGATGTCTTGTGGCCAGAATGAAAGTCCGGCCGTAGATCAGGCAGAGCCAGACGTACAACGCAAACGATGCGACAGTTATCCAGGAAAACCGGCCGGTCGCCCGCATGTGCCAGACCACCGCGAACACCACCAGTGCGCCACCAGCGATGTACCTGTACAGACGGTTGGAAAACGGCGATCCTGATTTAAAGATGCTCGTACGTCCGCCGCAGGCGTCATCGCGACCAGGTTCCTGCAGTTCCGACATACTGGGCCGCCGGGTGGTATCGGAGATTTCACTTTCGATCATCGCAATGCCATCGATTCAAAAGCCAATCGATTTCGCCGTGAAGTTCCGCGCGTTTCAATAGAGGAACCGCTTTCCCAGCCTAAGCGCCAGCTTCCAGCGCTTGTGGGGAATGGTGTTCGGGTCAAGATCAAAGACTGCGCGGCGGGCGGCACGCAAGAGGCAATTTGCCCACAAGTTGGAGTCATGGCGGAGTTGTGCTACGCACTCCTCAAAAAACGCCAGATGGCGATGCTTTGCCGAGAGTCCACCGCCTTTGTAATTGGCCAGCACTGGTACGCGCGATTCGAATTGCTTTGGGCTGGCCATGAACAGCCTTAACCATATGTCATAGTCAGACGCAATGCGATACGCAGTGTCAAAACCGCGCAGGTTGACCAACGCGGCGCGCGGTGCCAGCACGCCCGGCGTCGGTACGCTCATTCCATCGAGCATGCGCGTTGGCTCCGGGTTCCAGATCCAGCCACCCGATTGCATGTTGACCGCAAAACACAAGACGCGGTTCGAACCCTGATTGACCGCCATTTCAAGCGGCTCTCGCAATGTTGCGAGAGCCGCCTGCTCCGCAGTGTCGCCGGCGTTCAGGTACCAAATGTAGGAGCCCGTAGCAAGCGCGAGAGCCTTGTTGTAGGCGTAATAAACCCCTGGGTCGGGTTCGGACACATGTCGGGTCACGCGCGCATCCGAGGTGACCGCTTCATACGTTCCATCGGTGGACCCGCCGTCGACTACGATCCACTCGATCCAGTCCGGAAGCAGCGCCGGCAGGCTCAGTGCGGTCTCGACAAAATCATCGCGCGCGTTCAAGACGCAGGTCGCTATCGAAAGAAGGGGTTTGGGGGCATTTTCCATTGGTCTGCCGGAGGGTCGATGCAAATAACTACATGTCAGTCAATACAGTTCAGCACGGCAAGCACATTGCAGGAACCATCAACAGACTTTGCGCCGATTCCCATTGCAGCCGCCGCTTGTACGTGCTCGGAGCAACGCCATTGGTTTCATTTTTCCGCGCTGGCCGCGCTGGGTCGTGCGCCGTCGTGGTTGCTCGGTAACGCTGTGCTTGGTTGTCTGCATGGGGGCAAAGCATTGCCAGAATTCAGCGCAATTGCAAGTTAGCGATGCGCGAACGTGCGCCAGATAGCCGCAACACAGCCTCGCCACGCGTTCTTTTGCCTTTCGGTGAAACTCGCAACAAGAAATACCAAAGCCATCGTACCGGCCAAGCCAATGACGCGGCTCCGCGAATCGTCACCTGGCCACGGCATGCAGGCAAACAAGAAAGTCACAATCGGATAGTGCAAGAGGTACAGACTGAACGATGCGCCAGCCAGCCATCGTACCGGAACTGCGATACGCGACAGCAGTGGCGTCATCCGGCGCGCTGCGGCATTGAACCCGACTAAATGAACAACGAAAACCGCTGCGACGAAGTAATCCTGCGCAAGGGTCGGGCGCTTGACAAGAAATGTCAAAGAATTCGACGGTCGTCCGAATTTCCAGGCAATCGCTTCGTACGTCAACCATGCGCCAACCGAAGCACAGAGAAGCATGAGTCCGGCACGCTGGCCGACAAGTTCACGCTTGCAGCAATGATAGGCGGCGACGCCGGCGAGCCAGATCGGCAACAGCAGCAGGATCGAAGGTCCGACCGCCAGCAACGCGAGCGAGACTGCGGCAATGCGCCAAGGCCCTGTGGCAAAGATCGCCAAGCCAAAGATCAGATAGTAGGGAACTTCGTATCCGAGCGACCAGAAAGGTACGTTCGATCCTTGACGAACATGCAGTCCCCAGAATTCGTTGGTGAAGCTGAGGCCTGAAAAAAGGCGCCACAAAGAAAGATCGCCGTTGAAACCCCAGGTTCCAGCACTGTAGTGCGTGGGAAACAGGCGATTTCCAACCAGGTCCAGCACCGCGGTCAACGCCAACGCCGGCAACACTACCGAATAGATGCGCGCCGCCCGACTGATGCAGTAGTCCGCCGCCGCAGTCTGGCGCCCGTGCGTGGCATGCGCGATCACGAAGCCGGACAAGACAAAGAAAACGATGACGGCTTCATCGGCATACGGCTGGACTTGCCACAACAGACCGGCACTCAGGTGTTGCAGGGAGTAGTGAGAAATAAATACGGTCAATGCGGCCACAAAACGGATCGCATCGAGATAAATCGACACATGGTCTTTCAAGACCGCCTTCTTTCAGAATACTGCACCGAATCAAGCTGCGCGGGCTGGACAGTGGGCGGAATCAAAGGCGCCAGTCGGCGCCCAAGTCTGCGTGCAACGCCAGGAAGCTGCCGGCAGCATGACCGCGCCATGTAAACTATAACGTCAACATAACAGCGGCCGTGGTTATTATCTCGCGCGGCGATTTGCGGCCCGCTGCCGTCATCTTTCATGTCATTAGAAGAATCGCATGGATTTCTCGATCATTATCGCCTCGCGCAACCGGCCCGTACTCGTTCGCGAGGCCATCCAGTCAGTGCTCGCGCAGACCCATCCCTCGTTCGAGATCATACTGGTCAACGATGGGTCGGACGGCGAACATGCCGCCGCCTACGCCGCAATCCGGCAAGAACTCCCGGCAACCGCCAGATTTTTCGACATCCAACATACGCGCAAGGGCCATGGCCAGAGCTACGCATTGAACCGCGGCGCGGAACTGGCCCACGGCACCTTCCTCTGCTTCCTTGACGACGATGATTTCTGGACCGATCCAGGGCACCTAGCCCGCGCCTGGGCGGCCTTTGCGGCAGCAGGCTCTCAGACCGAGGTGTACCTGGCCAACCAGAAGGCCTATCTGTCCGGTGTGCTCATCAACGAGCCGCTGTGGCTGGAAACCCTGGAGCAACACCTCAAGGCCAGGAGCGCCCCGGCCCACGACGGCGTGTATGCCGTAAGCGTCGAGGACCTCATGGCGTGCACCGGCTTCGGCCACCTCAACACCTCGATCGTCAAACGCGGGCTTTTCGAGCGCATCGGCGGCCTGGACGAAAACATCCGCTACGAGAACGATCGGGATTTTTTTCTCAGGCATATCGATCAGGCGCGCGGCATCCTGTATTCCCCGCGCTTCGTCTCACACCACAACGCACCAGACCCGAGCAAAGCGCTGAACATGTCGACGACCGTCTCCTACCTTGAAAAGACGCTGTTCCGGACCTATGTGTGGAACAAGGCGCGACTATTCTGCGCTTCGCCGGCGATTCGCGAGGCAGCCACCCGCGGCAAGGGCGACACCCTGCGCCAGATCGCAATCCGCCTGCTCGCAGACGGGCGCCCGGCCGCAGCCTTCCACTTCGCGCTCGAAGCCCTCGGTGCCCGGTTTTCATTCAAGTGGCTTGCCTATTGCGGCTACCTCGCCTTGCGGGCCGCAGTCGGCGGCCAGCAACGCTGAAGCACAAGCACAGCGCAAGGTATAAGGTGCGGGCAGTGGACCAGGCGCACACGGAATTTCAAGGAAAACCAGGTGAACCCGCGCCGACACTGTCGGTGGTGATACCGACTTTCGGCGTGCGTTCAACGACACTGCTCAGGCGCACCCTGACGAGCCTGTCGCAGGAACAGCGCCCCCCCGGCTTGAGGGGAGTCTTCGTTGTAGAGAACGGGCCGCGGGCCGACGCACAAGCCGTATGCGCGGAGTTTGCCGAAGGCCTTCGGCCCGTATACCTGTATTCGCCGATCACCGGTGTATCGCATGCGCGCAATCTTGGGGCCCGCCATGCCAAGGGCGAAATGCTGCTCTTCCTTGACAACGACATTCGCCTGTCCGGCACTACCCTTGCAGCATATGCCAGTGCATTCGCAAATTTCGGCACCGGATGTTTTTTTGGCGGGCCGGTCCACATCGACTACGAAACCGCCCCCGCTCCGGAGCTGCTTCCTTTCATGCCCGACTCAGTGCGAGGATTCGCCCTCGCGCCGAGGCAGGCACAAGCGCTTGCGTCGAACCAACGTTTTCTCGGAGCCAACCACGCGATACCCAAATGGGCTTTCGATCGCCTTGACGGGTTCGACCTACAAGGTGCGACGGGATCAAACGATGGCGGCATCGGTGAAGAAACTCGCCTGCAGGATCGCCTGTTCCAGATCGGCCTGCAGGGCGTATACGTACCCCAGGCCGCCGTCTGGCATTTCGTACCGGCGCACGCTTGCGACCTTGCCTGGTTAAAGCAGCGCTATGTGCGGTATGGCAAAACCGAGGCGCTGTTAGCCCTTGCCGCCGAACCGGTAGCGCCGGCGTTGCTGGGCGTACCGCGCTGGCTGGTGCGCGCGTGCATCGAGAACCTGTTGCTTCGCCTGCGCCTCGCGCTATGCCGCGCACCGCGCGCCGCGGGTATTGGCGCTGCGCTCGATGCGCAACGTCTGGCCGGCAAAGTAAGTGTCTATCGAAACCGACAGCGCGCCGGTTAGCGAGGTGAACCGGGTGTCCGGAAACCTAGTACCGGCTGACATCTTTTCAGCCACTGCCCGCCCTTCACGGATGCCGCCGCTCGATCATTTGTGTCACACGCCGCGCCATCTGCGCCGGCAGAATGTTCTTGAGCAAGACCGGCAATTCTTCAGTCACCGGATGGCGCAGGCCAATCACGCAAGCCGTCCACAGCAGGCCCTCAGCCAGACCGACCAGAAGCAGGCGCAGGAACAGCGGCCACTCGAATGGCATGAGCAGATGCAGCAGCATTGCCAGCGCAAGGCATGCGCCACCGGCGACGAGGCTTTGCGCATGCGCGGCCGCCGCCAGGCGCAAGGTAAATCCGAGATACCTGGCTAGCAGCACGATCGCCACCGGAAAGGTGACGATGTCGGCAATGCAGATGGCGATCGCAAAGGTCATCAGGTCGTCGGCCCCCAACAGCAGCACCAGCACGACGCGCACCAGCAACGAACTGCCCGACACCAGCGCCGAAAGATAGGGGCGGCCCACCGCCATCAGGGCCGGCGACGTCAACGCGTAACCGACGCGCACGGCGCTATGAATGCAGATCACCAGTACCAGAGGCGCAGCCTCGACCCAGGTGGCGCCGTACAGCAGGCGAATCACCTCCTCGGCAAATACCGCAATGACCGCGTACACCGGCCAGGCCAGCACGGTCAAGTAGCTGGCTGACTTGGCCAGCATCGGACCCAGGGGCACGTTGGCATGGTGATTCCGCGCGATATACGGCAAGGCGTTGTAGCTGATGGTCGGGCTGATGATCTGCGAAAGAACGCCGACCAGGCCGTTGGCGCGACTGTACAAACCCACCTGGTATGGGCCGGCCAATTTGCCCAGCATCAGATCGGGCAGGGCTACATTGGCCATCATCGCCAAGTCACCAACCATGGCACCGCTGCCGAAGCGCATCAGACGGCGCCAACCGCGAAACGAGGGCAAAAGGGGTATGTGGTCGGGTCGCAGATACAGATAGGCCGCGATCGAGAAAATCAGGTTTGCCACATTGGCCCACGCCAGCGACATGTAGCTATGGCCATGCAGCGCCAGCCCGATACAGGTGCTCGCATGCACCACGGTACCCACGATATTGACCATCGCCTGAGTACCGGCCTGCAGGTCACGTGCCAAGAGGGAGTGAAAATAGGAGGCGAAGGGCACCAGCGCGAAGCTGATGGACAACACGCGCAGCACCGCGCCGATGCCCGGCTGGTTGTAAAACGCCGCCAGGGTATCGCTCACCAAATACAACAACAGTGCCAGACTCCAGCCGGTGGTGATCAGCAAGCCCAGGCCGGAGCGTTTGGTTTCACGCGTCAAGTCCTTTTCCTGGCGCAGGTAACTGGAAACGCCGAAATCGCGAAAAACCGCCGCGATATTCACAAACACCACGGTAATCGAGAAGATCCCGACTTCCGCCGGTGTCAACAGCCTTGACAGCACCACGATTACACCAAACCCGACCACGGTGGTGAAATTGGTCGACAGGAAGGTGACAAAAAGCGATTTGCGTAGCTGCACTGTGCGGAATTCGTAGCGAAGGTGGGGGCAAGCGACTAAAGCGCCGGTTTATACTACACATCATGACGTTAAACGCCATCGATGAAGCGACGATCAGCCTGGTGATTCCGTCTTATAACCGGGCGCAGTTGATCGGCGAGACCATCGATGCCGCGCTTTGCCAAACCCGCCCTTTCGCGGAAATTCTCGTCATCGATGACGGCTCTACCGACAACTCCCTTGACGAACTCGAAAAATTCGCCGGTCGCATCCGCGTCATGTCCACCGCCAACCAGGGCGTGCAAGCCGCGCGCAACGCGGGGGCCATGGCGGCACGTGGCAGGTACCTTGCATTTTGCGATTCAGACGACATTCTTGAACCAGGGTTCGCGCAAACATTTGCGCTGGCGCTCGAAGCTGTTCCCCAACTTGACATTTTTTACTGCAATTTCGTTGAATTCGGACCTCTTGCCGACCGCCGCGATCGCTTTTCCCTGGCGCCGCCCGGCTATTTCGACGGCGCATGCGATAGCGCCGGTCTGCTCACAGATATACCCGATCTGTACCTGCGCTCGGCCATGTTCCAGACCCTGTACGCAAGCGGCATGACTGTCCGCAAGGCCTTCTTTGACCGCCTCGGTGGCTTCGACCCCGCGTTTCGCGGCGTCGGCTCCGAAGACTGGGAATTCACGCTGCGCGCGATTTCACAGGGGCGCCACGTGGTATGCCGGCGCGCCCTGGCGCGCGTGCGCAAGCATCCTGCCAACCAGTCGCGCGATTCCCTGCGCCAGTTTTCCGGTGAGGCGCGGGTTCTTGAGCATGGCTTGCGGCATCATCCGGGTGCCGGCAAATACAGGGATGCGATTGAAGACGCCATCCAGAATCGACGCCTGCATAGCTTCAACCTGGCTTTCGCGCGCGGTAATTTTCCGCTTGCACGCGAACTCGCCCGCGGCCTGCCCCGTGTGCCTCATGGCTTCAATTTCCGGCTCAAGTACATGATCGCCAGCCTGCCCGGTTTTTTTCGCACTCCATTGTGGCGTTTGAGCCAGCAGAAGTTCGTGCGCAGTGATCGCCATAACCGCGAGGCAGCCTGATGGTTGCTTTACGCGACCGGCTGGTTGTGCGCGACACGGGCCTGCGGGCATGTCATCCAATGATCGGCGGCCATCGCGCCGCGCCTGCGCCCGGGGATGCCGTTGCCGGTTGACCGCAAAGCGCTGGTCGTAGGCGACGACACGCGCAGTTTTCTGGCTACCTTGCGTTCGCTGGGACGGCAGGGCATCGAAGTGCATGTGGCACCCTACGACCACAGCGCGCCGGCCTTGCGTTCCCGCTACATCGTAAAAGTCCACGCGATCCCGTATTACCTGGGGGATGGCAAGGCCTGGCTTGAAGCCATGCGCGCCCTCCTGGCGGCCGAGCGTTTCGACCTGATCATTCCATGCGAAGAACGCAGCCTGCTGCCGCTCATGCGCCACCGGGCAATGTTCGAGCCGGCATGCCGGCTGGCGATCCCGGACGAGGCCGGCATGGCGGCGTTTTTCGACAAATTTGCCACGCGCGAACTGGCACAGGCCTGCGGGGTCGCGGTAGCACCCGGCAGGTTGCTTGCCACCAACGACAGCGCACAATCCCTGTGCGCGGCGTTTTCGCTACCGCTGGTGCTCAAGTACAGGAAGTCGTATTCCTGGGAAAACCTGTACGTGCGCAAGGCCGCGTTCGTGATCCATACCCTGCCGGAACTGGAGCGCTGGCTCGAAACCAATCCACGTGCGCCCGGCGAGGTATTTGTCGAAGGCTTTTTCCCGGGCTTGGGCGGCGGTGTTTCGGTGCTGTGCGACCAGGGTCGGGTGCTGCAGGCCTTCGAGCACCAACGGGCACACGAGGTTGCGGGCAGCAGCTATTACCGGCGCAGCGTGACGCTCGATCAGGCCCGGCTTGCGGCGGTGGCCGCGATGGTTGACCGCGTCCGCTATACCGGCCTGGCGATGTTCGAATACAAACTCGACACGTCGAGCGGCGCCTGGTGCCTGCTCGAAGTCAATGCCAGACCATGGGGTTCAATGCCGCTGCCGGTTGCGCTGGGCGTGGATTTCCCCTATTTCCTGTACCGCCTGTTAGTCGATGGCGTAGCCCTGCCGCAGGCTGTCTACCACCCCGACATTTATGGCCGCAATTTCATTCCTGACCTGTGGCAACTTCGGTCTGCACTAGCCGCTCAGGCACGACATCCACTTTCTGCCTTGCGGCATCTGGGCGCATGGCTGGGCGAGTTCGCCCGCGTCCTTACAGGCCGCGAAAAGCAGGACCTGTGGGTGCGCGATGATCCAAGGCCTGCGCGCGCCGAACTCTACCAGTTCGTGCGCGATCGCCTGCAGTCCTTGCGCCTGGTGTGCTGGATCAGCGGCATGGTGGGCGCGCGCAGGGACTGGCAGCGGGTGAGCGCGCTGGCGCAATCCCCGCTACAAAAGCCCAGCGTGATGCTCCTGTGCCAGGGCAACATTTGCCGCAGCCCGTATGCGGAAATGCGGCTCCGGGAACTGATGCCAGGCACAGGGCAATTCGACATCGATTCCGCCGGCCTGTTGCCGCGCAATCCACGCCCCAGCCCCGGCGTCGCTCTCGTGGCCGCCCGCGCCCGCGGCATCGATCTTGCGCCCCACCAGTCGCGGCATGCCTGGCGCGACACGCTCGAGAAGGCCTCGCTGATCGTCATTTTCGACGATGTCAACTTGCGCCATCTTGCCGCGCGCCACCCTGATCTGTGCGCACGCGCGGTGTATCTGGGCAGCCTCGACCCGCACGGAGGAGCGCGCGAGATTCACGATCCCGACGGCAAGCCCGAGGCGGTATTCGCTGAAACCTACGCGCGCATCGATCGCTGCCTCGAAAGCCTGGCGCGCCTGCTCGGAACCACGCGTGCTTGACAGCGCGACCCACCGGCCGGCGCGCCTGCCCGGCGGCCATCCGCCGGTGCTGGCGGTGGTTATCGACACTGAGGAAGAATTCGACTGGACCCGGCCGTTTTCACGCGACAGCACTGCCACTGGCGCGATCGCCGCACAGCCGCTGGCGCATGCACGCGTGTTCGATCGGCTGGGCATCGTGCCCACCTACGTGATCGATTGGCCTGTCGCCACCAGCAAACCGGCTTATACGGTACTCAAGGCGCTGATGGACGCCGACCGTTGTGAAATCGGTACCCACCTGCATCCCTGGGTTTCGCCGCCGCACCTCGAGGAAGTCAGCGTACACAACTCCTATGCCGGCAACCTGCCGGCGGACCTCGAACTGGAAAAGCTGCGCCTGCTGACGCAGGCGATTGCCGAGAACTTCGGGCGCCGCCCGAAGGTGTTCAAGGCAGGGCGCTATGGCCTGGGCCGCAGCACCGGAGCGGCCCTGGCCCAAATGGGTTACTTGGTCGATGCCAGCATCGTGCCGCACACCTCCTTTGGTGCCGACGGCGGCCCCGACTTCACCGGCTTCACCAACGATCCGTTCTGGTTCGGCCCGCGCGCCACACCCCTGCTCGAACTACCGGTGACCACCGCATTCTGCGGCTGGCTGCGCCACCAGGGCCGCTGGCTGCACCCGGCGCTGGCGACATCTGCTGCACGCGGCCTGCGACTGGGCGGCATCGCGGCGCGCACCCGAGCGCTGGAACGCATCCGCCTTTCGCCTGAAGGCTGCGATGCTGCCGCCATGATTCGCCTGGCCCGCTCGCTGATGCGGGCCGGCAATCAGGTGTTCACCCTTACCTATCACAGCCCTTCGCTGGTACCGGGCCACACACCCTACGTTCGCACACAAGCTGACCTTGACGCTTTCTTGAGCGCAATCGCAGACGTATGCGCTTATTTTCGCGATGAATTGGGCGGTGTTTTCATGAGTGCCTCGAAGATTCGGGAAGCCATGATCAGGCATCATGGCTAAACGCCCGCGTTGTTCGGATTTCCCTTTCGCATGCATGCCCTGACCACCAGCCCTTTCGAGTCGCACGCCGCCGCAGCCGACAGGGCCGTGCCGATCGTGGTCGACCTGGACGGTACGCTGACGCCCACCGATACCCTGGTGGAGTCTGTATTGCTGGCGGTCAAGCACCAGCCTGCGACCCTGCTGCTGCTTCCCCTATGGCTGCTGCAAGGGCGCAGCGCGTTCAAGACACGCGTCGCGGAGCGTGCCGTCAATCTCACCACAGGCGACGCCTGGCCCTACCGCCAGGACTTGCTTGAATACCTGCAAGAAGAAAAAGCCCTTGGTCGACGCCTCGTCCTCGCCACAGCCGCGCATCGCAGTATCGCCGAACCGGTGGCCGCGCATCTCGGCTTGTTCGACGCAGTGCTCGCCACCGACTCGATACACAATCTCAAGGGCAGCGCCAAGCTGGCGGCGATCCAGGAGCAGGTGGGAAGGGACTTCATCTACGCCGGCGACAGCAGCGCCGACCTGCCCATTTGGCAGGCCTCCAAGGGCGCGATCCTGGTTGACGTATCGGCGGCAGTGAAACGCCAGGTCAAGGCCGACGACGTGCCGATCACGCATGAATTCAGCCGGGCCGCACCCGGCATGCGCGACTGGCTGCGCGCGCTACGGGTTCACCAGTGGCTCAAGAACCTGCTGATTTTCGTGCCGCTCCTGACCGCCTTCGCCTTCACCAACTTGCACTCGGTGGCGTTGGTGGTCGCGGCGTTCGTGGCGTTCTCGCTGGCGGCCTCGGCCACGTACATAGGCAACGACCTGTGGGACCTGCAGGCCGACCGGCGCCATCCGCGCAAGCGCACGCGCCCGTTCGCCAGCGGCAGAATCGCCATCCCGGCCGGCCTCGCCGCTGCCGCCATGCTGATGCTTGCTGCGCTGGCACTGGCACTGCTGCTGCCGCGCAGCTTCTTGGCGCTGCTGGTGGTTTATGTGGGCCTGACCAGCGCCTATAGCTGGGTATTGAAGAGCTATGTCTTGATCGACGTGCTGATGCTGGCGCTGCTGTATACGCTGCGCATCGTTGCCGGCGGCGCCGCCAGCGGCATCACCGTGAGCCTGTGGCTGCTTGGCTTCTCGGTCTTCATCTTCTTGAGCCTGGCGCTGATCAAGCGCTGTGCGGAGCTGGTTTCGATGGCGCAGAGCGGCGTGGAATCGGTCAAGGGGCGTGACTACCGCGTTGGCGATCTGGTGGTGCTGTGGCCGACCGGCGTGGGTTCGGGCTTGTGCGCGGTGGTGGTATTTGCCCTGTTCGCCAGCGCACCCGAAGTAGCCACACGTTACGCCACGCCCGCCATGTTGTGGCTGGTAGCCGTGGGCCTGATTTACTGGCTGGCGCGTCTGTGGATCAAGACCGCGCGCGGCGAAATGGACGACGATCCGGTGGTGTACGCGATTCGCGATCGCGGCAGCCGCGTTTCGATCGCGCTGATGCTGGTAGCCGTGCTGGCGGCGCGCTACCTGCACATCGGATGAGGAGCGTACCCAAATGAAGACCGTCTCGCGCGCGAACTTTGAGGAATCAGCATGAAATGGCAAACCCTGGCACTGATTTTCATCAGCGTCGCGCTCTCGGCCTTCGCACAGATCGCCTTGAAACACGGCATGTCTTCGGCACAGGCGCAGCGTGCGGTCGCCAGCAGCGAGGTTTCCGGCCTGGCCGCCATTGCGACCAACCCGTATATCGTTCTGGGTTTCGCCTTGTACGGCCTGGGCGCGATCCTGTGGCTGGGCGTGCTGGCGAAAATCGACGTCGGTCAGGCCTATCCGTTCGTGGGGCTGGGCTTCGTGCTCACCATGGGCTTCGGCATCCTGTTCCTGGGCGAAGCTTTCAGCCTGATGCGCGCGGCCGGCACCCTCCTGGTGATTGGCGGGGTGGTGCTGGTGGCGCACTCTTCGTGAGGGTCCGGCAATGTGCACTCACCGGTGCGCGGGGCGGCTGCGCGTTTTCGCAACACCAATGAGCGCGGCCAATTGAGTTACCTCGCCTGGTTGATGGAGTCAGTGCGCTTGCCATAGGCATGCTGGCTGGCCTCGCCTGGATTGCGGGACCGCTGCGGCTGACCATGTTCATCGCCGGTATCCTGCTGTTTGAAGCGCTACGCACAAACGCCGCCTTAGCCCCGGGCGACGCTGTCGCACTAGGTGCCCTGCTGATGGGCCTGGCGGCGATGCTGTTGCAGATCGGCAGAGCGGCCGGCTACATGCTCAAGGCAGCGCTGGTGTTTCTGGGTTTCTTCCTGCTATGCATGACCTGCTTCGCACGCGCACGCGAACCGCTCGCGCGCGCCTTCGGGTAGTCGCCTTTACGCTGGCTGGGCAACATGAGTTATTCCTATTACCTGCTGCACGGCCTGGCCTTGAAAGGCCTGCCGCTGCTGCTGGCACATCTGTTTCCGCCGGCAGCCGGGACCCAGGCGTTTTTCTGGTTGTTCATGCCGATCGGGTTCTTGTTGACCCTGGTTCCGACCGCGGGACTGTTGCTCCTGGTGGAACGTCCGTTCTCCATGCAGCCTGCGGCTGCGCCCCACGCGGCACCAGCCCACCGCGCCTCATCGCCCGCAAGTTGACAGTACAGAAATCAGTCGGCCACCTGTGCGCCCCTACAACCGGACTTGCGGCGAAAGCACGAAGATCGAAGTCATGATCGAAAGCTGCTCGGTGGACATGGCCGCATAGGGCGCGACCAGCGGCAACTGCGAAGCAATGCGCCGAGTGGGTTCATGAATCTCTGCAGTTTCGTGCAGGACATCGTATCCCGCAGCGCTGAACAACGCATGGTACTGGTGATGCCGCAAGCGATTCTCGCCTTCGCACATGAGCCAGTTGATCACCGCATGCTTGCTCGAAGACCAGGTCAGGAAGTTGATTCTCGAGATCGACTTGTCGGAGTGCTCGAGATGGTCTGAATGATCAACCAGATGAACCATCAATCCCCCGGGGGCAAGCTTGCGACGCAGGCTGGCCAGCAGGCGTTTGAGGTCGGATTCTGGAATGTGCTCAAGCACCGTGCGCGAGATCACGAAGTCAAGACTGCCATCAGGGATCTGATCAGCATCGAACGGCGCAAGGTAAGTCACCGGAAGGTCCGCAAGCCGGTTCATGGCCTGCAAATGCCGGTCTTCGGGAAACGTGGTTTTCAGGAACGCCACGGTCGCCCCGAACGTAATCTCGTCCATGTGCGGCACCAGATCAGAGGTGTAGATGCGCCGTGCACCACCCAGCGAGAGCATGATCGGAATGGTGGGAAACCACCCCGACCCAAGTTCCAGAATGGTCGCGCCCTCGAAGGCGCGGCCGGCCACCGCAAGTGCGGCCTTCATCTGCGCCAGATTGGCCAGCGTGCCACGCAGGTTGTGGGCGTCGGGCGGATAGCCGAACCACCGGCGTCGGAGGTTGCGTATGGCGTTGTTGAACGGCACCCGCGAGAATGCCGCACGCTTGAGTACCATCAATTGCCAACGCATTTCAGCTCCACTTTTTCAGCGAACGGAACAACTCGTGCGATCCATGTATGACCGCACCCGACAAATGCCATAGAGGCGACATCAATCCTGATGCGAGGGGCCTTGCAGCACCGCGTCCTTGGCATCGAGACTAAAGTAAACGATGCCCTTCGCGGTGTAACGGCAGTAGAGACCGAAGCTCACGAGAATCGTTGAAAAGCATGAAAAGAGAGACTCTATATCTCGACGTGGTGCGGCTATTGGCGGCGATGACCGTCTTCATGGGCCATTTTTCGACCAAACGCCTAAGCGGCTCCTTCATGTGGCCGATTAACGCCTATTCCGACGTAGCGGTTACCGTCTTTTTCGTACTCTCCGGCTTTGTAGTCGCCTACGCTACCGAAATCAAAGAGAAAGGCTTGCCCGAATACTGCGTGAGCCGGCTCGCCCGAATGTATTCGGTCGTTCTTCCAGCCGTTCTCTTGACCGTGGCTCTTGATGAACTCGGAAGCAAACTCCAGCCAGCGCTATACGCTTCGTGGAATTGGACAAGTGACTTGAGCTTTCTGCGATTTTTCACGGCGCTGACTTTCACGAACATGTTGTGGGGCGTCGAAGTTCGACAGGGCACCAATGCCGCCTATTGGTCGATGGGATACGAGGTTCCATACTATGTGATTTTTGGCATTATGACCTTCTGCAGGTCGCGCTGGAGGCGCTTGAGTCTGCGCGAGCCGCAGGATGAGAGCGTGCGGCGTCTTGCGGCGGCGCTTGAGGCGGTGCCGGCGCGGCGGGACCACCGAGCGCGGTCGCCGCTGGAACTGGCCGGCATGGTCGGGGCGCTGAAGGGTTCCGCTGCCAGCGCGGGCAGGCGCGCGAGATCAGCGCCACCAGGTCGGAGGTGAATATACGGCGCGCGCTGCCGAGCGACAGCATGATGGGGATGGTGGGGAATCAGCCAGAACCGAGCTCGAGAATCGTCGCGCCTTCGAATGATCGGCCAACCGCGGCGACGGCTTTCTTCATCTGCTCGAGGTTCGTAAACGTGCCGCGCAGGTTGTCGACGTCGGGCGGATAGCCGAACCAGCGGCGCCGGAGCCTGCGGATCGCGCCGGCGAACGGCCTCCAACCGAACACCGCGCGCTTGAAGACCATCAATTGCCAATGCATCTTGACTCCCTTACCGACCTTCGGTGCGAGCTATCCAATTATTCCCGCGATCCGTCACGCAACGGTGGCGCAGCCCGGGCATTGCGCACATGCAAAAGCCAGGCTTCGGCAACCGCGCTACTGCATGGGACTCGCTCCCGCACAGGTGCGCCGCTCGAACACCTTCCACAGTCCGCGCTCCACGAGCAACGCGGGCTGGCACGGCGCAGCCTTGAATATATCGGCAGGCATCGCTCCCGAATGCCGCACGATGAAGTAACGATAGTCGCCGCCACGCTGCTTCTGCCAGTCGAATTGCTCCGGCTTCCACGCGATATTGGGATGTACACCGGATAGCGTTTCCGGGTGAAATCGCGCGACCACGCCCCAAAACCAGGCGAAGTTGAAATCGACGAAGCCCTGCTTTTCAGCCTGGTACCAGGAGGCGTAGTGCACGTACATATTGCGGCCACCGGCAGCTTCGCTTTTTCGATCGTAGGCCAGCGAGACGGCCCGCTGCCCGGGTTCCAGCGTCGCCATCACCGCGTCGAATTCGGCCGATTCCTGTCCGAAGCGCCAGGTCCGGACCGAATTTGTCGCAAGCAATCCCCAGCAAGTGACCACCAGCAGCGGTACCGTCAGTCGGCCCAACCATGGGTTTGCCGACTTGTGAGAAGTTGACGTAGGTATCGAAAAAAGGCATGCGTAGGCCGGAAACAGGAACAGGGCAAAGCGCTGGTAGGTATACGCCGTCTCGACGATGAAATGCGGCACGAAAGCCAATATCAGGAACACGCAAGAGAAAAACGGCCAAGCCGCGCCGCGCCGCCAGTCGATGCGCAAGCCCATGAGCCAGGGCGCGGCTAAAAAGACTACGCCCGCCAGTGCCGCGCCGACAGACCACACTTGGCTGAACGAATAGGCAAGCACTTCGTAACGCAGACCGAAATGCCAGTTGACGGCCGGCACCGTCGGGACTATCGGAAAGCCTGCTGCCCGCAGGCGCAATACAACCAGGAAAGCAGCGCCGGCCGCACCGAGAACGACGAAAGGCCACAGGGTCACCACGCGTTGGCGCCAATTTGGCGCGCGCACAGCCACCAGGGCGGCGCCGACACCACAGGCGAACAGGAATACCAGGCCGTGCGAAAGCAGCAAGACCGCTCCAATCGCGATCAGCCCGAGCGCGCGTGCGCCGCCAGGTCTTGCGGAATAGCGCTCGGCCATCAGAATCATGCAAAGGCCGATCGGCGCCGCCACCAGGAAGGTAAAAAACCCCCATTCGTAGGCAAAGCCGAAAAAACTCGATACGCACAACCAGTCGAGCCGCGCATCAGCCTTGAAGCGGCGGCGCAGGGCGACGCTCATCCAAACGAAGGCCAGATATGCGGCCGACAGCAACAACTTCAATGCGGCGGCGATCGGCAACACGAAGCTGAGCGGCAACGCCAGCCCATAGCCAATCATGTAGGGAGTGAAGACGTTGAGCTCAACCAGGTGGCCCCAAGGCGATTCGCCGGCGACCAGTTGCTTGAACAAAGCCACCTGGCCGGCATGCTGCGGCAGGTCGATCATCGGCGGGTGCGGTGCAAGCCAGATCACACCGACCCCCCACATGACCGTCAGGACGAAGATCAGATGGAGGCGAGAAGCAGGCATTTACTTGTGCCCTGCCGGCAACCTGAAAGCGATGATCTTGTCAGAGCGTGTAAAACCCGGCGCAATGCCACCCGTGGCGACCACCACCACATACTGCCTGCCTTCATGCAGGTAGGTCGTCGGCGGCGCCGACCCCGCCGCAGGCAATCGGTATGACCACAGCTCCTCACCATTGCTAGCGTCGAACGCACGGATTTTCTTGTCCACAGTACCGGTCGCGAACAACAGCCCGCCGGCAGTTGCAATCACCCCGCCGCTGTTCTTCTGACCCTTGACAGGCACACCATCTCGCGTGAGATCGTCGTACTCACCGAACGGCACACGCCAGACATGCTTGCCGGTGTTGAGGTCGATCGCCGTCAGATGCCCCCACGGCGGTTTGGACGCCGGGTTGCCTTTGTCGTCAAGCAGCAGCTGCCAATAAGGTGAAATCGCAAAGGTACGCTCACGGTCGCTGCGCCGGTCCAGGGCAAGAAAGTAAGCGTGTAGCGTTTCGAGTTCCGCAGGCGTGATGTCTCGTTTGAGTTTGACGCTCTGATGATTGATATCGAATTCCGCCTTGGATATGAGGGTCTTGCGCTCGCGCAAAAAGGTGATGCCGTTCAAGACGGGATAAAAAGCGTCACCGACAAACTCTTTCTCATACCAGCCCTCGCCGGCGGGCTTGTGGCAGGATGCGCATTCGGCCTGATACAGCGCGTTGCCCGGCACGCTGGCCACGGTCTCGGCGGTGGACTTGAGATCCAGATATGGCGCGCGCAAAATCCACGGGTATTGCATCGACGGCACATACATGATTCCGCTGCGCGGATCGGCAGCCACGCCGGGCCACTCGGCGCCTCCGCCGGGACCGAACAGCACGACTTTGCCGCCCAATATGGGAGGTTCGAAAAAGCCGAATTTCGCCCCGCGCATCTTGCGCCGCACGGTGGCGCGCGCGCTTTCCGACAGGTCGGTGATGTCGCTTTCCTCGAACACCTGCTTCATGAACGGTTCGGGCAACTCAAGCGCCGGTTGATATGCCGCTGTGCGCTCGCCCGGAATGGTCGATACAGGCGCCCGCCTCATGCGATAGTCGAAAATCGGCCGGCCGCCGTCGCGGTCGAGCAACAATGTGTTCCCGACCTTGGTGGCGGTTGCCACCACGTCGATGCGCTTGCCGGCGCGTGTAATCGTAGTCAGGGCCGGGGGGCTGGGAATGTCCAGATCCCACAAATCGTGCGCGACTTCCTGGAACGCCCAATTGACAGCCCCGGTCTCGGTATTGATCGACACCACGCTGCAGGAGTGCCGGTTGTCGCCCGGCCGCGCGACCCCGACGAGCTGCGGGCGCGGATTGCCGGTCACGACGTATACGGCCGAGCGCGCGGGGTCGGCCGACATGCCCCCCCACGGAACGCCGCCGTACAAGGCGCTGTTGCGCCGTTCCGATTTTTCAAGAAGCGGCCGGGTCCAGACCAGTTTGCCGGTCTTCAGATCGTAAGCCTCGACTGCTGGCCTGACGATGGCGATGACCAGCTTGTCCTTCACGATCGCCGGCGGAATCAGGGACACCTCTCCGCCCACCGCGCCGTCCTTGCCGAAATCCTTGTGTATCCGGCCGTCGGCGGCGCCCACCGCATAGACGCCACGGCCGGTCGGTACGAACAGGCGCGATTCGGCGAAATTCGCATGCGGCTCCCATACCAGCCCGCGTCGTGCCACCGGGCCCGGCAAGGCGGTGCGCCACAACTCGCGCCCGCTGGCGGCGTCGATGGAGATCAGGTGCCCCTCGCCGCCGACGAACAGCCTGCCATTGACGTAGAGCGGATTGGTCTGGACGGTAGTGCCCGGCTTGGATGCATCGCCAAGATCCGCGCCCGAACTGTGTGTCCAGACCAGTTCGAGCTTGGCGACATTTGTCTTGTCGATTTGTGCGTGGGCAGAAAATTTGTTGGAAAAATCATTTCCATGGCCTCGGTGCCAGGTGTCGTAGGCCGGTTCGGCGTCGCGACTGGGCGCGAGCGTGGCGATATCGACTCCCGGAATCACCTTGTATTCCGGCAAACTGCCGCGCTCGGTCGCACTTTCAACACGCGGAAACAAGCCTGGATCGGCCAGCGAATATTTCAGTTCCATCGACAAGGCGTCTTCCTCGAGCTTGTCAGCCACCGCACCCCACAGGCCCGCAAAACCCTCCCTGGACAGCTTTTCCTGCACCAGGCGGAGTGACTTGGCCAGCCCGACATGGCGAACTTTGGCCACGACGTCGAACTTGTAGGCTGCAGCGCCAAGCAGGGCCGCAACAACGAGCGCGCTTACCAGAGCGATGCGAATCCTGGACATCCTCATCAAAGCACCTCGAGCAGCTTTTGAATCACGTCGGCCTGGTGTTCCTCCAGGCCCAGCCAGAACGGCAAGCGCACCAGGCGCTCGCTGAGCTCCGTGGTGTGCGACATGTCGCCGACCGCGCGCCCCACGCTGCGCCCGAACGGTGCCGAGTGCAATGGCACATAGTGAAATACACACTGGATGCCGGCCTGCTTCATCCCGGCGATGAAGCCGCTGCGATGATCGAGGTCACGCAGCAGAAGGTAGTACATGTGGGCATTGTGGCCGCACGATGCTGGTATGACGGGCCGGCGTATCGCGCCGGCACGCTCGGCCTGGCCCAGAAAGCGATGGTAGGTATCCCAGATCTCCAGGCGGCGACGGGTAATCGCATCGGCCTCTTCCATCTGCGCCCAGAGAAAGGCAGAAATGAGTTCCCCGGGCAGGTAAGACGAGCCGAAGTCCACCCAGGTGTACTTGTCGACCTGGCCACGGAAGAACTGGCTGCGGTTGGTGCCCTTTTCGCGAATGATCTCGGCACGCTCGAGGTAGCGCGGATCGTTGATCAGCAGCGCGCCACCCTCACCCGATATGATGTTCTTGGTTTCGTGAAACGACAGCGCCGCCATGTGGCCTATGCTGCCCAGGGGTCGCCCCTTGTAGGTCGACATCACGCCCTGGGCGGCGTCCTCGATGACCAGCAGGTTGTGGCGGCGCGCGATGTCCATGATCGCATCCATCTCGCAGGCCACACCGGCGTAGTGCACTGGAACGATTGCCTTGGTTCTGGGTGTGATCGCAGCCTCGATACGGGCCTCGTCGATATTGAGTGTGTCTTCGCGGATATCGACGAACACCGGCACGGCGCCACGCAACACGAAGGCGTTGGCCGTGGAAACGAAGGTAAACGAAGGCATGATCACCTCGTCGCCCGGCCCGACGTTCGCCAGAATGGCTGCCATTTCCAGCGCCGCGGTGCACGAATGCGTCAGCAATGCCTTGCGGCAGCCGGTGCGCTCTTCGAGCCAGCCGGAACACTGTCGCGTGAAATTGCCGTCGCCGGCCAGATGGCCTCTCGCATGCGCCTGCGCGATGTTCCAGAGTTCCTTGCCCGTCATGTAGGGTTTGTTGAAGGGAATTTGCATGGCTTCCTAACTCTTTCTGGCGATCATCATGAGTGAGCCGCCAACGGGCAGGTTGGCGCCCGCGCGGACCAGGGCGACCTCGACGTCGAGCACTGCCTTGAGCGCGCCATTTAGCACCGATCCGAGACGCAATTCCGCCATGGGATCGAACTCGGCGGCAGGCTTGCGCTCGATCCATCGAGCCAACGCCATCAAGGGCAACAGCAGGGTGACAAAAGAGGTGGCGCGCATCACCGTGAACCCCGCGCGCTCGACCTTGGCGCGCAATTCGGCGGCCTCGTAGCGGCGCACATGACACGCGTATTCGTCGTGCCGGCTCCACAGGAACCGATGTTGCGGGACAGTGAGCATGATGCCGCCACCATCCGCGACCGCCCGATGCATTTGCGCCAGGACAAGTTCATCCTCGTCGATATGCTCGAGCACGTCGAATGCACCGATGACGTTGAATTCGTTTTCGTACGGAATGGCACGCGCGTCCATCTGGAATAATTCAGCCCCCGGTGCGCGCGCGGCGGCGAACGGCAGGCCTTGTGCGAAAAGCTCGCTGCCAGACAGCTTGAAGCCGGGCAGCGCGCGCGCAATTCCGGCGAGCACGTATCCGGTGCCGCAGCCAATCTCCAAAAACCTGCCTGCATCGCCGAAATACTTGCGCAACATCGCCGTCACCAAGTCGTTACGGGCGCGAAACCAGAAGTTGCGCGCCTCCAGCGTAGAAAGCTCCGCGTAATACGTCGGGTTGAAACCGGTCGCATCGCGCGCAATCTTGGGAGCGAACAGACGGAAACCGGACTCGACGGCAACTTCATGGCCACACGCCGGGCAGCGCCAGAGGTCGCGGTCCAAACGATGGTCGCAGGCGCTGCAAATCTTCATTGCCCGGCGTTCCTCTTTGACTCCACGCCGGCAACCGGTGAGCCAAATACCCAAAACTTCTGCATCAGGAAAATGAGAACCGCTACCACGACGATCATCACCGCTTGCACGACCTGGTGCGGCAGTCGCCCGACATCAACGAGTAGGAACAGTCCAAGCAAATTGGTGACATAGCCCAATCCATATACCGCCGCATACGGCAGGAAAGTTCGATGCCACGCATCCCGGTGTCGGAACGACCAGTTCCGGTTGAACATGAATGTCCCGCCGATGCCCAATGCAAACGCGATCGTCATCGACGTCTTGTGGCCGAGACCGCCGCTGGACAGCCAGAGATAAAAAAGATAAAGCAGCGCATTGGACCCAAGCCCGACCACGGCGTACCTGATCAATTGTCCGCCAGAGTGACGGAGCACGGTTTTAGCGGTCATTCGCGCGATGCCGTGACATCGGCTTTGCCAACATAGCCTCCCACAAACGCGCGCGAAAGTGAGGTGCCGGCATCGGCCGGGAATCCGACGCTCGCGCGGGCAAGACCAACCGGGTGCCCCATGCTTCGCATGTGCATGCGTGCCAGATACTCGCCTATGATGCCCAGGGCAAACATCTGGGCGCCGGAAAAAAGTGCGATAACAGAGGCCAGGAATGGAAAGCCCGCGACAGAACTGCCGTACAGAATATAGTTGCCGATGACGAAAGCAAGCAAGCCCAGGCCGATCAAGGTAAATGCGAAACCTATGAGGCTGGCCAGCTGCAGGGGCAGCACGCTGAACCCGGTCATCATGTTGATTGCATGGCGCGCCAGCTTGCCTAATGTGTAGTGCGTTTCTCCGATTTTTCTAGGATCGTGCTTGACAGTAACGAACGAGAAATTCTTCGTACCCCAAGTGAGCAAGACATCGATCGACACGAATGAATTGTGATAATCGGCAAACGCTTCGCGCAGGAAAGTCCGAAAAACGCGAAACGCGCTGGTATTGCGCGCCGTATCCACCCCCATGGCACTTTGCAGCGCCAGCTTGGTCGTTCGCGAAGCCAAGTCCCGAAATAATCCATGCTGTTCGCTTCTTGGCTTCCCGTAAACCACGTCGAAACCAGTATCGAGTTTCGCCAACATCGCCGGAATTTCTTCTGGAGGATTCTGCAAGTCGTCATCGAGGGTTACTATCAAGTCAAGCGACGCCGCGCGAATGCCGGTCAGGAGCGCATTGTGCTGTCCATAGTTGCGACTATGCTGAATGCCGCGTACTCTTGGATCCGAGCGCGACAATCGCATGATCACGTCCCAGGAATCGTCGTTCCCACCGTCGTCGACAAAGATGATCTCGAGTTCACAGGCGAGCGCCTCCAGAACTTTCAGCAGGCGTTCGTACAGCTCGTCCAAAGTCCTGGCGGACATGTATACAGGTATGACAACACTGATTCCCGGTTTAGTCATCTATCGACATTCCATGGCTAGAAAGAATCGCATATCGCGCGTCGCGGCGCCGACCCAACGAACTATTGCATTCGCTCGACAATTTGAAAGCAACAAAGACAGCCCCCACCCGCCAGTTCCGCAGGCAAAAAACGCCAAGGGATGGCCACGCTGTCCAAGGCGGCGTCGAGGTGCATTCTCCCCATACGCCACCATGGTCTCGCTGGGTTCGACAGTAGCTTCGTATCTACCAGCCAAGCGTATGAACTTTGCCGCCGCTTTCGCAGGTCATACGACTTTTCGGAATCGACTTTCTGCCGTCAAGAGTCGGTCCCTTTTCAATCCGACTTGGCCGGCGCATCGCGCAACACGATCATTTGGGCGACAATTTACCAAACTAGACAGGCACTTCGTACGACAAGGAGCATATGTTTCAGCAAGCTTTTCGCACCACACTCCAAAAGTTTGACCACTTACAATTCTAGTCGCAATGCAATCGACACAATTCTTGCAGAAACTTCAGTGGCAGTCGGTCTGTCTGGATGCCGCTCCGGACAGACTGGCGTTGTTGAAACTGACATGCGCTTGGTCGCTACGCACTGTCAACGTGCGCGTGCATCGAAATCACGCGTTTGAGTTCGTGCAGTCGCCGACGCAAACATTTCTGGCCTACGGCGGGCTGCAAGCCGCCTGGACCTTGTCCGACTACGATGACAGCCTGTCGTTCAATTCCCTCACCTCGGACGGCGACGCCGAAGTGATGGACGCGGAATTGGTCTGGCTCGATTTCGGCCATTACGCCATCGACGCACGTGCTCTGCAGGACTGGCTGTCAGGTCGGCTGGCTTACCTGCGTGCGCGCTCGAATGCGCCAATTTTATTGACTGGCCCGCTCCCGAGCGATGCAGTCGATGCGCGCGCGATCATGCAAGCCGCCGCCGCGGTACCGGGCGTGCACGTGCTCGACATGTGTGAGCCGGCAAAGCAACTCGGGAGCCGATTCCTGGACCTCCCGCGCGCCATCTTCCAGGGCACGCGTTTCAGCCGCCAGGCCCAGCTGTTGCTTGCGCAGTGGCTCGGGCTCAAGTGGCTGCCGGCGGCCGTGAGTCCGCGCCTGAAAGCATTGGCTATTGATCTGGACAATACGCTGTACAAAGGCGTGCTTGGCGAAGACGGACCGGCAGGATTGGAGCTCACGGACGGACATCGGCTGCTGCAGGAATCCCTGGTTCGCCTGGGCGAGCAAGGAATCCTGCTTGCAGTGGTTTCAAAAAACGAGACTGCCGATGTCGAGCGCATGTTTGCGCTGCGAAGCGATTTTCCCCTGCGCCCGGAGCATCTTGCGGGAATCAAGGCGAACTGGCTTCCAAAATCCGACAACATCGCGGCGCTTGCGAGCGGCTTCAACATCGCACCATCCACGTTTGCCCTGATCGACGACAATCCGGGCGAACTGTTCGCTGCCGCTACCGCGATTCCGGGCCTCGCCATCCTGCACGCCAGCGACAACGCCAGCACGACCGCCGGGCACCTGGCGCTTTTCCCTGGACTGATCTCTTTTGGCATCGATCGGACCGATGCCTTGCGAGGGGCCGATGTGCGCGCCGCGGCGGAGCGCGCATCTGCAAGCGCGCCGCAGGATCCGGCCGCTTACCTGGCTGCCCTTGAGACCCGGGTGTTCCTCCAGGCCCGGCCGCACGATCGATACAAGCGCCTGTGCGATTTGCCGCTAAAGACCAACCAGTTCAACCTCGCGTTGCGCCGCCTGCGCGAAGGCGAGGTCATGCGTTTTCTCGAGGCAGCCGACCACTGCGTGGTTTCTTTCGACTTAAAGGACAAACTTTCCGACAGCGGCAACGTGGGCGCGGTCTACGTGCGCGCTGATGCTGCCGTCCTTGTTGTCGAGGAATTATGCGTCAGCTGCCGAGCGCTTGGGCGCTCGATAGAAGATGTCATGATTGGCGAGTCGCTGAGCCTGGCCGCCAGCACGCTTGGCGGGCGTTACGATTCGATCGAATTTGTTTATCGCCATGGGCCCCGCAACGCGCCGGCGCGCGCATGGCTAGCGCGCCTGGCCGGCGCGAAAGTCGAAAATTCGGAAGAAACCGGCGACGAGGCGCCTCTGCTGGCGCTGCGCCTGCCATTCGCAACCCTGCGCGATCTTTGCGCAATGCGTGCGTCGATGCCGGCATCGTTCGTCAGCGTTATCGAATAGCCATGCATCGTTGCGTCAACGAAAAGTCGACACTACCGGGAGAATTATTCAGTGGTTAACCAACAATACTCTGCCATACGTGCAAGGCTGGTCGAAATCTTCGAGACCATACTCAAGCGTCCCATCGGCCCCGATGAGATCGTGCGGCGGCTCGACGAGAAGCGCTGGGATTCGCTGCTGCACGTTGAACTGGTATTCGTGGTCGAGGACGCGTTCAACATCGCTTTCGCTCCGGAGGATCTGGATAAATTGGTTTCTTTGGAAGCCTTCGTGGAAGTTGTCGCCTCGCTGGTCGAAAACACGGCATGAACGCCACGCCGAGCCATCGTGCCATTTCGGCGCATTGGCGCTTTCATCATCTCGGCGTAGCCACGCGGCGACTCGCGCGCGAAGTGGAAGGCTGGCGCGCGATTGGCTACTCGCAGGAAGGCGCAGGATTTGAAGATCCCGTACAGGGCGTACGCGGTATTTTCCTGACCGGACCCGGACCGCGACTGGAAATTCTCGAACCGCTTGCGGGCAGCACCATGCTGGATGGCTGGATCGACCGCGGCATCCGCATTTATCACCAGGCATTCGAAGTTCCCGACATCAAGGTCGCACTTGATGCGGTCAGCTTGCTCGGTGCGAAGACGGTGGTGCATCCGGTGTCGGCAGTCGCGTTCGACGGGCGCTTGATAGCCTTCACCATGTTGCCGACGATGCACATGATGGAATTCATCGAAACACCCGCTTGAGGGAGCGATATTGACCGACGATCTGCTCGCCATCGACTACGCGCCTACGCCCTGGAACGACGCGCTTATGGGTGGTCCCACCTGTCAGCTCGTCTTCAAGGGTATGGGCGAGTATGCGGCTGCGAACGACGTCGCAACTCGCGACCTGTGGCTGGCGCGCCGGCTTGTGGCCGAGGGTTACGTCTACGTCTCTGCCGCCGTCGAGGCGGGCGACGTCCTCGGCAAGGCCGTACTGCAACATCTGGGCTTCGATTTCGTGTACCAGACTACGACATGCGTCCTGCGCTTGGACCCAACCCTTCGATTGCGCGACGCGCATGAAGGATTCCTGATTGTCGACCCGGAGAGCGTCGCCGCCGACGAAGTCGTGCAGGTATGCACCACCACGCTCGCACATGGACGCTTCTGCGAGGATTATCTGACGCGAAATGAGGCTGCACCTCGCAACGCGGCCTTCCTTCGCGAGCTGCATCACAAGGCGGGCGTGCATCGCGTGTTCACGCGCGCGCCGGACGGCCGGCTGAACGGTTACGCCTACATCCCCCTCAAATCCGGGCTGGCCGACTTGTTGATGATGGGCATTTTCGAGACTGCGGCGCCTCCCAATGGGGGCCAGCTCTTCTGGGAACTTTGCCTGTCGGAATTGCGCTCAAAAGGGCTGGCGCGGCGCATACAGACGCGAGTCCCGGCGGCAAATCTGGGAGTCTTGAACATTTACGCCAAGATCGGCTTTTCGTTCATCAGACCGTCCTACGATTTCCGCATGTTCCCGTCAAAGGTGGCAGGTTAGTCAATCCGGGCGAGAAAGACCGTCGAGCGCGCAGCGGCGGGCGCAGCCACCGGTAACGCCACCCCGTTAGCGATGAACTTCACGCGCTCGCGCGGCAAATGCCAGGTGTCGACCGCAATTCTTTCGAGATTGCACGAGGCCACGATCACGCTCACTCGCGCCCACCCCAGCAGGATGCGCCGGGTCCAAGGATAGGAATTCCAACGCCATTGCTGCAGTAACCCGGCCATATCCGTCTGCGTCAATCGTTGATTTGGCGCCGAAGACGCCTGAGCGCCGCTGAAACCCCGCCCCGGCATGCCCATTGTGTGTGCCTGTGGCCACCTGGACGGTGGAATTTCGCCGCTCGGGTGGCCACAGGCACGAGTCGACCCGACGAGCGAGTCTTGTCGTCTTTTGCCCTATCACGCAATGCGCTGATCGAACTCGTAGTCGGGCATGGGTTGCGCGCGTGGATCGCCCTCGGCCGGTTCGCTGCCCCGCATCTCCCGCTTGTTCCAGATCATCAGCCATCGCTATGAGTGAGGTGCGACCTTGATCACCACCAATCGCGTCTTCAAGCAGTGGGCAACATCTTCAATAACGATGCGGTCCTCACATCGGCTTTGCTCGATCGCCTTCTGCACCATGCTGAAACGGTACGTATCGACGGCAAGAGCTATCGCTCGAAGAAACAGATCGACATCTGAACGACCGGTCGGTTCACCTCCCCATCAGCGCCGCGTCCACCGTCCAGCTCTCAAAATCCTTCAGCATTTCCAAACCGCCAAAATTTCTACATGCTCGCGGCGTCGCCCACACCGTAGACAACATCGGACCCTTGATCAAGCAACGCAAGCAGCTTGGGAATCTCCTCCGGAGGATTCTGCAGATCGTCGTCCAGGGTCACGATGGCTTCGCATGTGGCCGCGCGAATTCCGGTGAGCAATGCATTGTGTTGGCCGTAGTTGCGGCTGTGCTGAAGGCCGCGTACCCGATTGTCGAGCCTGGCAAGTTCGCAAATCACTGGCCATGAATTGTCACCACTGCCGTCATCAACCAGGATGAGCTCAAACCGGACCACAAGTGGATCCAGGACGGCCGTCAGGCGCCGATGCAACTCCCTAAGTGTTCCTTCGGACCGGTATACCGGCACGATCACAGAAACAGTCTTGATGTCGAACATGGGTTCCGATGGCTGCTGATACATGTCTAGCTTACCTGACGAATGCGGCTGTAGAAGCCCGCCGTGAAACGCTCTACTTCGTCATCATACGTGCGGCAAATCACTCCAATCGATGAAGCAAGGCACTTGATCGCGGGAAGCACGAGAGCAATCCTGTCACTCATGTCGTTCCGCAGTCAAAAATGTGCTGCCACTGAGTCAGCATGTTCTGCATGGAAAATCTCTCTTGCACCACTTGCAGACCTGCCGCAATACGCTCCGGCCATATTTTTCGATCGTCAATGGCGCGCAGAAGTGTCGCTTCGAATGCCGCGTCGTCAGGCTCGGCGATTGCCATATGCGCCCGCACCGGCAGCACATCCGGCACATCGCCGACGCGCGTGGCCACCACCGGCACACCACAGGCCATCGCCTCGAGCATCGATATCGGCAGTTGCTCGGTGTTCGAGGACAACGCAAACAGATCGAAAGTCGCGAGTCGTGCCAGCGGCTCGGTCAGATACCCAGTAAATTCGACATCCGCCGCCACGCCCAGCTCACCGGCGAGCGCCTCCAGCGCGCCACGCTCCGGACCGTCGCCCACGATCACCAGCCGCGCGGGCTGTCGCGCACGCACAGCAGCGAAGGCGCGAATCAGGCGTGCCACGTTCTTCTCCGGTCGCAACCCTGCCACTGTGCCAATAGTCAGAGAGGCGCCCGCCACCAGTGCGCGCGTCGCAGCAGACAAAGGCGGCATTCCAACCCCGTTGGCCACAAACCTCACATTTGCAGCAGGCAGGCGCCACTGGCCGACCGCGATGCGCTGCAGATTGCGCGATGCCACCACCACCGGGGTCGCGGTCCAGCCGAGCAATATCCGGCGTGTCCAGACGCGTCGTGGCAATTGATGCACTGCTTCCTCCGGACCAAAGCCGTCTTCGGCATGCACCTGCGGCACCAGCCGGGGAAAATTGGCTGCCGCCCATTCGATCGCACCCCAGTTGTAGGTCAACAAGAGATGCGGTTTGCGCGCCTTCAATTCAGCCCGAAATGCCGCCCGATTCGCCAGCATGCCGCCGCGCTTGACCGCTAGCCGCAAGGGTTGCCAATCGACACTGTGATCGAGGCGCTCACCGGCCTCATAGTTACCATCCATCGCCATCACGAGATGACGATATCGGCCGCCAAACGCATTGGCCAGCTGCACGAAACGCGCCTGCGGTCCACCGAGCTTGAAGGTGGAAAACGCATGCAACAGCAGGCGCTGCGGGGCGGATTTCACGCGCCCGAACCGTGCACTGCAATACCGCGCCTGTGAAACTCGGCAGGGTCGGTCTCAGGCTTCCATTGAAGATCGCGCTTGGCGTCCGTGCAGTCGAAAATCGCCGGCAATCCGCGCGAAAGCAGGTCGCGGCGGTACGGCCGCACCACCTTCTGCCCGGCAACGCGCTTGATCAGCCACTTGCCCATCTCGGTAAGCCACAGACCGGTCGGCGATGACGGCACGAAGCGCAACGGCCGGCCGGTCGCGACTCCAACAGCGGCTATGAATTCGCGCGCGCTAGGACGCACGTCGCCCACCAGGTTGTAGGCCTTGCCAACTGCGGCAGGCGCAGTCATGGCGGCGACTATCGCTTCAGCGCAATCGTCCGCAAGCACCCAGGGCAACGGGTTGTTGCCGTCGTTCCAGCCAACGCAATACTGGTCGTTGTTGAAGAAGCCGAGGCCACCGTGAAACGGCGAAGTGCCGCTGCCCATCACGACCCCGGGCCTTAGCAGCACCACCGGCAAGCCGGCGCTGCGATGGAACTCCATGACAGCTTCGTCGGCCAGCGCCTTGGCGCGCGCATAGTCGTTGCGCGTATGCGGCAAGGGGTCGGTCGGCGTCGCCCCGGTGATGACAGCGCCGGACTGGCCGAGGTACAACCCGGCGATCGAGCCGACGTGGACCAGACGCTTTACGCCAGCCGCGTGACATACCTCGGCAATCAATCGGGCTGTGTCGACCATGGCCGCGCGGATCGCCGCGTAGTTCGCGCCGCCGCCGCCGTGCGCGAGGTTGATCACGAATTGGGCGCCAGCCACCGCCTGCTCGATGTCCGCACGCCGCTTCACGTCGCCACGGCATATCTCCACCCCCGCCTGGTAGTACACCGGTTGCAGGTTCACCGCGCCACGCGCCATCACGCGTACCCGGTAATTCCTGGCCAACAATGCCGCGACCGTGAACGACCCGATGAAGCCGGTTCCTCCCAGTACGGCGACCAGCGGCCCCTGCGGCGCCGAAGCGGGCGCGCCTGTCGCCTGTGCCGCGCGCGCTGGCAGCGGCTTGAAAGCGGCCGCGATGCGTTCGCAGACATCCACAAGGTGGGCGCCAAACTCCAGATCGATGCGTGGCGGCTTAGCGGCGGCAAGGTCGGCGTAGAACGCGTTCAGACTGCCCTGCATGCCGAGAAAGAACGCGTCCGAGCGCGGCCTGAACTTGAGCATCGCCAGCGCGTAGTCGCGCAGCCCGGCGAAACCGGCATTCGCGACTGCCGCACCCGTCTTGCGCGCGGAAAGCCAGCCATCGAGCGGTTCCATGTAGGCAGTGCGTTCGAGCGTGTGAAACTGGTTGGCGAACATGTCGGCAATCGCGACGCCATCGTCGCAGACCACGGTCATGCGGCAGACGGTGAAGCCCGCCCCGACGTGAAAGCGCAGGTGAACCGGCATCTTCTCGCACAGCATCGAGACCTGGCAGGCATTGTGCAAGCCGGCGCCAGGCGAAATCTCGACGGCATCCTCGGCAAGGGTCGAAAGCTCGGTCACCCTGCCGGCCAGATCGACGATCTGCGAAAGCGGATGGACTGCCTGCTCCAGCAGGATATTGACCGGTTCGCGAAACATCCAGTGACCGAACTGGCGCGCGCTCAACTGGCGCAGCGGCGCCTCGTAGATGTATGACATGTGGCGCGGTCGGCCGAGGCGCCCGCTCGCGACCGCCTCGCGCAGCTTGAGGTAGGCCGGGTTGAACACCATGTTCTGGTTAACCCCGATGATCGCGCCGCTTAGCCGCGCCGCCTGACGCAAGGCATCACACTCGGCGCCGCTCACGCCAGCCGGCTTTTCCAGCAGCACCGTCTTTCCCGCCGCGATGAACGGCAGCGCCGCGGCAAGGTGTGTGTCGGGCGGTGTAAGCACATGCACTGCATCGGCATCGCAGGCTGCGGCGTCGCCCAGCGAAGCAAACACGCAACGGGCACCGAATTCGCTTGCGAACGACTCCGCAGCCGCGCCACTGGTGTCGAACACACCATCCAACTTAACCCCGGGCAACTGCTTGAGCACCGCCGCGTGGGTGCGGGCAATGTTGCCCGTGCCGACCAACAAGACCTTGCGTGTCACGAAAACACCCTCCATTTACAAACTCGATAACTGACGCAGTGGCGCGTGGGCAGGTGCCGCCCCCGCGGCCTTGACCTGCGGACTTGCAAGCAGCGCGAATTCCTTCACCACCTGGCGCTTGAGCACTTCAAGCAGCATCACGATCATGAACATGAACTCCTGGTAGGCGATCGACACCAGCGCGCCGCCGACCATGAAGGCCAGCAAGGACACGGCCAGCATGTCGGCAAGATCCCCTGCCCAGGAAAGGTCCGCGGCCGACTGTTTCACCAGCCTGCGGATTTCTCTCCTGGCCAGAAACGCATTTGCCAGCAACGCCATGTAAATGAAGAATCCCACAAAGCCCATATCCCCCAACACCTGGAAGTAAATGCTGTGTGCGACCAAGGCGATGCCATCCGGCGGCGGCGTCTTGATGAAGCCGAGGAAGCCATCCTTGTAGGCGAACTTCCAGTAGATCCCGCGCTCCGCGGCCGCACCCAGGCCGGCACCGACGAATGGATGCTCCATCGCCATGGCGGAACTGCGCTTCCATGCCATCACGCGCCCCATGAAGGAGCCATCCTCGCCGGCCTCCTTCATCGTGCCCATGCGTTCAGTCCAGGAGTCCGGTGCCAGCGCCAGGCCCGCTACGGCGAACAGAACTACGGCCACTATGCCGGCGACTTTGCGCCGGCTGTTCAGGATAAGCGCCATGGCCATGGCGCCGACGCACAGAAGCCCGCCTCTGGAGTGGGTGGCTACCACCGCCAGAACAGTCAGGCCCGACACCGCCAGGCTTCCCAGGCGCACCAGACGATGCGTCGCGTACTGGTACACATAGTAGGTAACCGGCACCACCATTGAAAGCATGACCGCGAAGTGGTTGTTATCGCCAAACTTCGGGTTGCCGCGTGCCAGATGCCCACCCCCTGATGCAATCAGCTTCAGGCCGTCCAGCAAACCGTGAAAACTCATGCCCAGCGCCATCACCGTCACCATCGCGAGGATTCGGGTTCGCGTGGTGACCAGCATGGGCATGACCAGGCAAAACGTGACGATCTTGAGCAGGTCGGTAGCGAATTCCCAATTTCGCCCCATATCCGGGTAGGCAAACGTTGCGCTCGCCAGGGCCTGGACCGCAAACAAGAGCAGCAGCACAACCGTGCGATTAACATCAAACGGTTGCTTGAGCTTGTCGGCCCCGATGAGGACCAGGCCCAGGGTCAGCAATGCGAAGATCTGATTGAGGCCGACCGACGTCATGAAGCTGTATACATAGGTGTTCAGGGCGATCAAGGCCGTCCACGTCCATGCCATATAGGCGATGAACGGGTTGCGAAAACCCATGGCCACCAGTGACACCACGGCGAACAACGCCATCAGGTCACGCACTTGACTTGCCTTTCACCGCATCCGGCTTTCGTGTATTTAGCGTGTCCTTGTAGGCGAACCATCCCATGCCATCCACGCCATTTGACCGTTCGTATCGGGAAACGCGATAAGCAAGCAGGACCACCGCCAGTACCCAGATAGTCAGTAGCAGCGCTTCCATCTCTATGCTTCACAAACCGCGACGTTCGCCTGCGGCAGGTGCTTGCCGGCACCTGCCGCACCTGGCAAACCACTGGCTTCAATGGCAGCGCGCATCACGCATATTTGGCCTTCGGTGGTGGCCTGCCAGGAAAACGATTCCGCAAACGCGCGGGTCGCTTCGCGCTTCGGGTAGTCTCCAAACAGGGCCGCATGGCCCTCGACCAACCCGGCCGCCGAGCGCTCGCGCATCAGCCTACCGGCGGCTGGCGACGTGACGACTTCACGGGTACCGGCGATATCCGTGCTGATGACCGGTGTTCCGCACGCCATCGCTTCGAGAAGAACATTGGCCCAGCCTTCGCGTGCCGAGCAAAGCAGCAAGGCATCGGCGGCACTGTAGTACCACCGCAGCTCTTCCTGCGGAACACCGCCAGCGAAGCGCACGCGAGCATCAACTCCAGCCTTGCGCGCACGCGCCTCGAGTGCCTGCCTTTGTTCGCCGTTGCCGACGATCACCAATGACGTGTCGCGGGTGAGCGAAGACAGCGCGTCGATGGCAATATGATGGCCCTTGCCCTCGATCAGTCGCCCCACGGACAGCAACATCGTGCCGCTCTCCGGCAAGCCGAGTCGCGCGCGCGCCTCCTGGCGCGGTGCCGGCATGAAGCGCTCCAGGTCGACACCGTTGCGCAATACGTGGAGTTTGGCCGGATCCGCCCCCAGTTCGACCAGACGGTCCATCAGGCTGCGGCTGACGCCGATCGAGGCGGATGCCAGGCCGGCGGTCTCCAATATCCTTTTGCGCGGCAGCGGAAAATCCGGCAGCACATTGAGGTCGGTGCCGCGTGCGGTCACAATAAATGGTTTGCCAAGCGAGCGCGCGACCAGGCCGGCCGCGACGCCGTCCGGATAGTAGTAGTGAGCATCGATCAGGTCAAAATCGTGACCTTGGGCGATCAGCCGACGCGCAACCGGCAATGCCGCGCGCGCGATCATGTCGGGCGCGCTGTTCATGCCCATCTTCGGAATCGCCAGATAGCGCGGGTAATGCACCTCGATACCCGCACGCAATTCCCGTCTTGGCGTGGCGGCAAAAGCGCCGTACTCGCCGAAAACGCGTCCCCGCAACGGAAACCAGGGTACCGGCGCAATGACGCGGGCTTCGACCTCGCCTGACTTGAGCAACTCGCGCAGCCGTGTTTCCACGAACAAGCCATGCAATGGCCGGGCGGCACTCGGATAGAGCGTCGAGAAAAGCAGCACGCGAACTGGCGCAGTCATCGTTACATGCCTGCGGCAAACACCTGTTGCCCGCCCCGCTGCGCCTTCTCTGCCAGCGCCACTACCCGCCGTGCATTGCCATCCCAGGTCAGGTTGAGCCTGCCGATCGTGGCGCGCGCACCCGCAGCCAGGGTCATGCGCAGGGCGGCGTCGGTGCAAAGTCGGGTCAATGCGGCTTCGAACGCGCCTTCCCTTTCGGCGTCGAAAAGCAGAGCATTCTCGCCGTCGGTCAGAACTTCGAGAAGATTCGGTACTCTGGGCGCGACAATCGCCCTGCCAAGTACGAGATACTCCATCAGCTTGAGCGGCGACGCATAGGGTGTGACGGCAGGCTGCAACGCAATATCAAAGGAAGCCACATGCGCGGGTACCTGCTCACGATTGACCACTCCGGTGAAGCGCAGCCTGTCGGACACGCCAAGCTGCTTTGCCAGCGATTCAAGCTCCGCGCGAACCGGGCCGTCGCCCACCACCAGCAGATGCGCGTTCGCCGGAGCGCCGGGGGTCGCCAGCCATTTGACAACACGGTCCACGCCGTGCCAATCACGCACGAATCCGGTAAAGCCCAGAACGAGTTTTCCGTCCAGGCCAAGGCGCGACTTCGCGGTGTGGATGTCGGGAGCCAATGCGAAATGTCCTTCGTTGATGCCGTTCTGGATCACGGCAATGCGCTCATCGGGCACCCCGTACTCGCGCACGTATCCAGCAAGCACTGCGGTGACCGGCAGCACGAAGTCGGCGCTGCGCCAGGCCATACCCTCGGCACGGCGCGCAAGCCATGGCAGTCTCAGCCCGCCGCTGTGCCGGGTGCGCTCATACACCAGCGGCGAGTTGACTTCCAGCAACAATGGAATGCCAAAACGTCGCTTGATGAGCGTGCCCGCAATCAGATACAGGTTATAGCGTTCGTACACCACGTCAGGCTTGAAGTCGCGGACCGCTGCGGCAAGGCGACGATAGGCGATCAGGGAGTACGCAAGTTCAAGCAGTTCATATACGGCTTTCGGCAGCGCCGCCTTCAATCGATGTACCCAGCCGGCGACGGCCCCCATGCGCCCACCCGAGTCCTGGTCATTGCCGGTGCCGGGTGCGACCACCCGCACGGTATGGCCCTGGTCGACCAGTGCGCTGATCATTTCCTCGATGTGGACCGCCTGTCCATCCTTGGAAGCGGTGCGGTGGTGATACAGGATCTTCAAGCGTCAACTCCATGCGGCGAGTCCGGCGTATCGGCCGGCTTGCCTGCGTTTGCCAGAAAGGCGTCGAACATCAGGATGCTCCAAAGTGGAGCGCTGAAGTCGCGTCGCCCGGCCTGATGAGCGTTCAGCATGCGGTTCAGGAAGTCCATGTCGAAATTGCCGGTCGCCGCCAGCCGCTCACCCCGACACGCGTTTGCGAGGCGTGCCTTGAGCGGTCCGCGCAGCCAGCGAGCCAGTGGCACCGAAAAACCCATCTTCGGTCGATAAAGCACTTCGTGGGGCAGCATCGGTTCAAGCGCCTTTTTCAGAAGCCACTTGCCTTCCCCGCCGCGGACTTTGAGATGCGTCGGCAAACCGGCCAGCCACTCGACAAGTACATGGTCCATCAGCGGCTCGCGCACCTCCAGCGAGTGAGCCATGCTCGCACGGTCCACCTTGGTGTTGATGTCGCCCGTGAGCCACGTCTTGTAGTCGACGTACTGTATGAGAGCCAGAGGGTCTTCGGTGCCTGCCGCCGCGGCATGACGCCGGAACACCTCATCGGCCCGGTAACCGGCAAGTTGCTTCATGAAGGCGGGTGAATACATGCGCAGGCGTTCGTCCTCGCGCAAGACTGCCATGCTGTGCGAGTAGGCGCCGACGGCATCCAGTCCCAGTGCCTGAAGCGTCGTTTTGGCCCTGAACATCCGCGGCATCCAGTCGAGCTTTGGGTAGAGGGCGCCAAGCACGCCAAACAGTGGTCGACGCAGCGCGCCCGGCAGTGCATCGCGCCACTGCTGTTCCTTCATGTGCAGTCGGTAACGACGATAACCGCCGAAGGATTCGTCGCCGCCATCGCCGGACAGTGCCACCGTCACGTGGCGACGCGCCAGTTGGCATACGCGATAGGTTGGAATCGCCGAACTGTCCGCGTAAGGTTCGTCGTAGAGCCAGGCGAGACGATCGATCAACCCGTAATCTTCGCCGCTGACCACCTCCAGGTGATGGTCAGTGCGATAGCGGGTAGCCACCGCCTGCGCAAACTGCGACTCGTTGAACGATGGGTCCTCGAATCCGATCGCACAAGTACGTACCGCCTCGTTGGACATGCCCGCCATTACCGCGACTACCGCACTGGAATCGACGCCACCCGAAAGAAACGCGCCAAGCGGGACTTCCGACATCAGACGCAGGCGTACCGACTCTTCGAGGCGGTGGCGCAACTCGTCCTTCGCATCATCTGCGTCAATCGGATTGTCAAGGGTGAAGCGGACGTCCCAATAGCTGCGCTGCTGAAACACCGCATGGCCGCGACGGAACGTCATCGTATGGGCCGGCAACAGCTTGTGGGCGCCACGGTAAATCGAGCGCGGCTCGGCCACGTATCCCAAGGCGAAATACTCCTCGACGGCAAGCGGATCGATATCGCGCCGGAAGCCGGGATGCGCGGTCAACGCCTTGAGCTCGGAACCAAATAGTAGGCTGCCGTCGTCGAGCTCGGCGTAGAACAGCGGCTTGACCCCCATGCGGTCGCGGGCGAGAAACAGGGTCTGGCGATTGCGGTCGTGGATGGCAAATGCAAACATGCCGCGAAAGCGCGCCACGCAGGCCTCACCCCAGGCTTCCCAGGCGTGGACGATCACTTCGGTGTCACTGCGCGTTCGAAATACATGACCGAGCGCCTGCAGTTCAGGGACCAGATCCAGATAGTTGTAGATCTCGCCGTTGAAAACCACCGCCACCGAGCCGTCTTCGTTGAAAAGAGGTTGCTGGCCGGTGGCGATATCGATGATGGAAAGCCGTCGATGGCACAGCGCGACGCCTGGCTCGAGATGCACCGCGCCTTCGTCGGGACCGCGGTGGAACTGGATGTCGTTGATGCGCACCGCCAGATCGCGCGCGAAATCACGCCGACCGCGCAGGTCGAAGAGGCCGGCTATGCCGCACATGGGCGCACGCTCGTTCTATGGGGTGACGCAGCGGCGCAAAACGAGGCGCGCACACCGGCCTGCATCACCGGACCTCCTTGGCCTGCCGCAAGGCCGCATCGATCGCAGCGCCCGCTTCAGCCGCGAAGGCCGCCAGCGCCGGCAGGCCGCCATCCGCTGCGCCCTTGGGGGCGTAGAGGATCACGACCGCCGAATCGTCGCCGGCCCCGGTCAGGCGCGACCATGCGGTCAGGAGCTTGGCCTGGCGATCGCTGCTGGTGAGCCGGCCGTTGATCCAGTACCAATGCCACACCAGCAGGCGTTCTTCGGCAGCGCCGGCCGCACTTCGCGCGGCACGCAATTCAGCGCTGCGTGCCAGCACCGCCTGGCCCGCATAGCGCACCTCGGTGGCACCCGAGCGCACCTGGGTCCAGGCCTTGTCTTCACTGGTGACCAGCACATTGCTGGAGCTGACCAGCTTGCGCGTGTAGTTCTGGTTGCGGTAATAGCCGACATACACGCCGACGGTGGCGCCGTCGCGCTGGTAGGCGTTGATCGACAGGGCGGAGGGATTGTCGAAGGCCGGCTTCCAGTCGCCCAGGGCTTGCGGCTGCTTGCGCCAGTTGCCCGCCTGCGCCGGCAATTCAAGGGCCACCGGCGCAGCCGCTTCGCCACGCAGAATGAAGCTGTTGGCCAGCACCGGCAGTGCGACGATCAGCAGCATCGGCAGCATCACCAGGCCCTGCATCGCGGGACGCGCCATTGCAATCGGCCGCGCCTTTTCACCACCAACCGCGACCGGCTCCAGCTCGGCCGAGGTATCTTCGCTCCAGCGCGCGCCGATGGCGAACATGATCATGATGACCACGCCGAAAAACACCCAGCCGTAAACCAGGTGGTCGACGCCGGTGGCGATGGTGTTGCCCGACAAGTGGCCCAGCATCACGATGATGTAGGCGCGCAGCCAGTTGGCGATGATCGGCACGGCAATCGACACCGCAACGAAGATCAGGCGCCGCTTGAGCGAACGGTAGTTGAGGTAGGCGAACAGCAGGCCGACGGTGAACGAGGCGATCAGGTAACGCACGCCGCTGCAGGCTTCGACCACCGACCATGACCCGGAGGGGATATTGAAATGCAGCCCTTCGCGATACACCACGATGCCCGAAAGACGCAGCGCCAGCACGGTGAAATCCGCCGTGTATTCCATCATGGTGGGCATGACGAATTCGCCGAACGGCACAGCCAAGAACAGGAAGCCCAACGGAAAGGCGATTTCGCGCGCCACGCGCCAGCCCAGCAGGGCCGGCACAGTCAGGACGATCAATGCGACAAAGGCAAACTGCGTCAGCGCATTGACCGCGGTGAGTTCACCCAGCAGCCAGCCGAAACCCACCACCGCCGCGGGCAGCAGGGGCAACAGGGCCGGGGTAGGCGCGATCTGCGCCAGGCGCGCACGCTTTTGCCAGATGAGCCACAGCACGATCGGTACGATCAAAAAGCAATGCTGGAAGGTTTCCGAACGCATCCAGATGGCGAACATCGAAGCCGCAGTATCGCGATACAGCGCCCCCAGCCATACGAAGGCCAGACCGAGCAAAACCAGCGCACGCCGCCACGCGCCGGCCAAGGGTTGCTGCTGCAAGGCGGCCGCAGGCACGCTACTCATTGGACTACCCTCCTGTGACTGCGTGACATCCTCCCAGAGGGAGGATGAGCGCTCCCTGCGGGCGGCCGGGCGGGAGCGCATCGGACCACCCTCCTGTCACTGCGTGACATCCTCCCAGAGGGAGGATGAGCGCTCCCTGCGGGCGGCCGGGCGGGAGCGCTCATGCCGCGTGCGCCAGGGCGGCATGCGGCGCGCCGGCTGGCTCCAGGAAGCGATCAAAACCGGCCAGATGCGCATCCCAACTGTAGTGCGCCAACACCCTTTCGCGGGCGGCCATGCCCATCGCCGCGGCCCGCGCGGGATCTTCCAGCAAGGCGCCGATCGCGCGCTCATAGTCTTGCGCCATGCCCGCGACCTCGAGGTCGCGCCCGGCGACCGCGTTGAGCGCACCGGCGCAGGAATCCGCGGCGACCACCGCGCGTGCCATGGCCATGGCCTCGAGAATTTTGTTCTGGATGCCGCGCGCCAGGCGCAAGGGCGCCACCACCAGGGCCGCATGGCGCAGATAGGGCCGCACGTCAGGCACCGTGCCGGTGACGCGAATGGCGTCGGACGCCAGCGCCTGCACCTCGGCCGTAGGCGAGCGCCCGACCACGTGGAAGCGCAGCGTCGGCCAACGCGCCCGCAGGCGCGGCAGCACCTCGGCTGCGAACCAGATCACCGCATCGGCATTGGGCCAGTAATCCATGGCGCCGGTGAACACAAGCGGAATTTCATCCGCCGCAAAAGGCGAGGCGAATTCATGCGCCGGCGAAAAGTATTCCGCATCCACGCCGTTGCACACCACGCCCACACGCCCCTGGCATTCGGGCGCCAGCTTGAGAAAGAACTCGGCCTCGTTGGCGGTCACGAAGAAGGTGCAGGTGGAGGCGGCGGCCGCGCGGCGCTCGAATTCGAACAGCTTGACCCCTTCGCGCCGATACACCCAGGACATCGGCCAGCGGTGATGCTGCGCGTACTGGGTCCATTTGGCGGAATCGACGTCATCGAACACTTCGAGTTTGGGCATGTCGGGAATATCGTTCGCATACTGCGCCATCGCCGACGAAAATATCATCGCCGCATCGATCCGCTGGGCGGCGCAGGTGGCGCGCACCCAGGCACGCAAACCGGCGTTGCGGTAGTAGGGCAAGGTCAGCGCTTCACCGCTGATCAGGCCGCGCACGCTGGCCAGTTTGGCCAGCGGCGGCGATAACCTGACCACGTGAAGATCGGCACACGAGGCACGCACGATGTCCACATACGCCAGATCCGCCGGATCATCGACGAAGGTGCCGAGAAACACGCGGTGGCGCGCCGCAAGATACCTGAGCAGGTGATAGGTGCGCACCTTGTCACCCTTGTTGGGCGGGTACGGCAGGCGGTGCGTGAGAAAAAGTACGTTGGACATGATCGCTCAACCCAGATTGCGCACGATGTGCGGGCCGATGCGGTTGGCCAGACTGATCGGCAGGCGCCGCCAGGCCTCGATGAAGAGGCGGAATTTGGCGTTCGCCGGATTGTTCTGCGGCACCGTGTCGCGCCGGTACAGCCGGTATTCGTAGTTGAGCGGCGCGGCCTCGAAACCCCAGTGCTTCTTGAAAGAATATGAACCGGTACCCTGCTTGCTGCGCCCGTAGTCGAACACCTTGAGCCCGCGCTCGCAGGCGCGGCGCATCAGCTCCCAGTACTTGAAGTCGTTGGCGGCCAGGTCGCGCGCGTCTTCATCGTCGCCCGCGTAATACGGCAACACCTCGTCGCGGAAATAAAAGCTGAGCACGGAGGATAGCGGCCGCGCGTCCGCTCCGACTACCGTCAGGATCTCGCAGTCGGGGCCAAACTCGGCTTGCAGTGCCTCGAAGTAGGCGCGCGGCATGGCCGGCGTGCCGTGGCGATGCACGTTATCGGCATACAGCGCGAAAAAGCGCGCGGCATCGGTGTCGATTTCGGCATGCAGTCCGTTCTTGATGCCCTTGCGCACCATGGCGCGCTGCTTGCGCGGAATGGCCAAAAGGTTGGCTTCGAGGTCAGGCAGGATTTCCTTGCGAAAGGTGACATACAGATCCTGCGAGGGCCAGTTTGCATGGCGCGGCTTGACGTTGCGCAGCTCGAGATGGTCGACACCGAGCCGGCAGGCGATGGCCTGGGCCTCATCCTCCAGCGCCTGGCCTGCGGCTTCACTGGTGGCGGCCACACCACCGTAAACGGCGAACGGCAGGGAAACCAGTGCGTTGCCGAACAGCACGCTGTTGACATGCGCGAGCGGCAATACGCCGGCAATGGCGCCATCCTGCTCGGCGAAAAGATAATGGGTGCGATGCCGGAAAACGCCGGCAATGACGGTTTGCCAGCCGGCACGATGAAAGAACGTGGCCTGCGGGCAGGTAGCGACGAAGGCATCCCAGCGTGCCGCGCCCGGCTTGTCGCCGGATTCAAGGCGCCTGACGCGAATCATGGTGTGCGC
>ENA-ORBV01001612-ORBV01001612.1-microbial-mat-metagenome-genome-assembly--contig:-NODE-1612-length-49808-cov-32.679858_pt1 | contig 49808 bp, 38 predicted proteins | sample MGYA00237777_ERZ505514 | MGnify/ENA primary metagenome ERZ505514 (study PRJEB26160, sample SAMN06269048) | microbial mat metagenome | isolation source: Oligotrophic lake microbial mat | place... | reverse complement strand
CGGAGACAGTCACCCGTTTTTTGAATCGGTGACTCGGCGAACTATGGCTAGCTGACGCTAACTGGTTGTCGCGCGACTGTGCGTTGCGTCGGTGACGCGTCTGGCCGGTGGCGTAAACACCCTGCCGCCGCTGAGATATCGCTACATCGCGATGCTCGACTCCCCGCAAATCTACTGGGAAGCCCGCGGATCGCCGGCGTTGTGGGCGCGGTTTGCGGAGTGTGAGTCGATGAACCTCGGGCCGGTTCCGCCGATGCCGCAAGGGTTGCGGGGGAGCATTCCGGAGCCTTCTGCTGTTGCGTTGGCGTTGTTGGCGTGTGCAGGGTCGATGAATCCACCCCGCCGGCGGTGCGGATGACGGCGGATTGGTGTCGCTTTCAATGGTTGGTCGGCTTCGCCGTTCACTACCGGTTTGGTCAAAAACTGCTCGATGTCGCTGCGCGATGGCTTGATTTCTGGCGGCGAATGCCCGACACCCTGCGTATGGCATGGACGATCCTCGTCATCGCGGGATTGCTTGAAATCGGGTGGGCCACCGGCCTGAAGTACGCCGAGGGGTTCACCAGGCTTTGGCCGAGTGTCATCACGGTGATTTTGATGATCGCCAGCATGTGGATGCTTGCGGTGGCGGTGCGCACGATTCCGATCGGCACGGGTTACGCGGTGTGGACGGGCATCGGCGCGGTGGGCACCGCCATTGTCGGCATGGCGCTTTTCGGCGAAAGCACGGCGGCGCTTCGGTTGGTGTGCATCGTGCTTATTGTGGGCGGCATTGTGGGGTTGAAAGTGTTGTCATCGCATTGATCGGCAGCGGTCGTACTGCCTATTTCACGCTATCGCCGATCTTGCGGCTCGGACGAATTGCGGCACAACGCGTGTCGGATTTGGCGCCGCGGGCGCGAACCGCCCCCTACCCCACGCGTGGAAACGGGGGTTAGTCGGCGTCGAGTTGTGGTTCGTCAGGCGCTGGACACAGCGGGCAGGAGTTTGGCGGCGATGAGGCGGAAAAGAGTTTGCAGGGGATATCCGCCGGCCAGGTGAAGCACGATGCGGCGGAACGAGCGTTTGATCAGCCCGCCGATCTTCAGCAGCTTCAGACGGGGTGCCGATCAGCGCGTGCTGCGGCGGGTGTTGCAGAAGGACGTAGGCGGCGCCGCGCCGTGCTCGTCGCGCTTTAGGCACATCACGAAAAAGCGTGAAAGATGCGGGCCAGACCTGTGTACGAACGCTTGCGCCTTCGCGGGCGGCGGTCATTCAAAGTACAATCTCGGGGATGAGAACCGACGGAAGGTCCAACGATCAACTGCGCCCGGTGAAAATCACGCGGTCGTTCACCTCGGTGCCCGCCGGCAGTGTGCTGTGGGAGCAGGGGAACACGGTGATACTTGCCACCGCCAGCCTGGTGCGCGAGCTGCCGCCGTGGATGAAGGAGGATCAGCCCGGCGGTTGGGTGACCGCGAACTACATCATGCTGCCGGGTTGTGTGGCGTCCCGAAAAAGCTGGCCGCGCAACGGTCACACCGACAGCCGCGGCACGGAGATCGAGCGGATGATCGGCCGCAGCCTTCGGGCGGTGGTCGACCTGACGCGGCTCGGCCCGCACACCATCACCCTCGATTGTCAGGTGCTGCAGGCCGACGGCGGGACCCGCACCGCGTGCATCTGCGCCGGATTTGTTGCGCTCCGAGACGCCATCGCCCGGCTGCCGCGCAGCTACAAAGACATTCCCGGCATGATCATGCCCGACGGCGGGCGGTTGAATTTCGGAGATCAGGTCGATCCGGTGAACGCAACCGTCAAGGCGCGGTATGATGCATCGCACTACGCGCCCGAGAAATCGCTGATCGATCAACTGTCGGCGGTCAGTGTCGGCATCGTCGACGGCGAGCCGCGGCTCGACCTTCACTACGACGACGACGTGAAAGCCAACGTTGATATGAACGTGGCCTACACCGGCGCGGGCAAATTTGTAGAAGTGCAGGCGTCGGCGGAGAACGGCCAGGGTTTTGACCCAGCCCTGCTGGGCCGGCTGACCGATCTGGCCATCAACGGCTGCCGGCAGTTGCTCAAGATCATGCATTGAAACTGTTGTTGTGAGGTATCGCACCATGAAATCAGCATCGAGATTAGCTCTGCAATTATCGTCGATTGCCGCTGCGTTGGTCTGTGTCGGCATCCTGGGATGCGGATCTGCGACGACTTCGTCTCGATCCGATCCTGGCAACACGGAGGTGCCGTCCAATGCATCTGCGAATCAACCGAGTGGTACCGCGAAACCGCAAGCGCTCGCTAAGCCGAGTGCGAATGTTGCGTCGTTGCAAAGTGGGATGCCTACGCCACCGGTTGGGGCGCAGTGGTCGATTTATTGTCAGACGGTTCCGGGCGCCGGTCATGTGCAGCGCGCTAACAGCGTGCGCGACCAGCTTGTTTCGCAAACGCCCCTTAAAGATTGGTATGTGGTGCACGGCGAAGGCCAAAGCACGCTGTACTACGGATTTTACAAGAAGTTTGACGACCCCAATGATGCCGAAAGCCGCCGGGCGCAGCAGGATCGCAAGCGCATCGATGCGCTGGGCGACAAGATGGGCAATCGCCCGTTCAAGTTCGCTTCTTTCGTCGCGCTTGACTCCCCCGACCCCGTCGCGCCGCCGGAGTGGAATCTTTTGAATGCCGACGGTGCCTACACGCTGCAAATCGCTGCGTACACGGGCAACGCGCTGCGTAAACAGTATGCGTTGGAGGCCGTTCGTCAGTTCAGGGCGCAGGGATTGGAGGCCTATTACTTCCACGGCGAAACGACCAGCAGCATCTGTATCGGCGCGTTTCCTGAAAGTGCGCTGCAGCGAGACCAGGTGGTGAGCAACGCCGATGGCGATCCGGATCAATCGTTTCTTCAATCCACCGAGCCTTTGCCAGCGGGGTTCGCGCAGACACTTCGCGGCACGGATAATAAACCCATTCGAGTTGTTCAGGACCGCCCGAAGGTGGTCGACCCGGCATTGCGCGCCATGATGCAGCAGTTTCCCGAACACGCCATCAACGGGGAAGTGCAGATTCTTAACCTGACCGATTCGAGCACCGGCGGGAGGGTGATGAAGCCCGCCGACAGTTTTGTGGTGCCGATTCCGCACGTTGCGCCATCGGCGCTTTCCAACCCGGCCGTGCAGGGCGGCGAGCCGGTGCGCGTGGTGCGCCCGTTGGAACAGCCCGGCGTGGGCAAACTCAAGAGCATTGGCGAATGAAGCTTCTGATCGCCACCACCAACCCCGGCAAGATCAAAGAATTCCGCGAAATGCTCGGCGGCGACCGGTTTGCGTGGGATGATCTTTCCAACCACCGCGATTTGCCCGCGCCGCAAGAAACCGGCCTGACGTTTCGCGCCAATGCGATGCTCAAAGCTTCGTATTACGCGCAGCATCTCAACCTGTGGGCCATGGCCGATGACAGCGGACTTGAAGTCGATGCGCTCGACGGCAAGCCAGGCGTGCATTCGGCGCGATGGGCCCAGATGCACAACGCCGGCACGGGCGATGCGGACAATAATCGATTGCTTCTGGATCAATTACAGAAGATTGCCCACGAATCGACACGAATGGGCACGAGTGCATCGACGGCAGTGGGTGATGAGTCGCGTCAATTTGATGGCGAACTGTGTCCCGTGTTTCCGGCAAGGTTCTCGTGCGTGCTGGCGCTTTGCGATCCGCGGGGCCGAACTGTGTTGACAACCTCGGGGACGGTCGAGGGGCGAATCATCCACGCGCCGCGCGGCCGGAACGGTTTCGGGTATGATCCGCTGTTCATGATCTCGGCATTGAACAAAACCGCCGCGGAACTGCCCGCCGACGAAAAGCACCGCATCAGCCACCGCGGTCAGGCATTGCGACGGATGAAAGCCCTGATGGATAAGCACCTCAACGACTACCTTGCGGCGGAGGTTTGCACATGAGCCGAATCCTCGTCGCTGTTTCATCCGCCTTGGCCGCCCAGCGTGTGGTCGAGCCGCTGGCCGACCTGGCGCGCCGGCTTAGCGGAGAAGTGCTCTGCGTCCACGTCAGCCGACCCAGCGGCGGGCAAATGCGCGAACAGGAACAAGCCGACGGCGAAACCGCCATCCGCATCCTGGCCGACGGCCTGGCGGCGCGAAACGTCCCGACGCAAACGCTGCTCATGTTCTCCGACGACGTGGCAAGAGCCATCATCAACACTGCCGCCGAACATAAAATCACGCTGATCGTGCTGGGTCTAACCGGCAAAAACATGTTCGCCCGCCTGCTGGCGGGGAATGTGCCGGTGGAACTGATCAAAAATACAAAAGTCCCGGTGTTGTTGCTCCCGCCCGAAGGAATGAAGGCGGTGTAGTGTTGAGTCGCACCACTATAGTGGGCAACGATCACGTGGGCAAAGATCAACGTCCAACTCTCAACGCACAAGGTTCAACGTTCAACAAATTTGAGCTTGTGCGTTGAACGTTGCGTCCCCTTTTTTCCCAGCAACGCGATCATTCGAGATACGTATATCCCTCAAGCCCGTTCTCATAGAACTTCAGCAGCACCCGCGCCTCTTCATTGCTGAGCTTCTGCTCTTTCAACGCCCGCTCGACGGTCTTGAACATGGCGCGCTTGAGGTCGTCGGCGTCGAACTGCACGTACTTCAGCACTTCGCGGACGGTGTCGCCTTCGATGACCTCGTCAATGCTGAATGCGCCGGTTTCGTCGATGGTCACATGCACCGCGTTGGTGTCGCCCAGCAGGTTGTGCAGATCGCCGAGAATTTCCTGATACGCGCCCACCAGGAACACGCCCAGCAAGTAATCGCCGTTATCGAACGGGTGCAGTTCGAGCACGCTTTTTACATCGCGCTGATCGATGAAGCGATCAACCTTGCCGTCGCTGTCGCAGGTAATGTCCGCCAGGATTCCGCGGCAGGTGGGCTCTTCCTTCAGCTTGTGGATGGGCATGATCGGAAACAGTTGATCGATCGCCCAGCTATCGGGCATCGATTGGAAGATGCTCATATTACAGAAATACGTGTCGCTCAGGTGCGCTTCCAGCCCGCGAAATTCTTCGGGCACGTAGTCCATCTTGCGGACGATTTGCAGAATCTTTGCCGCCAGACCGAAGTAAAGTTTTTCAGCCAGGCTGCGCTGTTCCAGATTGCAGTAACCTAAATTGAAGAGGCTTAACACGCTTTCTTTGGCGAGTTGCGCGTCGTGATAATATTCGATAAAGTTTTGCTCGTTCACGCCCAGGTAAGAATCAAAAAGGTGCAGCACCGGCTGCGGCATTCCCTTGCGCTGCTCGGGCGAAAGATCGGCGGGGAGGTCGAAGCGGTTGAAGCCGCTCCAGCCGATGACGTTGAACACCAGCACGCTGTGATACGCCACCATGGCCCGCCCTGATTCGCTTATAATAGTCGGGTGCTCCACGCCGGCGTTATCGCACACTTCTTTGATATGGAAGACGACGTCGTTGGCGTATTCCTGCAAGCCATAATTGATGCTCGATTCGAAGCTCGTCTTTGACCCATCGTAATCCACCCCCAGCCCGCCGCCGACATCGATCACTTTCAGGCCGGCACCGAGGTGCTGCAACTCGGTATACACCCGGCCGAGTTCGATAATGGCGGCTTTAATATTGTGGATGTTGTTGATCTGGCTGCCGAGGTGAAAATGCAGCATATTCAGGCAATCGCCCATGCCGTGGGCGCGAAGGTAAACCAGCGCGTCCATCACTTCGTTGATGAAGAGGCCGAATTTCGATCGCACGCCGCCCGATTCCTGCCACCGGCCTGCCCCGCGCGCCGACAGCTTCACGCGCACGCCGATGCTCGGGGTGACGTTGTGCTGTTTGGCATACTTCACGATCAACTCAAGCTCGCTGAATTTTTCGACGACCGGGATGATGTTTTTCCCAATCTTGGTCGCGAGGATGACGGCCTCAATAAACTCATCATCCTTAAACCCGTTGCAGACGATGGGCGTTTCGTTGTCCTGCACCACCGCCATCACTGCCAGCAGTTCGGGCTTGCTGCCGGCTTCGAGGCCGAACTTATAGGGCTTGCCAAAATTGTGGATTTCTTCCACCACGTGCCGCTGCTGGTTGACCTTGATCGGATAAACGCAGCGGTAATTGCCTTTGTATTCGTTGTCTTTGATGGCGTTGGCAAACGCTTCGTGCAGCTTTTGCACGCGGTGCTGCAGGATGTCGGTGAAGCGCAAGAGAACCGGAAGCTGAATATCGCGCTCGCGGAGCTCATCGACCAGTTTCTTCAAGTCGACACTCACCGCGGGGTTCTGGGTCGGGTGGACCGCGACGTGGCCAAGATCGTTAACGGAAAAATACCCCTGGCCCCAATTGCGGATGCCATAGAGTTTCACCGCGTCGTCGATCGTCCACGTTTTTGGTTGCATGGAAGCGGGGTGGCCGTTGCGGTCACCGGTGGGAACCGAGGGGGATACCGGCTGCGCCTGCATCGTCATCTTTTTTCTAAGCTCCAACAAATGCCGGATTCCCGCCCGGCGTTTGTTAATCGTATCAGGTCTGCGCACAAGTCAAGTGCGTGACGAAAGCTTTTTTCTATCCTGTATTGACGCAGCCGCTCATGCCGATGCCCTAACGATTAACGATTAACGATTGAGGGGGGAAGACCCGTTTTAATCGTTAATCGTCAATCGTTGCCTCCGGCAACTCGCTTGAAGGCTTTGCAACTCAAAATTTCGGTTGCTGCTGCGTAAAACAGTGGATCGCTCCGAGGCCCCAGACTAAGTCGGTGCAGTCGACGCCGACCACTTCGTGCTTGGGGCACAACTTTTGCACGATATCGATCGCCTGTTTGTCGGTCTTTTTCTTACGGAACGTCGGCATCAGGATCGCGCCGTTGATAAAATAAAAGTTGGCATAGCTGGCCGGCAGCCGCTGACGATCCACTTCTACGACGCCGGGTGTGGGAAGTTCGACAATGTTAAAGGGCTTGCCGTCCTGATCGCGGGCGGACATGAGGCGCTTGAGGTTCTCCTGCAGCGGCTCGAAGTTCGGATCAGTTTTGTCGGGCTCGACAATGGTTACGATCGTGTTTTCATTCACGAACCGCGAGAGATCATCCACGTGGCCGTCGGTGTCGTCGCCCTGGATGCCGTCGTCGAGCCAAATCACGTGTTTCTGCCCGTAATATTCCTTGAGATAGCGCTCCACCTCCCAATCTTTCAACAGCGGATTGCGGTTGCTGTTGAGCAGAACCGATTCGGTGGTGAGCACCGTTCCCTTGCCATTAAAGTCGACCGCGCCGCCTTCCATGACGATTTTGGGATAGAACACGGGCAGATCGAGCAGTTCGGCGATCTCAGTCGGAACGTCGTCGTCGTCGGCCCAGCCTTCGTATTTCTGGCCCCAGGCGTTGAAGACCCAATCGACCACCGCCGCCTCCACCTTGCCGCGGTGTGCTTTGCGAAGGACGAACGCCGGGCCGTGATCGCGGCACCAGCTTTCATTGGTTTTAATGTGATAGCACTGCACGTTACTGAGCGGGACTTTATGCTCCTTCAACGTCGCCAGCACGATCACTTCATAGTTGTAATTCTGCACGAGAATATTAACCGTCTCGCGTTTGGAAATTTCTTTGATGATCCGGCAGATATTCGGCACGACGTGCTGGTACCGATCCGGAAACGAAGCGCACTCCGGCCGCGGCCAGCTCATCCAGGTGGCCGAATGCGGGTGCCACTCCGGCGGAAAGCAGTACCCAAGCTGATTGGGCGTCCCGCGGGTGATGACTCTCAATGTTGCTACTTTTTCCATCGTCTCAACTTAGCCGCAGATGAACGCGGATGAACACAGATAAGAAAGAACAGATCGCCCACGAATGGACACGAATAAACACGAAACGAGAAAATTCATTCGTATCCGTTCGTGTGAATTCGTGGGCCACCTCTCCGTGTTGCGTTCATCTGCCGCTAAATCCTCCGTTTTCACGCCCCGATAAATCGTTTCGTAATATCCCCATACGCATCGACCCGGCGATCGCGCAGGAACGGCCAATGCGTGCGGTGGTATTCGACTAAGTCCAGGTCACAGTCGCTGAGCAGAATTTCTTCTTTTTCTACAGAAGCCTTCGCGACGATTCTTCCGCCCGGCGCCGCGATGAAGCTTTGGCCCCAGAACTCGATGCCGTCTTCGCTCACCGGATTACCGTCCGGGCCGAGCACGCGTTCATGCCCGATGCGGTTCGGCACCGCCACGAAACAACCATTTGCCACTGCGTGACTGCGCTGAATGATTTCCCAGCTTTCCTGTTGCCAGCGGCCGTGTTCGGCCTTTTCTTTCGGGTGCCATCCGATGGCGGTGGGGTAGAAAAGGATCTCGGCGCCCTGCAACGCCGTCAATCGAGCGGCTTCGGGATACCACTGGTCCCAGCAGATGAGCACGCCAATCTTGGCATAACGGGTCTGGAACGATTTGAAACCAAGGTCGCCCGGCGTGAAATAGAATTTTTCGTAATAGAGCGGATCATCGGGGATGTGCATCTTGCGATACAGCCCCGCGATCGAGCCGTCGGCATCAAGCACCACGGCGGTATTGTGGTACAGCCCGCTCGTTCGCTTTTCGAACAGCGAAGCAATGATCACCGCTTTGTGCTTCTTAGCCAGCTTGGCGAAGGCATCGGTGCTCGGGCCGGGAATGGTTTCGGCCAGCTTGAAGCAGGCATAATCTTCCGACTGACAAAAATACTGTGAGCAGAACAGTTCCTGCGTGCAGATAATCTGCGCGCCCCGTTTCGCGGCCTTTTCGACGAGTTGCAGCTGCTTGGCGCGGTTGGTCTTCGGGTCGGTTCCGCACGCCATCTGCGTGACACCGACTTTTACCGTGCGACCGCGGATTGGTTTGCTTGCCATCGTGTGAATCCTTCGTCGTGATGTTCGTCGGGCGATGTTCGCCGGGCGCGTCCAATCAGACAAGCTTCGGGTCGAAGATCTGCGTACATCTGCGTTTAACCGCTGCACAGAAATGTCTGTGCCACCAAACACCAATGCTCACGCCAGCGAAAGCAGAAACGCCTCGACATTGGTCGACGCTTCGCCCAAACCTGATTTGCTGCGATGGTCTGCCTTGACCAATCGATCGAGCGCCGCGCGAATGCCGCGTTCGCCGAGGCGCTGGATCATTTTCAACATTGAATCGATCTGAGTCGCCGGCCAGATCCGGAGTTCTTTGGCGATGGTAAACGGTGGAATTTTCCTGGCGCTCATCAGGCGGACGCGGGTGAGTTTTTCCAGCCAGATCGTTAGCCACGTCACGGCGCGAAATTCGCTGCTTGGGTCCATTTGCAGCAACTGCCGCCACCGCCGCACAGCCTCGGCGATGTTGCCCGTCGACAATGTGTCAGTCAGGCGCCACATTTCCTGCTCTTTCTGAAACGCGACGGCCCCCATAATGATGGCGCCGGTTACTTTTCCATCGGTCGACATCAGCGCGAGCTTGGCGAGTTCGCTGTCGATCCGGCCAAGGTCGATACCGATCAGATCCGCCAGATGCTGGGCTGCATCGATCGGAATAGTGAGATCGTGCGCCTCTTTCGCGCGCCTGATGATCCAACCAGGAAGGGCAGCCTGTTTGGGCGGCTCGCACTTGATGATCCCGCCGAGCTTGTCGATTGCCTTGTAAATGCGCTGGCCCGCCGGCAGGGTTTTGCATCTAAGGACCAACACGCAGCTTTCTGAAGGCTTGGCGACGTAGTTCTCCATCGGTTCACGAAATGTCGAGATAAATTCCTCGGCGTCCCGCACCACGACCAGCTTTCCCCCGCCGAACATCGCGAAGGTGCGGAGGTGATCGAATACGTCGCCAATCTGGGCCGTTTCACCGTCCACATTCACCCGGTCGACGTCTTTCGGCAACCCTGCCAGCAGATTTTCCAGTTCCTGCAACTGAAGGTACGGTTCGTCGCCAATTAGTGCATAAACGCTTTTGCTGTCTGACTTTGCCATACTGCCTTCCAACTTATTTATCCGCAGATTAACGCAGATTCACGCAGATAAGAAGCCTGCCCAAGAATGAACACGAATTCAACACGAATTGATATTGGCGGTGGAATTGACTACTGCTGTTTCGTGTTCGCTTCGTGTCAATTCGTGGGAACGCTGCCGCCGCTTGAATTTCAGCGTAAAGTTGATTAGATTGCCCGGCTCGAATTTTGGAACTGTACGCAGAAGGCTAAGACGATATGTACGCGATTATCGAAGACAGCGGCACGCAATTCAAAGTCACCACCGGCGATCGTCTGCGCATCGACCGCCCGCTGAGCGACGAAACACCGGAAAAGGTGATCTTCGACCGCGTGTTGATGGTGGGTGGTGATGGGGCTACGAAAATCGGCGCGCCGCTGTTGGCGGGTGCCAAGGTTGAAGCCGACGTGATCGACTGGGTGAAAAGCAAGAAGATCGACATTCAGAAGTACAAGCGTCGTAAGGGGTACCATCGCAAGATGGGCCATCGTCAGAATTACCTGGAAGTGCGCGTGACGACGATCACAGCATGATCCGGGCAGCTCGAAACCCGAAATCCGAATCAATTACGAAGCCCGAACGTCGAAAGATCTTCGGGCTTTTTGTTGCGCCACCTGCTTGCCTGGCGTGCGTCTGAAACGCATGCTTGTAAAAGCTTACCAACGCAAATCGGCGCGCGCATCGATGGGGCGCTTGGCCTGTAATTTTTCGACGATTTCCCGGTCGTCGACGTCGAGGTCTTTGGGCACGATCACTTTCATGACGACATATTGATCCCCCTTTTCGCTCCCGCGTTCAACGCCTCGGCCTTTAATTCGGAGCTTTGCGCCGCTGCTTGTGCCCGGCGGGATGGTGAGGGTTACGGAACCATCCAGCGTGGGGACGGCCACTTTCGTGCCGAGCAGCGCTTCGTAGAGACTGATGGGAAGATCAACCAGCACATCAATTCCTTCGCGGCGGAAGTAGGGGTGAGGTTGCACGGTGACGACGATGAATAAATCACCGTGATGCCCGCTCTGTCCGCCGTCGCCTTTGCCTTTGATGCGGACTCGGCTGCCATCTTTCACGCCGGCCGGAATCTTGATTTCGATCGACTCCACTTTGTCCCCGCGGCGCAGTTGAAGCGGCAGGGTGCGTCCGCGGGCGGCGTCTTCGAAGCTCAGGGCGATGGGGTATTCGATGTCACTTCCGCGCGTCGGCCCTGCGGTCGGGCCTCGTCCGCGCCCGCCGCCGGGCATGCCGGCACCCCCGCGACCACTGAACATCTGGTCGAACAGGTCGCCGAAATCAAAGTCTTCGACGCTCACGCCGCCGCTGCCCCAGGTCTGGTGTCCGCCGGGCGCTTGGCCCTTGGAACCTCGGCGAACCGCCTCGCCGGGATTGAAGCCGCGATTCGCGCCGGCCTGACCGAATTCGTCGAACTGCTTGCGTTTTTCGGTGTCAGACAGGACGTCGTATGCTTCCTGAATTTCTTTGAACTTTTCCGTTGCGGCGACGTTATTCTTGTTCGCGTCGGGGTGGTACTGCCGCACCAACTTGCGGTGCGCTTTCTTGATCTCATCGTCACCGGCCGATCGGGCGACGCCCAGCACTTCGTAATAGTCTCTTTTTGCCATCTGTTCGAGTTCCGTTCGCCCACATTCTAGCCGGGCAGGCCCGCCGCCGCACGGGTTCAACCAAAACACCTCCGAAGGCCGATAAATCTTGAAAGGTCTTGAGTCTCTTGAGAGGAATCGCGCATGTCGACAAATAATGAAGGCAATGGACAATTCTCGATGCTCGGAAAAATGGTGCTACAGAAGCTGGAAGAACTTCGTCAGCTCGATGCGCGGATCGAGAAACGCCTGGAGCACCTGAATCATACCGATCAGAACCTGCGTGTGTTGTTCGATTCGCTGCGTACGGCCATCCTGGAGGCGCACCCCATCATTGGGCAGATGAACGATCTGCGGCAGGGCGGGGCGACGGTCGTGCGGGAAGTCTATCACGCGCTGGCGAACGTGCGCCAATCGGCGGGCGAAGCGATCGACGCCATGCAAACGAAACTCGAAGAAAAGCAACTACTGTTGGCGGAATCGACGGCGCGCGAGGGGCCGGCGGTCGATTCGTCGTCCATCGACTGGACGCAGTTGGGCCGGACGCAGTTGGATGAAGCCGTCGCCGAGTTCACCGCACAAGCCGATTCCACCGTGGCGGCGGTTCGGCGCAGCGTGGCCCAGCAAGTGGAACAACTGGCTGCGCAGGCGAAGCTGGATATCCGCCCGGTGTTGTCGAAGCTGGATGAACAGAAGGATGCCGCCGAAGCGCAGTTGGCCGCCGCCGCCGAATCGGCCGAGATGACATTGATGCGCCGCGCCGATGAGCTAAAGCGCAATGCCGAGCGGATGATCGAGCTTTGCGAGCAGCAGTTGGTCGACCGCATTACCAACATCCGCCCGCGCACCCGCGCGGCGGTCGAAGCGATCGAACAGGCCGCCAATCAGCGGCTGACGCAGACGATGGATGACATGCAAAAGGCAATCGGCCGGGCCGAGCAGTTGGCGGTCGAGCGCGTGGAATCGATCCGCCCTCGCTACGCCGAAATGATGCTGCAACTGGAAAACGACATCCTCGAGCAAAGCAAACGCATGGAAGACGATGCCGTCGCCGGCGCGCACTGGCTGGAACATCGGCTGGCTTCGCGGGTGAACGAGATGTCGGCCAAGGTGAACCGCGCGCTGCGCGGCGAGATTGACCAGCTCGATCAGCACATTGATGCCAATCCTGGGCAGCGCTTGCGCCCGCATTCGCCGGTGCAGGTGCAGGTGATGGCGGGAAAGCATCGCCGCAATGACGAGAGCGAATCGGCGTCGGCCGCGTAACAATGCTCAATGTAAACTGTAGCGGTATACGCTAAAGTATTGATGTTGGCGATCGGCAGCAATACGAGACTCTGGCACGCGCGCCATTGCTGCGGGCCGCAGAGGTGCTCCTCAGTTTCGCACCGCAACTCCCTTGTCGGCAAGGTATCGTTTCACGTTCGGAACCGAATACTCATCAAAGTGGAAGATGCTCGCCGCAAGGGCCGCGTCGGCTTTGCCGGTGGTGAGCACGTCGTACAGGTGCTCGGGTTTCCCCGCGCCCCCGCTGGCTACGACGGGAATTTTGACCGCTTCACTGACCGCCGCCGTCATTTCCAGGTCGTAGCCGTTTCTTGTGCCGTCGGCATTCATGACGTTGAGCACGATCTCGCCCGCTCCGAGTTGTTCGGCCTGTTTCACCCAATCCATGACGGCGATGCCCGTAGCGGTTCGCCCGCCGTTGATGAACACTTCCCAGCGTTCTCGGCCGTTTTCAACGACGCGATTGGCATCCAGCCCCAGCACCGTGGCGCACCGGCCGAATTTGCGGGCGATTTGCTTGATGAGGTCAGGATTCTGCACGGCGGCGGAGTTGAGGCTCACTTTTTCGGCGCCGGCCTGAATGAGCCGGGTGGCGTCGTCGAGCGTGCGAATCCCGCCGCCGACGGTCAGGGGCATGAAAATCTGCTCGACCACGCGGCTGACCAGCTCGGCCATAATATCGCGGCCTTCGTGGCTGGCGGAGATGTCGTAGAAGACCAGCTCATCGGCGCCGTCGGCATCGTATTTACGGGCTTGTTCGACGGGGTCGCCGGCATCGATGTGATCGAAAAACTTTACCCCCTTCACCACCCGCCCGCGGTCGACGTCGAGGCAGGGGATGATACGTTTGGTGAGCATAATGAAAAATTGCCAGTGACCAGTTGTCAGTTACCCGCCTCTGAGTGGCTGGCAACCGGCAACTGGCAACTGGCAACTTAGTAAGGGTGACCAACGGGGCTCGAACCCGCGACATCCAGGACCACAACCTGGCGCTCTACCAACTGAGCTATGGCCACCGTGCGATCGACACAATATGGCGAAAAACGGGTCGCACGTCAATCACCGGCCCGTCGCGAGAATCGGCATAGTTTGACATGTTTTGGCTGTCACACGACCATCCGTTTGTGTTAGATTAGTGCTGGTAGAGACACTTCTAACGCAAGTGGCGCGATCCGCGAACTTGCCGGAGCCTTTCGGCGTAAATGTTCAGGGGCGCAGGTGAATGGCGGCATGAGTTCATCGGACAGCAACGCTTTGGGCATCAGCCAGAACCTCGATACCGAGGTGGGCAAAGTCGTCATTGACATGGGTCTTGCCACCAAGACCGAAATTGAATTCTGTCGCGAGCAGCAAAAGCAGGCATCTGATCCTAATCAGCGTTCGCTGGCCGACCTCCTCGTCGAACACTCCTTCATCACCGTCAACCAGGCCAAGCGCATCCGCGGGACGCTCGAGGAGCGCCGGCAATCGCAGATTCCCGGCTACACGCTGTTGGGCAAGCTCGGTAAAGGCGCGATGGCGACGGTGTATAAGGGCAAGCAGCTGTCGCTCGATCGCATTGTGGCCATCAAAGTGCTGCCGAAAAAAATGAGCGAAAACCCGGAGTTCGTCGACCGGTTCTACAAAGAAGGCAAGGCGGCGGCGCGGCTCGGGCACAACAACATCGTGCAGGCGATTGACGTCGGCTCGACCGTGGATGGCTTTCACTACTTTGTGATGGAGTATGTCGAAGGCAAAACGCTTTACGACTTCATGCAGCCCGCGCCCATCGGCGAAGGGCGATCATTCAGCGAAACCGAAGCGCTCGACATCATGATTCAGATGGCCGACGCATTGGCCCACGCGCACGAACGCGGATTGATACACCGCGACGTAAAACCGAAGAATATCATCCTTACATCAGAGGGCATCGCAAAATTAACCGATTTGGGCCTTGCCCGTGACGTGGACGACAAGCGCGCCGCCGAGACCGAAGCCGGCAAGGCGTATGGCACCCCTTACTATATCAGCCCGGAGCAAATTCGAGGCGAGGTGAGCATCGATTTCCGCGCCGATCTTTACAGTCTGGGCGCGACGTTTTACCACATGGTCACTGGTCGCCCGCCGTTCGATGGCGAAACGCCGACGGCGGTAATGCACAAACACCTGAAGCAGCCACTGGTGCCGCCCGATCATCTGAACACGAGCCTGTCGGCGGGCGTGGGGGAGATCATCGAATTCGCGATGGCTAAGAATCGCGATGATCGCTATCACAGCACCACGAACATGCTGGAAGACCTAAAGCTCGTCCGCGAGGGCAACCCGCCGGAGCATGCACGGCAGCAGGTCGATCTGGATTCGCTGGAACAGCTCGAAAATCATGCCCAGACGGTCGATATGGATCCACCGCCCGCTCCGCCGGATTTGTTCAGCAATCCGCTGGTTGTCGCGTTGCTGGCCGTGTTCGGGGTGTCGCTGCTGGTGAACATTCTGCTGCTCGTCAGATGGCTCACATCCGGCTAAATTCCTTTTATGTCACAACGCATCGCATTCATCGGCACGGGCATCATGGGACTGCCGATGGCGGGCCATTTGCTGTCGAAACATTTCGAAGTTGTTATTCACTCCCGCACACGATCCAAAGCCATTGCGTTGGAGCAGCGCGGCGCCAAGTGGGCCGACTCCCCCGCTGATGCGACGCGCGATGCCGATGTGGTCTGCATTTGCGTGACCGATACGCCCGATGTCGAACGCGTGTTGGTCGGCGCAGGTGGCGTAATCGAATCTGCAAAGCCCGGCACGATCGTTATCGATCATTCCACGATCTCCCCCATCGCAACGCAAAGTTTAGCGACGCGGCTCGCCGCGAGAGGGCTTGTGCTGCTCGACGCGCCCCTAAGCGGTGGCGATGTCGGTGCGCGTAACGGCACACTCAGCATCATGGTTGGTGGGGAGAAGACGGCGCTGGAAAGCGTGATGATGATCCTGCAAAGCTACGGAAAAACCATCACCCACTGCGGCGGTCCGGGCGCCGGGCAGTTCACCAAACTCGTCAACCAGATTCTGGTAACCACAAACCTGCTGGCGGTCTGCGAGGCATTGAAGTTTGCCCGCGCCGCCGGCCTCGATCTGAACACCACCCTCGCCGCAACCGGCGGCGGGGCGGCGGCAAGCTGGCAACTGCTCAACCTCGGGCCGAAAATCGCCGCCGGCGATTACAAACCGGGCTTCATGATCGACCTGCTGATGAAAGACCTCCGCATTCTCAACGAGTCGGCCGCCGTTTTGAACGTTCCAATTCCTTTACATGAGTTAGTCCAATCGTTCTTCCTCAAAGCCCAATCCACCGGCCACGGCCGCGACGGCACGCAAGCCGTGTTCGACGCGGTTGCCGGCGACGATTGAGCGCCCGATGAGCCGCCGCACAAACACGTTTTTCATGCGCCCACTTACTCCGCAAATTTCGCCACAATTTTGAGTTGACGTATCGTGAGACCCCGCCAACTCGATTTACCGCATTGACAACTTCACCCACGCAGGCTCCTGTATGCTTCGTCCAAAATAGGGTTCCCCGAAATTCCCGTCCAAGGCTTTTCATCCTGTAGCAAAGTTCGCTCCGCAATTTCGTAAGCCCGCGTCCTTGGTGGCGGGGGGGCTGGACACAGGGGTCAGGGGTCAGCCACCGCCTCCACCGAATGCCACCCATCCGGCGGCTGCTATCTCCACCCGCTGCCGCATCTTCAATTGCCAATGAACAACAACCAACTACCAAACTAACAACTACTTCACACCAAGTCATATCCGCCCAAATCTGAGTTTGTCAAAAACAAAATCCGCCTTTAAATGAAATCGGCGTTCCACTTGCCGGGAAGCAAATCATCGCACGCCATGTCAGAAGCGAGCGGGCATTTTCGTTGACAGGGGCGTGTGCGGGAATCACGATATCGATCGACTTTGAGACTCGGTTGGTGGGGTTGCGTTCAGACGGGGTTGTTGTTCTGCAGGTTGTTCCAGAAAGAGGTTTGCGATGAAACCCGTGAAGATCATGTTGCTGGCGGCGTTGATGTTGATGGTGGTCGGCTCGGTTGCGCGCGCGGCAACGCCGATCGAGTTCACCTTTAGCGGGGTATACACCCAGACGACCGGCACGGTCCACACGGTGGGCCAGCCGTTCACGAGTGTCGTGGTGTTCGACCCGGCTACGCCGGATGTAAATTCCTCGCCAGCATTTGGCGGATACCGCTATCTTTCCTGGACGGTGCCCAGCCCGTTCGCCACGCCCTATTTCTTCCAGAACCCGCCGGTAACGAATGCGAGAATAAAGATCGCCGCCGAAGGCGACCCAACCGCAACCCACACCTGGGTCATCGAGTTTCAAGGAGCAAGCCTTTTCTGGTCGCTGCAGGTAGATTTCCCGGGTGGAACGTTTTTATCAGATGCCTTACCACCAACGCTGGACTTATCGCAATCAATTAGCACACGGTTTCAAGGCAGCGATACGGATGTCAACTTGGTGGGCACCGTAAATTCGCTGACTGTACGCGTTGTTCCAGAACCGACGGTCGGGGTTGCAGTTTTAACAGTGTGTTGCCTTTGCGTGCGGCGACGCCAGTGATTTCACATCGCTGATTAGCTGATTCGCGGGTTAAAATTTTACTCCCAGAAGAGGGGGCTTCCCATGATTTGGATCAATATTCGCGATGAACCATATGGCGCAAAAGGCGACGGTTCGGTAGATGACTACGAAGCAGTGCAGGCTGCGATTGATGCCGCGTCAATCGGCGACCCTGAAGATCGAAACGCTTTATACGCCCCTGCCGGTAACTATCGAATCACTTAGACGCTTGTGATAACGCAGAGCATGGGCACGCGCTTTATCGGCGTCGGCAATGTGGCCGGCACCCCGGTGTATGTGCTTGGGTACAACGGTCGTCAAACGGGCGCGGTATTCTTTTGGGATGGCGAACCCGGCGGGACGCTGCTGCGCATTTTGGGTTCCAATAGCGGCTCGCTTGAAACTCACGTTCGTCGGCGCTACACCGCAAAAATATGAATTCTCGACCAATACTACGGACAGCGACCCTGGTGACGGCAACCTTCGATTCAACAACGAATCGTTTGCGAGTGTCAGCCAAATCTTTATTGCTGATAAGAATTTTTTTGATTTCAACATTTCCAATTGGCTTGACGGCCTCGATGCCGGGACCGCTGGGCGACTAACGATCGAAAACCTTACAGTTTCCGGGGCATTTCGAATCTTTGACGTCACTGGAGCAGTAACTGTAGGCGGTGGATATAGGAAGGTCGCAGTGGCGGCCGTTCAGTCGTTTGGAACTTTCTCGAACACGAACACAATAAAAGTGAGCTTCGTGCGCTCCGGCGGCACTCCCCAGCCCTATCAATTCTCCGACTCCACCAGCACGAATCCGCCCAATGGAATCTTGCGATTCAACAGCACCACCTTTGCCAGCATCACGCAGATCTATGCCGACGATCTAAGCTTCAACGGCTTTAACATCGGTGGCTGGCTCGACAAGATTGACGATCAGCCGGATGTTCGCGTGACCGTCAGCCGATTTAATGACCCAAGCATCACGCGGGTCTTCAAAGTCAACAGCGTCGTCAACTCGTCCGGCTACCGAACCATCAACGTCACCCCGATTTATGCATCGGCGTCGGCGCTGTCGGACGGCACGCCGATTGTCCTCATTTCCAGCAAAGCCGACCCGATCCGCGACCGTGCCGGGGCGCTGGTCGTGCAGCAAAGCTTGGAAGGCTTTCCATCCGGCAGCTTCGTGATTCAGAAGTGTACTTTTCAAGACGCAGATAACGGCTTGCGGCTCGACGAACCGACACCTTCCAACAACTGCGCGGACAACACCATTGTTCAATCGAATTTTTCGGATTGTTCTTCGGGTGTTAAGGTCAACTCGATTCAAGTCGTTAACAACACCATCATCAACAGCGATTTCAACGAGTGCGATGTCGGCATCGATCACGAAAAGGGTGGCGACATCCGTGTGTTCGGCGCTTCGATGAACGGTTTTGTCGGCGGTGTATTTCTCAAAGTGCGCGGGGGCGGGAACAACGCTTCTTCGTTCGTGCTCTATGGCGTGCGGCTGGAAATTGCGACCGGCAAACCTTCGTTAATCGAGACAACGGGCTCTTTCGAGGCCAACATCTTAATCGATGGGTTCAGTTGGATCGGAAATCTGTATCCCGTTACTTACAACGCCGGGACTACCTTTATAAAAGGCGCAAGCACGCGGATCGACAACACGATCTACGAAAGTCTTGCCGCCAGCAATACTGGCAACAGCCCAGCCACCTCACCAGATTGGTGGCGTTGGCGCGGCGACTGGGTACGGCCCGTCCGCCTCGGGCAGTTCAGCAATTGCACGGTACGCGGCGCGATCATCAAAGGGCCGTTCGCCAGCGTCACCGGCGGCGGCGCGAAAGCAAGCCTGCGGCTGGACAACTGCCGCTTGAATTACATTGCATCGGATGTGATCACCGTCGACAGCACCGGCTATTGGAAACAGATCGATTGCACGAATGTCGACGCGCTGCCGATCGCGGATGACGGGAATTGGCCGGACTATCCGAGTGTTGTCGCGCAGACGTGGAACAATGGCGCGACGACATTCACCGCGATGAAGCTGGACGTGACCGATACCGCATCGGCGTCCGGCTCGCTGCTGATGGATTTGCAGGTGAACGCGGATAGCAGGATGAAGGTGGACAAGAGCGGCAACCTCTATGGTCAGTCGTTTCAAACTTTGGATCAGAACTTATCCAGCTCAAATCCCGGCCTTATCGTGACGCAAACCTGGTACAACAGTTCCGTCGTGTTTACCGCCGCTGTAATCAACGCACTGGACGGCGGTTCGGCGGCCGGTTCGATGCTGCTGGATTTGCAAGTCAGCGGCGTTAGCAAAGTCAACGCCGACACGACCGGCAAGCTAAGCGTGCAGTCGCTGGACGTGGGCGGCGGCGTATTCGTGGTTGAGGAAAACGGCAACATCGCGATGTCGGGCGGCGGCGCGATACTCGACGTGAATAGCGGCGATGTCGTCGGGATTGCCAACCTGTCGGCCGCTAACTTGACGCTGGGCGGCAGCGTGACCGCCAACCGCTTCCTCAGCTCGCCGAGCGCTGCCAGTGGAGCGCCGACATTTCGGGCGATGGTTACTGGCGATGTGCCGGTATCGGTGCGGACGGTGTCGGTGTCGCGCGCCATAGGAAGCTGCACTGCGGAAAAAGCGCCCTACGCATTCCGCTAGCCGCCGATGCCCGGATTCGCAGCCAAAGTGACGGCGGCGCGGCTCGTGGTTGAAGTCGCGGTCGCTGCATCCAACAGCAACTACTGGGCGTTTCAATTGAAAAACAAAGGCACGGCCGGCACCGGCACCACAAACGTGCTGGACGCCGGCGATGCCAACAAAACGAAATCCACCGGCGGCATTAACAGCGGCGCCGGCTTGGCGGCAAACGCGGTCGGCACGTTTACGCTGCACGGCACATCAAGCAACCGCGACGTGAGTGCCGGGCAGATATTGGTGTTCGAGATTGACGCTGCCTTGAATCCAAGCGACCTCGTTGACGCGGTGGTGGAGCTTGATTTAGAAGCGACGGCTTGATCAGAATACCGGCTAGGAACCCGGTTAGGAACCCACTTAGGAACCGGTTTTACGGTTGGCTGCGTCGGGCGGGTGACTGTCAGCGCTTGCGTTGGCAGTGACTTACGCTTCCTTCAAAACAACTCGCCGTCGGGATTTATTTTTTTCTTCGGATTCGATTTTGATTTGAGCGAAACCAGGTCGCCCTCATCTTTCGGAGCCGCATCAACTGAAGCTGACGCGCCGGCAGATTCGTCCTGACTTAGGTGCGCTGCCCGGCTTTCGACCATGACCACGCCTTCATCGGCCTTGAGGTCTTCGGCGTCGTCTTTCCGGACCGTTTTGCCGTCTTCATCCAACTTCGCATCCGCGCTGGCCGTCCGCTTGCGCGCTTCAGCGAGCAAGGCGTCGTAAAGTTTAGTGGCGTCGGTGCCGTTTATTTTGTGCACGGCTTTGCTGATTTCGCCAATGTACCGCTCGAACACGTCGCGACGGGCTGCCTGTCGCTGCATCTGCTGTCGCTTGCGGAGGTAGGTGCCGAGCTTGCGGCCGCACTCCATCAGGGCCAGCTTCATCTCTTTTCGGATCTCGTCGTAATCGGCGATCGCTTCTTTGCTCTCGGAAGTGAACGGCACCCACACGCTGGCCATGTGAATCATGATTACCAGCGGTCCGACCGGCAGGCCGCCGCGCGGCTGGCTTAAGTTGTAGTTGCGCCAGCCGGTTTCGGCGACGCCTTTGAAGCTCGAACACGCGCTCTGCTGAAACAGCAGCGGCACTCGATTGGCAAAACGGATGACGCGCGCGGTGTCGTCGGCGGGCAATTCGCCGCCGAAGGCAATGGCGGCTTCGATCTGGAACGGACGGCCCCGATACACATCCGGCTCGCGGCTGCTGGCGGCGTAGAACTCGGCTTTCACGCCCTTGAGCATCCCGGCCAGCATCTGCCGAATGCCGATCGGGGCCAGGCAATCCGTCGGGGGCGGCGAGAGGCGCGCCTCCTGAAAAACCTTGAACAACTTTTCAACGTGCGGCGGCTCGACGCTCACGATGCGCGTGCGACTCGTCAAACCGATGGCTTCGCAAAACTCACTCGCCCGCTGCGCCGACACCCGGCAGAACCGATCCTGCAGAAACTGATAAAGCGTGCCGCCCTCGGAGGCTTCGTAGTCCTTGATCATCTGAAGCAGAATGCCCAGCTCGATCCCTTTGGGGTGCGGTTGAATTTCCTTCGTCTCGGGGGGCAGGTCTTCGGTGCCGCGCGGATAGAGGATGACACCGTCTTTCTCCATCGTGGTGATGGTGGGGTCGATGCCGTTGAGAGCCGGCGCAGGCTCAACCTTCTGATCCGACTCTTCGCTTTGCTCTGAGGTCGGCTTGATTGCTTTTGAACCATTGGCAAGGGGGAGTTCTTCCTGCTCGTCGGCGCTGACGCGCGACGGTGGAACGAACGCAATCTGCGCGTGCGGGTTGGCGATGGCAGTAAGCTCCAGAAACTCATCGACGCTCCCGCGGCCTTTTTGATATCGGCCTTCAAGCTCGATGCTCACGCTCGTGCCCGTGATGTAATTTTCTGGATTCAGAAAACCCGGATCGCGCGTGCCGGCGCTCAGTGATTTCAATCGCTGCGGGGGGAAATCGACGCCCTTGTCGCGGTCAACCGTCACTTCGGCGCGGTTGGTTTTGGTGTTCATCGCCAGTTCGATGTGATGGGCATCCTTTTTGGCGCCGGGGCGGGTGTGAATCACCATCGGTTTGCCGGTGGTGATCAGCCCGAACATCCCCGCGGCGCTGATGCCGATGCCCTGTTGCCCGCGGCTCATTTTTAAGCGATGGAACTTGCTGCCGAACAGCAGCCGGCCGAAGACATTTTCCACCTGCTTGCGCACAATGCCCGGTCCGTTATCAACCACCGTCATGCGATATCGCGATTGCTTGAGCGTGGCGGGCCGGTCGGGCTGCAGGTCTTCAATGACAATGGTGATGTTCGGCAGAATGCCCGCTTCTTCGCAGGCATCGAGCGAGTTATCGACGGCTTCTTTCACGCTCGTCAGCAGCGCCTTGCGCGGGTTATCAAAGCCCAGCAGATGGCGGTTTTTGGCGAAGAACTCGCTGACGGAAATATCCTTTTGCCGCGCCGCCATGCTCTCGGCGGTTTCAACCTTGCGGCGGGGCAGCTTGGCTTTGGGCGCGGATTCTTCTTTCTCTTTCTTCATGACGGTAGCTACGGAACCTGTTTGGGACGATCCGCTGAACAACGACGATGCTTGAGATGATTCGTGAGACTTGCCGGCCATCCGTGGCTCCTCCAATTTGCGTGCCAGCTATACTAATCGAACCGATGCCAATAAATAGATCATCCGTGCAACGATTACCCGCTTCGCCACCGGCGCTGTAGAGCCGGGCTGTTCAAATCGGTGAGTTTTGCCTCAATGCGTGCCAGCGTTGCGGCATCATTCCGGAAAATCCGCAGCGCCGCCGTCGCGTCTCCGCCGTTGTGGTGGTCGGCCATTTTCTCCAGCAGCAGGTCGACCGCCGCCGGGCTGCGGGTCATCGCCATTGCCAGCAGAAGTGAGGTTTTGGCTTCGGTCATCATCGTGGCTGCGCACGCGTCACGCAGCAGGTCGAACGCGCGATCGTGCCGTGATGCGCCGATGGTCAGCGCCGCCGCTTCGACAAGCTGAGCGTCATCGTTGTTCAGAAACTTGGCAATGTAATCCAGCGATCGATTCGGCTGCAGCGAAAGCAGCGCAGCGAAGCATTCGCCGTAGATTTCCCCGGTATCCTTGCCCGCCGCCAGCTTGGACCGCAACAAAAGTGCCGCGGCATCCACACCCGTGCCGCCCAATGCGCGGCAGGCGAGCAGACGCGCTTCGGGGTCGGCGTCGAATAGCAGATCGACATGCTCATACAGAACATCTTTGTACCCCAGCGCCACCAGCCCGAGCGCGCAAAGCCCGCGCAGCTTGGCGGCGGTATCTTTCGATCCACCCCACACCGGTTCCTTTTGAACGTGATGCAGGCCACGTAGATACGTTTCGCGGTATTCGCCATTGAACTTTACAAGTGCGTCGACGATGGCGGTCTTAGCGGTGCAGCCCTGGTCGGTTTTTTCGGCGTTTTCCATGAAACGGTCGAATGCGGCGATCATCTTGTCGGATAAATCGTGCAGCTCGTGTTTCATCACCAGCGCCGCCGCCTTGGCCACGACGAGGTAGGTGCGATCCGCCAGGGCTTCCACCAGGGCCGGGCGCAGCACCGCCGGGTCGGACACATTTTTCAGCGCCGCCAAAGCATCGAGCTTTTCGATCGTGCGGTCTCGTTTGGCCACGGTGGGGATGATACCTCCAAAACCGGTGGCACCGAACCGATTGGACGAAGGGCGGCACGCCGACAAAGATAGGGTCGTGAGCGAACCACAAATTACGCCAGCGATCGACCCCGATATGACCGCCGCCCGCGAGTCGCTTCGGCGGCAGCTTCAGACCAAAGTCGAACAAAACCGTGCTCACATGGCTAAATTGCACAAAGACAGTAAGCGTGTCCCGTTGTTGGCGCTGCTGTTTCTCCTCACCATCCCAGCTGGCATTTTCTGGGGCTTTGCCGGCGTGCTGCTGGTGATTTTTTGCACGGTCTTGTGCCTGGGCAGCGCAACGTATCTGGTGTGGGGCCACAAAGAAGAATACCGCCAGCGCATCGCCGCCGCCCAGAGTGAGTTGCGAATGCTTTAGGGCCGGCGTCCTCGGCATCAAGCTTGATGTGCCGACTCACTATGGAATCTCACTACGGAATCACACTCTCCACGGCAATCGCCTTCGACGCAGTTTGCAGGAAGGTGTAAACGATCGAGCCGTCGCCGGGGTCGATGGCGGTGGAGGCGAATTTCCCGCCGGCGGGCCGGATTCTTCTGGCGACAAGGCGATCAAAGTTGCCACTGGCCAAAAACAATGCGTCGTCTCGGCGGCTGTAATAGAGGATGTTGGCATTGTCGTCGTCGTCGATTTGCAGTTGCGAGTAGAGACCGACCGCGCCGCGCTTGGCAACGGTCACCGATTCAAAATGGCCGTCCGGTTGTTCGGCGGCAAATTTTAGGTCGGCGGGGCTGGCGTCATAGTAGCTGGCGTAGAGTTTGTCGCTGTCGTCAAACGCCAGCGAAATGAAAGACACGCCTGCGGTGTTGTTGTCAATCGTATCGACATTCCAGCCCACTGCAGTCTGCCGGGCGAATTTCAATTTGCCGCTGCCGCTGTCTTCATAGGCGACGGCAAATCGGCCGATGGAGTTGACCGCCATGCTCACCGAGCGCCCGCGGTCGTTGGGGTCGGCGTCGATGTCATCGATGCGCCACTCGCTGCCGTCAAACCGAGCAAAGCGCAGGTCGCGCTTGGTCTTGTGGTAATACGCCACACCCGGGCGGTTATTGCTATCAAATCGCGTGGACGGATACAGCCCGACCGACTGCCGCCCGTCGACGGTTTCCACGATGAACGCGCCATCGACGAAGCGTGCGTAACGCAGGTCGCCGTTGGTGGCGTCGAAATAGCCGATGCCGGGCCGGCCGGCGGAATCGAGCGCCAGTGACACGTAGCGGCCAGCGTCGACGGAACTATCGACCACCGTGGCGTCCGACCAATCGCCTTGCGGCGAGCGCGTGCTGTAGAGCAGTTCTTTTTCGGTGGCATCGTAGTAAGCGATGTGCAGCACCCCGTGGGAATCGATTGCAATGCTGTTGGCGCGGGCGTCGTCGGCTTCGGGCAAATTGGTCGGATCGGCGGCCGGGATGCGGGCTTGGGCGAGCCGCAGCGCGTTGGGAATGTCGAGCCGGGAGAAGCGCCGGCCGGTGGTCGGGCCGATCTCGGCATCGCCGTCAAAGTTGTCCTTCCCGGCGGCGCTGAGCATGGAAAGCGCGGCGCGAAGCGCGATGGACGGGTTGGCCTGCAGCATGAGCGCCGCCGTCCCGGCAACCAGAGGCGCGGCGAAACTGGTTCCAAAGACACGCCGGGTGCTGTTGCCGAGCCAGGGTGCGAACAGGTCGTCGCCGGGGGCAAGCAGGTCGAGCAGTTCGCCCCTTTCGGTAAATTCGGCGATGGAATCAAACTCGTTCACCGCGCCGACGGCGATCGCGTTTGAATCGGCGGCGGGGTAATCGATCCCCGCGCCGATCTCAATCCCGCCGTTGCCACTTGCAGCGGCCACGATCACGCCGATCTCGGCCAGCTCAGCGAGTTGCGTCGCGAAGGCGCCGTCGTCGGGCTCGCGCTCGAAGTGGCCGGTCCCGAAGGAGATATTAACGACCGTAATCCCATACTGCGTGCGATGATCCATCACCCACTGCAGCGCCGCGGCGATGCGGTCGTTTGGCGTGGTGGACGTGTCGCGCGCGATGCGCAGCGCAATCAGACGGGCATCGGGCGCGACGCCTTGATAAGTGAGGCCGTTCTTCTCGAAGCGGTTGCCCGCAATCACGCCGGCGACGGCGGTGCCGTGGCCATTGGTGTCGATGGGGTTGGTGTCATTGTCCACAAAGTCGTAGCCCGCGAGGACCTTAAACCCGGCACCGAACCCGCCGCCCAGCCGCGGGTTCGTGTAATCGATGCCGGTGTCGATGACCGCCACGACCTGCCCGGTACCGGTGAGCAGGGGAAATTCGCCGGCGAGGCGATCCTGACCGATCAACTCGGCGGCACCGTTCCAAGGCGCGGCGTCGAGATGCCGGCGGGGCTCAAGGAAGTCGAACATCGAGGTACGAGGCAACGTCAAACGATTCCTGTTCCTTACGCCGCCGCCCGCTCGGTTAGGAGCAGGCGACGCTGCCAGGGAAAAATCCACATGGCGAAAACGGAGGGTGTTCTGTGAGTATAGTCGCCGGTTCTCGGACCTCAATTGGTATTTGCAGCATTGTTATCGGGGTAGATTGGCGAAATCGGCTGTAAATCAGCGATGGCGAAGTCAATCCAGTCTCATGTTGCGCCAAGGTTGTGACGAGATAACCTCAATAAGGACACCCATTAAGGACACCGGCATGGATGAAAAAAATCACGACATGGATGCGGCGGACGGCCAAGATTTGGGACCGAATCGCACAGATGTATCAATGTCAATTCATCGAGACGATGCTCAGTATTTCAACGCCCTGGTCGACGCGCGATCGGGCGCTGAATTACATCGCAGGCGCGTGAATGGGACGGCGGCGGGGTCGCTGGCCAACTTGTTCCGCGGCGTAGGCGAGAACGCGTCGCGTCGCTTCGCGGAAGGAAAACAGCGTCTGGCCGCGTAGGCGACGCTGGCCTGATGAGGCGTCGCGGTCGGATTGGGCCGTTTAGGTAGATTGGGATAATCTAAGGCGGCGGCCCATTGGGTTGCAAATCGTCGTTTTGGGGCTAGATTATCTATCCCAACGCCCGCGCGGTCGCTTGCAATGCAAGGGGCACGACGGGCAAGCGTTGGCATGCTGTGAAAAAACGGTCACGGACGACGCACCGGCGATGTCGGCGAGTGTGGGGCTGATGCCTCATGAGGTGATGCCCCATGGATCGCCCCAAGCGCCCTCGGCGGGAAACAAAGGCTCAGGAAAGGAGCGCACCTTGCGGTCGCTGAATTTACTGTCTCGTTGCACTTTGCGGAAACTAACCATCGGGGTCGCCGCCGCGGCAGGCACTGTCGCGCTTAGCGGATGTCTCGATAAGGGCTTTTTTGATCAGACGGAGATGGGCGCGTTCAACAAAGACGCGATGATCGTACCCGTGCTGGACAACCTGAGCACCGGGGTGGAAGAACCGGACGATGTGTTCGGCCAGGCCGAAGAGCCCACCGCCGAAGACTTGCAGGCCGACACGCTCGACTATGCCATCGGGCCGTACGACCTCGTGAACATCACGATCAGCGATCTGCGCGGTCCCGGGTTGGACGACCTGAAACAGGTGCGCGTGACATCAAGCGGCAAGGTGAGTCTGCCCAATATCAATCAGATCTCCATCGGCGGGATGACCGAAGCGCAGGCGGAGGAAGCGATCAGCAAAGCCTACCGCGATGCGCAGATTATTCAGAACGCCCAGGTGTCGGTGGTGGTTTCTGAAGCGCGCGGCAGCACATTCAGCATTGTGGGTGCGGTCGGCCGCGCTGGTCAATACCCGATTCTAAAAAACGATTTTCGATTGCTCGACGCGTTCACCGTGTCGGCCGATTTTGATGTAACGCGCGGCACGCGCGGTTACGAATACGTGTACATCATTCGGAAGAACACCGGCGCGGCAATGGACGACGCGCCGAACGCCGCCCCGAACGGCGGGCCGGCCGACAACGCCCAGCCTCCGGCTGACGTGCTTCGTCCGCGTAGCCAGGCCAAGCCTGCGGACATGGCCCGCGCCGCCTATATGATGCAGCCTGCGGAACAGCCCCCCGAGCAGCCCACCCAACCGGCCACCACGGCCGCGCCATGGTGGTCGCGCATGGGTCAATTGGGTTCAATCGACGAGCAGCCCACCCAACCGGCCACCACGGCCGCGCCTGCACAAAGCGGCGAAGGCCGTTATGTGATTATCGACGGCAAGCCCGTGCTTGTCGGCGGCGGTCCAGTTGCGCCGGCGGAAACGCCCGCTGCCGAAATGCCGGCCGAGAATGTCGTGCCGACTGAAATGCCCGGCGTCAACGCTGCCCCGGCGACGATGGCCGATCCCACCAAGCCCTTCGAGTTCAACGCGCCGCAGGAACCGTCCGACGTTCGTGTCATTCGCATTCCGATGACGAAGCTCGTGCAGGGACAGCTCAAATACAACATCATCATCCGTCCGGGCGACACGATTTTCGTGCCCAACCCGCTCGAAGGCGTGTACTACATGGGCGGCCATGTGCAGCGCGTCGGCGTGTACAGTCTGGGTGGCGGAAACAAGGTGTCGCTCATGGATGCCATCATCGCCGCCGGGGGGTTGGATCAGGTGGCGGTACCGTGGCGTACGCAGGTCATCCGACGCATTCAGGGTGCAGATAAACAGATCTTCGCCACGGTGGATCTGACGAAGATTTTCAACGGCGAAGAGCCTGATCTTTACCTGAAGAAGGATGATAAGATTATCGTCGGCACCCAGTTCTGGGCCCCGTTCCTGGCGGCGAGCCGAAACGCATTCCGGATCACATACGGGTTCGGTTTCCTGTACGACCGGAACTATGCCCCGCGGCAAGATGGGCTGTAATCATCTGGGAACTGAACATCTGGGATTTGAACATCTGGCGACGCGCTGGAAAGTCAGCCGCCACATGTAAAGAATCGCGGCGGCGGAGCCGAGCATAATGCGGTCCGCCGCCGCGATTGTCGATTTAATGAACCCGGTCAATATCAGGGCGTAAATGTCTGATTGCGATGCTTAAAATAAGCGTTTGCCTGATTGTCCAAGATCGTGGGCAGCAACTTTTGCATTGGCCGCGGTTGTAAGTGTTTGCCGGAAGTCGGAGGAATTGCGTGAGTGAGTTGTCGAGCCTACATGCCAGAGCAATGCCGCTGCCGCCTCTGGCGCGCGACGAGGACTCCTCACGGGCGCTGTTAAAGGCGGGAATTCTCTCGGCGCTGGTATTCGCCGTCTTCTGGTCGAGCCTGTGGCGGCTATGGAGCAAGACCAACCCTTTCTACGGCGAAGGCAACTGGGGGCACGCGTTTATCGTGCCGTTAATCGGGCTTTACTATCTTTATCTTCACCGCGAAGAATTATTGAAGGCGCGTGTCGAACCCGTGCTTCCAACCGGGCTGGGGCGCGCCCGCTGGATCGGTTCCGCGATACTCGTTGTCGGCGGGTTGGCCGGGAAATTCCTGATCGCGCCGCTGTTTGCCGGTTCGTTGCAAACTTACCTGGGCGTGGCCAGCATTGCCGCGCTGCCGCTGGGCGCGCTGGTGCTGATGTTTAATTGGGGCGTCGGTTCGCTGCTGTTCGGCCTGCTGACGTTCGGCTACGGCATCTTTCCTGGTCAGAACGACTACGTGAAAGACCTCGGTCTGGTCTTCACGATATTCGGCATCGTGCTGACGCTATGCGGCTGGCAGGTGATGAAGATCACTTGGTTTCCCATCGCGTTTCTCATCTGTTCATTGCCTTGGCCGGGGCTGTTCTACAGTTGGCTGGCCAGCCCGCTGCAGGAACTCGCGGCTTTGGTGGCGGTGTTTGTGTTGCAAATGACCGGGGTGGACGCCACGCAGGGCGGCACAAAGATCGTTATGGATTTTGGCCCGCTGCGCCCGTCGCGGACGTTGAATGTGGCCGAGGCGTGCGCCGGCCTTCGAAGCCTGATGACGTTTATCACGGTTGGCGCGTCACTGGCGTTTTTATCCAGCCGGCCGATGTGGCAGAAGCTGCTCATCACCGTCACCGCCGTCCCCATTGCAATTCTGTGTAACGTGATCCGCGTGGCCGGCCAGGGCCTGCTCGATGTCTATGTGAGCCAGAAGCTTGCCGAAGGGTTTGCGCATCAGTTCGTGGGTCTGGTGATGCTCGTGCCGGCGTTCTTCCTGCTGCTGGGCGTGTGCTGGATTATTGATCAACTATTCGTTGAAGAAGTCGATGCCGCCGATGCCAAATCGGCGTCGGCGCCGACTAAAATGCGTCGCGTCGCGCCGGTGATGCTGAAGGCCAACAGCCCTCATCTGGAACAATAAAGGGGAATTTTTATGAACGAAACTGAGCCAAACTTCGTAGATGATGCATCGCCGCAGTTAGCGCCCGCACCGAAGCGCCGGTTTTTTGATGCGGCGTTTATCATCGTGGCGGCCATCCTGCTGCTGGCGGCGATCGGTCTCAACACCACCATTCAGAAGATGCAGTTGACGTTCCGCAAGGAGCCTGTCGCACTGCAAAAATCTTTGAAGGAATTGTCGCCGACGTTCGGCCCGTGGGTTCAGGTGACCGTCGACGAGCGGCAGTCGCACGAGCTTGAGGACGCGCTGGCGACCAAAGAATACGTCTTCCGAGATTACGTCGATTCGCGGGTGGTTGCGCCGGACGTGATCGAACAGTTCAAAGGCAAAAAGACTGCCGAGCGGCATCAGATGCTCGGTGTCATCCGGATGAAATCGCCGCAGGCCATCATGAATGTGGCCGTGACTTATTACACGGGCATGGTCGATACCGTGGCGCACATTCCCGACCGCTGCTATATCGCCGACGGGTTTCAGCCGTCGTCGTATGACATCAAGCGATGGGACTGCTTTGCATCCCGCAGCAATGACAAACAGGCCGCGGCGCGATTTATTCATTTTGTGGACCAGGTGGCCGATCGGAAATCGGTTTCCCGCAACGTCGCGTACTTTTTCCACGTGAACGGCCGCTATACCAACGATCCGCTCGACGTCCGCGCCACGCTACAGGATTTGTTTCAAAAGCACGGTTATTATGCAAAAGTAGAGATGATGTCGACGTCCGAGGACCGCGCCGCTTCCGAAAGCATGATGGCGGATTTCCTGCAGTACGCCTTGCCGGAAATTGAAAAAGTGCTTCCGGACTGGCAGAAGGTAAAAGCCTCGGAAACGGCCCAGGCGCGCAAGTGATGTTGGGTGAGCATCCTGCGGCCGGCGACTTTATTGGCAGGCAATTATCGATCAACTTTTGATGGCGGAGTAGAGGATGTCGGGCGAGTGGCTCGGCAGAAAAGAATTATCATGGCTCGACGCGTAAATAAGAAGTTCATCATAAGGCTCGCAATCGTCGGTATCGCGCTGCTTGTTGTTGGGCTGTTGGGTGGCTGGTACAAGTTCGTCTATACCAAGAATCCATTCCCGCACGTCAAAGCCGGCGATGAGTTCATGCAGCAGGGTCGGTACGAAGACGCCGTGGAATCCTATGCACGGGCTATTCGTCTGAAAGACATTGATTTGAACGTCTGGATCAAGCTCGGCGACGCTCAGAACCACCTTGCGCGTGAAGACGTCAGCAACCTTTTCAAGGCGCGCAACATCTGGGAAGCGTCGCTGGGGCAGAATCCGAATTTTCTGCCGGCACACCAGCGGTTGTTAAAGCAGTTCCGCGACATCGCCGACGCCTCCCCCGGCTCCGCGCGGGTGCAGTGGCTCGAACGCGCCGGCAACTCGGCCAAGAATATTCTGCGCATCGACCCGGAAAACAAAGAGGCTAAGTTTGTCGCGCAGCAGGTGATCGTCGAATCATGGCTGGCCGGCCAGCAGGTCAATGATCCGCTGAAGATCAATGAGACTATCGACGCCCTTCGAGCGATTCAAACCGAACAACCCGATGAAGCCGAAGTACCGTACACCATGGCTCGAGCCATGGCGCAGCAGGGTTTCGAGGCGTACCGGCGGGGTGAAAAGCAGGAAACGTCGCGGCTGTGGGATGAAGCCCACGCGATCATGAAGGCCGCCGCCGAAGCACACCCGCAAGACGGGCGGTTTTTGTTGCGCCAGGCGCAACTGATGATCGGCATCGGCCCGCGGATGGATCGGTTGGCTGATCGCGATGAGGCCCAGGCGCGGGCGTTGAATAAAGAACTCACCGAAGCCGCCGGCGAAATCGCGATGAAAGCCGGTGAGTTGCTCAAGCCCGAGCACGACGACTACACCGAAGAACTGCTCAGCGCCGCCACCATGCTGCAGCGTGCCGGCCGTATTCCCGACGCCGAGAAACTGCTCGCCGCCGGGGTGGCGGCCAAGCCCGACGAGTTGTCGCTGCGTATCGCGTTAGTCGACGTGATTCGAAGCGACTCAACGAGGCTGAACGAAGCGATCGATTTGCTGGCCAAAGCGCCGCCTCCGGCGCGGGTTCGTCCGGGCATTGACGGTCAGGTGTACAAAGATGCCGAGGCGCGCGCCAACATCATTCTGGCCGACCTGACACTCGACCAGTACATGGCGATGCGTGAAAGTGCATCCCCCGAAGCGTCATCGAAGCTGATGATTGAAGCGCAGGATTTGCTGTCGAAAGCCAAGGATCAGGAATCGGCGCGCACGCTGCGCATCCGCGGGAAGATGGAGCTTTTCCGTGGCGACGCCGTGTCGGCGGTGCAGACGCTGCGTCGAGCGCTGGACATCGCCACCGACCCTAACGACCGTACGCGCTTCGAAGTCATGTATCTGTTGGCGCGGGCATTTCTGATCACCGAACAGACCGGTGAGGCCGAACGGCTTTTCCGAGAGATTTCCGACCGATTGGATTATTATCCCGCGCGCACCGAACTGGTGAAATTGCTGCTCCGCAAAGGCGCACTGGCCGAGGCAGAAAAATATCTGTTGCCGCTCGAGCAATCGAACCCGGAAACGGTCGATGTGATCGGTCTGCGCATGGCTTACGAAGAGCTGGCCAACAAAGACCGCACGCCCGAGCAGGTCAAGAAAAATCTCGACCGCCTGCCGGAAAACACGCTGCCGAGGTTGGCCTACAAAGCGCAAGTTGCGTTTGCCGCCAAGCAGTACGCCGAGGCGGTTCGGATTTCTGAGCTGGTATTGAAGCAAAAGCCTGACGACCGCCGTGCGGCGCTGGTGATCGCGCAGTGTTACGAGGTGATGGGTGACAAACCCAAAGCGGTCGCGTTCCTCGATGATTATCTGAAGGGTTTCCCCGAAAGCCCCACCGTGAAGATGGCGGTCGAGCGGCTCCGCGGCGCCACGATGGACCAGCTCCGTACGCTCGGCCTGAAGGAAATCGAGGCGATTGCTGATCCGCTGCAAAAGAATCTGGTCCTGGTCGAGTTCTACGGCCAAACCGGGGATGAGAAAGGGATGGCCGCCGCGTTGGCCGAAGCCGTGAAACTCGCACCGGACAATCCGCGTGTGGTCGAAGCCAGCTTTCAGCAAGCCGTGCGATCCGGCGACGATGCCGCGGCCGAAAAACTGCTCGAACAAATCGCCAAGTTGAACATTGATGGTGCCGAAGGCCGGTCGGCCAAAGCGAAGCTGCTCACCATCCAAGCCAGCCGGGAGCTCGATCCGCGGAAGCGCGCTGAGAAGCTTCAGGTGGCGATCGATGCCGCTGTCGATCTTACTCAGGCGCGCGGCGAGTTTGATTCGGTGTGGGCGGTGCTCGGGCAGGCGTATCAGATGGCCGGCCGCATCGACGACGCCATCACCGCGTATCAGCAGGCCATTAACCGCAAACCGCAGAACCGTGAAGCGTTGGAAGGGTTAATTCGCTGTTACTACCAAAAGCGCAGCGCGCCCGACATCAAGAACTTCATCGACCAGGCGCTGGCCATTTACCCTCGGAATCGGCTGTTCCTGGATTTCAAGGTTTCATGGGATGTGGAGTTTGGAAATCCACTGGACGCACTTCCCCAGCGCGAAGAAGATTTGAAGAACAACCCCGAGCAGGCTGTGGTCTACGGCAACCTCGCCGCCATCTACAACACGGCGGCCATGAAGGCGACCGACGAGGCCGAGAAAAAGAAGCTTCGCGAAAAAGCGTGGGGGTATTTCAAGCAGGGTGTTGAGAAGTTCCCGAACAGCCTCGAGCTGGTTTCATATTTTGCAGAGGTGTCGCAGGAACTCGGCAAGTTCAGCGACGGTGAACAGGCATGGCTGAAGCTGGCGGCTGATCCGAAGCTATCAAAGTCGCCGATCGTGGCCCAACGCATCGCCGCATATTACCGCCGCAATGGAAAGGTCGCCGAGTCGCGGAAATACTTAACCGAGTTTGTTTCTGCCAACGAAAGCCCCGGGGTGCGCGTGGCGCTGGCCGATATCGCACTGCTGGAAAAACAGCCTGGCGAAGCGCAGAAGCAATTGGAGCTTGCCGGCGATGACCCGCTTGCCCTTCGACGCCGAACCGACCTTCTGCTTGCCGACGGAAAGGGCGATGAAGCCGAAACTCTGGTGCAAAAGGCGCTGGAATCCCGACCGACCGACCTGACGCTGTTGAACCGGCAGGCGTTCGTGCTGATGTCGCGTGGAAAGCTCGATGCCGCCGACGCCGTGCTGAAAAAGATTCTTGGCATCAGCGCCCAGGATTCGCAGGCATTATTCTTCACGGCGATGCTGGAGGCGCAAGCCGGGAAGATCGACGAGGCCATGCAGCGGATCAACCGCCTGCGCGACCTCGAGCCCGACAACATCGATGTCCGTAAGCTGGCAGCGGAGCTGTTCCGCCAGCAGAACAATGTGGCGATGGCCACCTCGGAACTGGAAATGGCCCTTCGGATGGATCCGGAGGACAAGACCACTCGTATCCAGTTGATCGAAGCTTATATTACGCCAACGCCCCCTCGATTGGCGGATGCAGAGCGGCTCATAAAGGAAGCGAAAAAGCTTCCCGCCGTGGCGAGCGATATCAGCTTCCAACACGTCGCCGCCCGTTATTTTTACGCCAAGGGCGATTACGCACAGGCGTTGGAAGAGCTTAAAGGCCCCATCAAGGAGCGCCCGACTGATCTGGCGCTGCAGGATACGTACTTCCGCACGATGATGGCGGCGAAGCAGTACGACACGGTCATCAAGACGTCGACTTCGCTGCTCGAACTGGTGAAACAGCCTTGGATTTACAGCACCCGCGGCTCGGCTTATGCAAGGCTCAAGCAGGTCGAAAAATCGATGGCCGATTTCGAGGCCGGGTACCAGTTGGCGACCGAGGCGTCGGACGATTTTTCCCAGCAGAACATCATCCGCGCGATGTTCGGGGAAATCGGCACCGAGCCGGCCATCGCGTTCCTGATCCCACGTTCTCAGGGCAACGATCTGTTGAAGATTTTCCTCGCCCAGATTTACACGCTTACGTCGAAGTACGACAAGGCGCACGCTTTGGTCGCCGAGGTCTTCCCCCGGCGCGACAAGCTCCCACAAAAACAGCGGGAAAGTTTCCTGAAATTGACAGGCGCTGTCGGCCTGTCACTCGTGCCACCGGACTTGGTCCTGTCGCGGCAGGCTTATGACGAGTATCTGGTGATTCGTCCCGCCGACTATCAGGCGCTTAACAATGTGGCTTGCCTTCTAATGATGCCCGGCTCGGGCGCAAAGCCCGGCGAGGCGGTGGTGTACGCGCAGCGTGCGGTCGACCAGATGGCCAAAGTCAACCGCAAAGAGCCGCTGGTGCTCGACACGCTGGGCACCGCCTATTTGGACGACGGCAAGATCGATGAAGCGATCATCATCATCCGCGAGGCCTTGCTGATTGAAGAATTCGCCGACGGGTTCGTGCATTTGGCCGACGGACTGGTGCGAAAAGGAGAGTTGACCGACGCATCGTCGGCGCTGGACAAGGCGCAACTTATGATCGAAAACGATAAAACCGCCAAGCGCGTCCCCCCCGGCGGCTTTGAAAAGCTCGAAAAGCAGATTGGCGAGCTTCGGCTAAAGACGATGGCGGCGCAGCAACCCCCCCCGGCCCCACCGACGGGGTCAAACGGGGGGAACTAGACCGTCGGTAACGCAATATTTTGCAAGAACTTGCGTTACAATCCGCAGGTTTGCGTCCGACAACCGTACGTATCGCCCGCCGACGCTGCACGCCGCCGAATGTTGAGGTAGAATAGTTGGACTTTGGTTAAGTCGGTTCGGTGAAGTTGGTGGGGGAAGTTGCTGGGGGAAGTTGGTTGGGCAAGTATTGGTCGGTGGCGGCGTCTCTGTTTACGCTGCGACTTGCCAGGCTTGACCGCCTGTAAGTTTAAGTCAAACGAATTCTGAACACGCCCGTTGTAAAGGGTGTGGTGAGCTTGAGGAGTTGAGAAACATGACGACGTTGCCCACAACAACTGCCATTCGCATGCCGCGTCAGCCGACGCCCACGGCGCTGGCCGCCCCTCAGCAGATGGGGCTGAGTACCGCCGCCGCCACACCCGCCGCCGGCACCATGACCGCCAACGATGTCATGCGCGTGTTGCGCGCCAACTTCTGGTTGATCATCCTCTCGCTGATCATCTTCGGCATTCTCGGCGTGGTGGCGAACCAGTTGCTGTTGAAATTCTATCCACGGTTCACCGCCGTCGGGTTCATCCGGGTTGAACTGCCGCGCTTGATCGACATCGATCGGAAAGAGAGCGAAATTCCCGACGTCGGCCCGCTGGGCATCATGTCCAAGACGCAGGCGCAGCTTCTCCGGCAGTCGACGTTGTTTTCTTCGGTGTTGGCCGACTCCACCAAACAGATTCAGCAGACCGGCTGGATTCAAAAGTTTCGCAAAAGCAACGGCACGCTTGATGTGGCCGATGCCCGGGAAGATTTAGAGGATTATTTCAGTGTCTCGCCGATTCAGGATTCGCAGCTCGTGCGCATCAGCATGACCACCAAGAACGCGAAAGACGCCCGGATCATCGTCGAAGACATTGTGAACCAGCACCTGAGCGATCAGGACAAAGGCCGGCGCGATCGCAATATCAGCCGGATGGACCAGCTGAACACCATGAAGCGCAAGCTGGAGTACAACAACAACGCCAACGCCAACCAGATTCGCACCTTGCAGAAAGAGCTGAATGACGCCGGCATGGCGACCACCAACCGCGTGAGCCCGCGTGAGAACGAACTGTTCGAGCTCACCCGCAAGCAGATTGAGACTAAGAGCGATTACGAGCAGGCCAAGAGCCAGTATGAAATGATGGCCCAGCAGTTTCAGCAGGGCATTGATCCGGCATCGGTCGAGCAGTTCGTCAATGAAGACAACCAGCTTTACCAGCTCCGCAGCAACCTTTCGCAGTCCGAAGTGCAGTTGCTGAGCATGCCGTCGCAAGGCTCTAACAGCCGCAACATGGATCAGGCGCGGGCGCAGGTGGCGGCGTTTCAGCACCAGATCGAAGACCGCACCGCCGAAGTGAAGATGATGGCGCGGAACCAGATTCAATCGAGCACGCAGCAGGCGTACACATACATGCAGGCGCAGTTCGACGGGCTTACCGAACGTATCAACCAGTTGCGCAACGAACTGGGCGATCTCAACTACAAGATTTACGAAGTGATGAGCAAGCAGGGAGACCTTGAAAGCGACAAAGATCGCCTCAAGGAAGTGCAGAACCAGCTCGATCTTCTGGGCATCACCGGAATTCGTGATATGAGCGGTGTGAGCTGGGCGGGCTTAGTTGACGAACCGGAAATTCCTAGCTTCCCGCGCATGTCGACGTCGGTCGTCGCGGCGCTGCTGTGCGGTTTGGCGCTGAGTCTGGCAATTGCGTTCATCCGCGAAGCGATGGACACCACGGTCCGAAGCCCTCGCGATATCGCCAAGGTCGGCCAGCTCAATCTGCTGGGCATGATCCCGGATGAAAACGACGATCCGCAGGTGGCTGGCATCCCTCTGCCGCTGGCCATCTTCCAGGCTCCCACAAGCGTTCTGGCCGAGCAGTTCCGCCAAGTGCGCACGAGGCTGCAACACACGGCGTCGCTGGATACGACACGGTCGATCCTGGTAACTTCGCCTTCACCGGGCGACGGAAAGAGCACGGTCGCCACCAACATCGCCGCCGGGCTGGCGCTCAATGGCCGGCGCATCCTGCTGGTTGACGTCAACTTCCGTCGGCCGATGATTCACAAGATCTTCAACGCCACTAATGAGGTTGGCTTCGGCAATGTGCTGACCGATGCATCCAACCTTGAGAACGCCGTCAAGTCGACGCAGGTGCCCAACCTCGACATTCTGCCGTGCGGTCCCAAGCTCGATAACGCGACCGAACTGCTCGAAAGTCAGGGCTTCACGGATTTCATGGAGAAAGCCCTGGAACAATACGATCATGTGCTGTTCGACTCCGGCCCGCTGCTGATGGTGAGCGAAACCGTCGCGTTGGCGCCGCGGGTGGATGGCGTCATCAGCGTCGTTCGGGCCGCCACTAACACCCGTGGCGTGCTGACCCGGCTGCGCGACAACCTGAGGCAAGTTAAGGCCGAGCACCTCGGCGTGGTGCTCAACGGCGTGCGCGCCCAGGGCGGCGGATACTACGGCCGCAACATTCGCGATTATTACGAGTACCAGAACGGCGAAAGTAAGTAGCACAACCAACCATCAGGTAGCAGGGATCAGGAGTCAGTGATGGCCCCTGATCCCTTTGCATTTGCTGATCTTGACCGCTGATGCCTGAATGCTGACTTCTGTTCACTCGCATTCCGCTGCGGTACAACGTCAAGCATGCCCGAACGCGTCACCATCCTCGGCGACGGCGCGATGGCCACTGTCTGCTCGATCATCCTCGAGCGCGGGGGCCACCGCGTGACCATGTGGGGCGCGTTCGAAGACTCCATCGACCGTCTCCGCCAGAACCGCGAAAACGCCAAACTGCTCAAAGGCGCGCGCATCCCCGCCGGCGTTCACCTGACCGCCAACGACCACGAATGCTTTGATGGCGCGACGATGATTTTGTGCGCCATCCCCACGCAGTTCATCCGCAGCGTGTTCGAACGGCTCCGTCGCCAGGTGCCCGGCGGCGTGCCGATCGTTTCCGTCGCCAAAGGCATCGAAACCACTACACTGCTGCGCCCGTCGCAGGTGATGGCGGATGTGCTGTCGCCGGGCGTCACCTGCCCGTGGCCGATGGCGGCGCTAAGCGGGCCTAACATCGCAGCGGAACTGGCGAAGTACCTGCCTGCCACCGCCGTCGCGGCTTCGGCTGATGAGGCGCTGGCGACGCGCGTTCAAGCGGCGTTCAGCGCGCAGTGGATGCGCGTCTACACCAACAACGATATCATCGGCGTCGAACTCGCCGGCGCGACGAAGAATATCGTCGCCATTGCCGCAGGGATTGTTGACGGCTTGGCGGCAGGCAACAACGCCAAAGCCGCGCTGGTAACGCGCGGGCTTGTCGAAATCACGCGGCTGGGCGTCGCGATGGGCGCGCTGGAGACGACGTTTCAGGGTCTTGCCGGGCTTGGCGACCTGATTACCACTTGCGTCAGCCCCGAAGGCCGCAACCGTACCGTCGGCGAGCAGATCGGTCGCGGGCGAAAGCTGGCCGACATTCTTGGCGGCATGGACAGCGTCGCCGAAGGAGTGCCCACCACCAAGGCCGTGCGTGAACTGGCCAAGCGCCATCGCGTGGAGATGCCGATCACCGAGGCCGTCTACCAAGTGCTGTTCGAAGGCAAGGACGTGCTGGCGGCGTTATCGGACCTCATGACGCGCGAGCCGAAGCCGGAATAGTCGGCGATCCATAACAGTTTACCAGAAGTGTGACCGTTGCCGCACATTTAGCGATTGTCACCGGCGCCGACAACGAAGTTCGCTATTGACTCCATCCGATAGACTAAAAGAACAAGCCTGAACCGCTGCTCGTACTGCTTCTTCAGGCTCGAACAATCCGGTGGGTTTCTCCCGCTGGCGGTTTATGAGGAGTTTGACGATCATGACGCTCAACCAAAAATTCAAGCGTGGTATCTGTGTTGTCTTGATTACCGCCGTCGGCGTGGGTTGCGAAACCAAAGCGCAAAGCGGCGCGCTCATCGGCGGTCTAAGCGGCGCGGCGCTGGGCGGGGCGATCGGCAATAACAACGGCAGCACCGCCGGCGGCGCGGCGATCGGGGGAGTCGCCGGCGTATTGGGCGGCGCGCTCATTGGCCACGGACTTGACAAGCAGGACCAGAAACGCGCCAAGACCGAACGCTACGACGACTACGATCGCAGTCAGTCGGCTTATTCGTACGAAACCGAATCGGCCAAACGCATCGGCAACCGCGAGGTCATCGACTGGACCAACCGCGGCGTGAACGACGAGATCATCGTCGACCGCATCGAACGCAGCGGCCAGGTCTTCCGCCTCACCGCCGCCGAAGAAAACCAGCTTCGCGATGCGTCGGTAAGCCCGTCGGTCATCCGCGCCATGAAGAACACTGCGCGGCGATGACGAATGCTGCCCACGAATTGAAAAAAATAAACACGAATTTGCAGAAACAGTCGCGCCCATGGCGCGGCACTTTTCTTCAAATTATTCGTGTTCTACTTCGTGAAGATTCGTGGGCAATCCGGGAGTTTGCCATTACTTCGCCGTCACAAAATCAATCTCACCAACCGCCGGCACAATGCCCGCCGCCGCGCCTTCGCTCAGCAATCGGCGGATTGCCAGTTTGCCGCGGTCGCCGTAATCCAACGTCCAGTGATTGACGTACATGCCGACGAATTTGTCGGCCAATTCGCGGTCTAAATCGCGCCCGAACTGCAAAGCGTATTCGACTGCGGGTTGGCGGTGATCAAGGCTGTATTGGATTGACTGCTTGAGCACATTGGTCACCTTCTGACATGTGTCTTTGCCCAGATCGCGGCGGATGCAATTCCCGCCCAGCGGCAGGGGCAGGCCAGTTTTTTCAAACCACCATGCGCCCAGGTCGACCACGAGGTGCAGTCCTTCGTTTTTGTACGTGAGTTGGCCCTCGTGAATAAGCAGGCCGGCGTCGGCGCGGCCGTCTTTCACGAACTTGGGGATCTGATCGAAGTGCACAACTTCAAACTGGAATTTCGGATTTCGGATTTCGGATTTCGGATTTGATTCGGATTTCTCGGTGCCCCGTCCCAGCAGCAACTGTAGTGCGAGGAATGCCGTCGTCAGTTTCCCAGGAATCGCGATCGTTTTGCCGCGCAGTTGTTCAATGCTCATCGGCTCGCGGGTGACGATCATCGGGCCGTATTGGTCCCCCATGCTGCTACCGCAACTGGTGAGGATGTATTTGTCCGCCACGTACGGGTAGGCGTGCATGCTGATGGCGGTGATCTCAAGTTCGCCATTCATCGCCCGCTGGTTGAGCGTTTGAATGTCCTGCAGCACGTGCTCAAAGCGGTAAGGCCCGCAATCAATCAGCGGCGGGCGCTGGGCGAGCGCATAAAACATAAATGCGTCGTCGGGGTCGGGGGAGTGGCCTAGTTTTAGGGGAATTTCCGTCATTGTTAGCCTGTCTATCGATTATAATACTACCGAGGCCGATAGTAAGGAGGCCACGATCGGATCGAAAGGCCAGTGCAATGACGAAAATTCTGGAAGACGCAGTTTTGCAAGTTTCATCACTCCCGGTGGCGGAGGAGGATTGTGTTACGCAACTGTTGACGGACGAGCTGGCATCCGAAAAGCGATGGGACGACCTGTTGGCCGGTTCGCAGGATGCTCTTGAACAGATGGCTTTGGAGGCCTTAGCCGAACATCGAGCCGGACTCACTCAACCGCTTGAGGATCTACTCAATGAAGTCGAATACGATCGCGTGGTTGCGGCATTGAATAGGCAATAAACCGTCGACACTCGCGTTTGAGATATCAAACCGACACTGCGATGCCACGATTACACCCCAACCTCCAGCCGTACAATCCCGCTGCCGACGGGACGTTTGATTCTGTCAAAGCCGCCCATCTCCTCAACCGCGCCGGTTTCGGCGGGCGGGCGGACGAGATTTCAAAAGTGATTAAGCTGGGGCCGATTAAGGCGGTCGATTGGCTGCTGGATTTTCCCGACGCCCCCGCCGAAGAGCAATCGAAGACCGACGTGCCCGATCTGTCCGAAGTCGAAGGTTACCCCCGCACCTTCGCCGAGCGGCGGAAGTTGTTTAATGGCAAGTCGCCCGACGAACGCCAGATGCTTCAACAGAAGCTGAATATGGTGAACCGCCAGGCCGTCGGCGCGACCGTCAACTGGTGGTTGAAGCGAATGGTCGACGGGCCTTATCCGTTGCAGGAGAAGCTTTCGTTGTTCTGGCACGGCCATTTCACCACCAGCGCGCGCGACGAGCGTTCGGCTTGGCTGATGTGGCAACAGAACGAATTGCTGCGCCGGCAGGGCGCGGGGAACTTCAAAGAATTTGTCCGCCAGGTTTCGCGCGATCCCGCGATGCTCGATTACCTCAACAACAGCCAGAATCGCAAGGCCCACCCCAACGAAAACTACGCGCGCGAACTCATGGAACTGTTTACGCTGGGCATCGGCAACTACACCGAGAAAGACATCAAGGAGGCCGCACGCGCTTTCACCGGATGGGCACACGACGGCGACGCGTACATCTATCGCAGTTTTGATCATGACAAAGGTGCAAAAGCGTTTTTCGGCCGAACCGGGAATTTCGACGGCGATGATGTGATCGACATCATTCTGCAACAGAAGGCATGTGCTCCGTACATCGCCGGCCGGCTCTGGTCATTCTTTGTCTATGAAAATCCCGAGCCCGATCTCATGGCAAGCCTGGGTACATTGCTCAAAGAAAGCAAGTGGGATCTTCGCCCGGTGCTGCAAGCCATGCTGACGAGCAAAGCGTTCTATGGCAGTCGGGCGGTCGGCACGCAAATTAAGTCGCCCGTGCAATTGGTGGTCGGTACGATCCGGCTGCTGGATGTTGAAATGCCCGACGCACGCCGGTTGTCGGGCGCGCTCGATCAGATGGGCCAGATGCCGCTGATGCCCCCGAACGTGAAAGGGTGGCCGGGCGGGCGGAATTGGATCAACACCAGCACGCTGTTTGTGCGATACAACACCGCGTTGTTCCTGGCCGGCGGGGCGGGGCCGGTGACGGGCGGCAAATTGAAGCGGGCGGGCATCAGCCGAGACAAAAATCCACGCGCGAAGGACCCGCTGGCAATTGCCCGAGGCGGTTCGGCGGAGCAGATTGTTGATGAATGGGTCAGTCGGCTGATCCAAAGGCCGATCAGCCTCAGTAAACGCCAAACGCTGGTCGAAACTTTGGCGAGCCGAACGGATGATCAGAATGCGGTGCGGTCGATGATTCAATTGATCGTATCGATGCCGGAATATCAGTTATGCTGATGAAATGTTCTTCTTAATCGTCAATCGTTAATCGTTACCACTTCGCTTGCTTAACGATTGACGATTAACGATTGAGCTAGAAGGTCACACTATGCTAAATGACGTATCCACCCGTCGAATTTTCCTGCAGCGGGGCCTGACGCTTCTGGCCGCCGGCGGGTCGATTCCTACATTTCTCGATAACACCGCGCTGGCCATGATGCACGCCGCCGACGGCGCTCTGATTCAGCAGGCGAGCGGGAAAGACGGCAAGATACTGGTGATCGTGCAACTGTCGGGCGGGAACGACGGTCTGAACACTATCGTCCCCTACGCCGACGACGCCTATCACCGCGGGCGGCCGGCGCTGGCGCACAAGGCGAGCGATGTGATCAAGATTGACGATTACATCGGGTTGCATCCGAATCTCGCACCGATCAAGGCGCTGTTCGACGACGACATGATGACGATCGTGCAGGGCGTGGGCTACCCAAACCCCAACCGCTCGCACTTTCGATCCATGGACATCTGGCATTCCGCCGAGCCGGAACGCGAAGCGCCGGCCACCGGTTGGCTCGGTCGCTACTTTGATAACACCTGCGACGGCACCGACCCGCACACCGGCGTGAGCATCGGCGAAACCCTTCCGCTGGCCATGAAGGGAGCGCGCATTACGCCGCTTTCATTTGAGAAGCCGGAAAATTACAAGTACGCCGGTCGTGATCGCAAGGGGTATGAGAAAGTGAACGACATCGGCATGCCCACGCCGGGTCGTGCCGAACCGGTTGCGCCTAAAGGAAAAATCGAAGTCGCGACCGCCGACGATCAACTTCAATTTCTCACCCGCACCGCCATGGATGCGCAGGTGAGCAGCGATACCATTCAGAAGCTGGCGAAGAATTATCAAACGTCGTCGCAATACCCCGGCGGCGAGTACGGGCAGGGGCTGCGAACGATCGCCGCGATGATTGCCGGGCAATTGCCGACGCGCGTCTATTACGTCAGCCTCGGCGGGTTCGATACGCACGCCAACCAGCGCGGCCGGCACGAACAGCTCATGCAGCAATTTGCGCAAGGCGTTGCGGCGTTCTGGCAGGATATGAAAAGGCAGGAAAACACCGATCGCGTGTTGATGATGACCTTCAGCGAATTCGGCCGCCGCGTCGAGCAAAATGCCTCCGGCGGCACCGACCACGGCGCCGCAGCGCCGATGATGTTCTTCGGCAAATCGGTGAAGAGCGGCGTGATCGGCAAACATCCGTCGCTCACACAGCTCGATCAGGGCGACCTGAGGTATAACATCGACTTCCGCGAAGCGTACGCCACCGTATTGCAGCAATGGCTCGATTCGCCGAGCAAGCCGGTGTTGGGGCAGCAGTTCAAGCCGCTGTCGATTCTGCGCGCGTAACCACAATTTTGCGTCGGCCGGCACCGTTTCTCAATGGTACGAAGGTCGCGGCTGACTCATTCGTCAAAGACGGCATCGCCGGTTGGCGGCGAAACTGTTTTCACGAACAGGTCCTTCCAATCAAGCGAAAATCGTTTTGCTGTGAATCATTTCACGATCTCCCCCTTTACGAACGCCCAACTACTGGTAGCGTAGTAACCAATGGAATTCTAAGAGGGAGCCGCCAGGGAAGGCCAGCAGGCAGCGCTTGCCGACAAGTGGATTGCGGTAATCTCGCCGTATCGCTTGTGCCGATAACCTTCCATAGTGCTCCCCGCTGGTCGTTCTTTGAAACCCGCAGCCTGCGCCGGTTTGATTTGACACTTTCGTTCTTGCAACGAGATACCCTTGAAAGTGTCGATACGAAAAGGTGGCTTTGCAGGCGGCGCGTTAGCTGTGAATTGGAGTTGACATTATGGCTTCCAAACCGAATCCGATCCTCTCGATCATTGATCGCAAGCTCGATCTCGGCCATTACCGCGATCAGCACTGGGACGGCACATTCTGGGATTACCTGGATATTGTCTCTGAAAACCCGCTGGTGGGGCGCAACGCGTTTCAGCGGGTGTACGACATGATCCTGTCGTACGGCACGGAGAACTTCACGCAGTTCAAGCACGAGTACACGCGGTATAAATTCTTTTCCGATCCCATCGACCGGGGTGGCGACGCCATTTTTGGGCTTGAACGGCCGTTGATGCAATTGGTCGATTTCTTTCAGTCGGCGGCGCAGGGTTATGGCACCGAAAAGCGCATTCTGCTGCTGCACGGCCCCGTCGGTTCATCCAAGTCGACCATCGCACGATTGCTAAAAAAGGGCCTCGAATCGTACAGCAAGACCGAAGAAGGCAAGCTCTACACTTTCTCGTGGCGGCTGCCGCATAAGGTCAACAGCGATCAGGGCGAGCAGTTCCTCGATTGCCCGATGCACGAAGACCCGCTGCTGCTGATCCCCAAAGAAGCGCGGGCTGAAGTGGTTGAACAGGTCAACGACAAGTTGCCCGAAGGCCGGCGGTTGCGGCTGTATGGTGATGTGTGCCCGTTCTGCCGACGCGTCATGGATGACCTGATGGAAATGTACGGCGGCGAATGGAAGAAGGTGATGGACCATGTAAAGGTTAAACGCCTCATCCTCAGCGAAAAAGACCGCCGGGGCATCGGCACGTTTCAGCCGAAGGATGAAAAGAACCAGGACAGCACCGAACTCACCGGCGATATCAACTATCGCAAGATCGCCGAGTACGGCAGCGACAGCGATCCGCGTGCGTTCAACTTTGATGGCGAACTGAACATCGCCAACCGCGGGCTTGTGGAGTTTATTGAAGTGCTCAAGCTCGATGTGGCGTTTCTGTATGACTTGCTCGGCGCGAGTCAGGAACACATGATCAAGCCGAAAAAGTTCGCGCAGACGCACATTGATGAAGTCATCCTCGGCCACACCAATGAGCCGGAATATAAGAAGCTCCAGGGCAACGAAATGATGGAGGCGTTCCGCGACCGCACGATCAAGATCGATGTGCCTTACAACATTCGGTTGGATGACGAAATCCGGATTTATCTCAAGGACTTCGGCCCGGAGAAAATCAAAGGCATGCACATCGCCCCGCACACGGTCGAGGTGGCGGCTATGTGGGCGGTGCTCACGCGCCTCGCCGAGCCTAAGAAGGCCGGCATTACCAAGATGCAGAAGTTAAAGCTGTACAACGGCAAGCAAATCCCCGGCTTCACCGAAGACAGCATCAAGGAGCTGAAAGAAGAAAACCCGCGCGAAGGCATGACCGGCATCAGCCCGCGCTATATTCAGGACAAGATCAGCAACTCGCTGGTGAGCCAGCAGGCGCAGATTGATAAAGCCATCAACCCGTTCATGGTGATGAACGAGCTTGAGGGCGGGATGACGCATCACTCACTCATTACCGATGAAGAGTTGAAGAAGGAATATCGCGAACTTCTGGCGGTGGTTCGCGAAGAGTATGAAGATATTCTTAAAGGCGAAGTGCAGCGTGCTATCAGCGCCGATGAAGACGCCATCAAGCGCCTCGCGACAAACTATATCGAGAGTGTTCGTGCCTACACGCAGCACGAACGGGTAAGAAACCGCTACACCGGCCGCGATGAAGAACCGGATGAACGGCTCATGCGGTCGATCGAAGAAAAGATCGATATACCGGATAGCCGCAAAGATGACTTCCGGCAGGAAATCATGAACTACATCGGCGCCTTGGCGCTCGACGGGAAGAAATTCGAGTACAGCACCAACGCCCGGCTGCTCAAGGCGCTGGAACTTAAGCTGTTTGAAGATCAGCGGGATACGATCAAACTCAAGAATCTGGTGTCGACCGTGGTGGATGATGAAACGCAGCAGAAGATTGACGTGGTCAAGCAGCGGTTGATCAAGTACTTTGGCTACAACGAAACCAGCGCAACGGATGTGTTGAACTATGTGGCAAGCATTTTTGCCCGCGGCGATAGTAAACAAGATGAGTAACAGCCGTGACAAGGGGCTTCCAGCCCGTGATTTGACGGCGATCCGTGAGTGAGAATTGGATAGGCACGGATGCCAGAACTGTTTGAGATTCTCGGGTCTTTTCGTGATATCGAAGTGATCGCGTCGGGACGAGGTGTGAAGGTTCGAGCTTGGCTCAAAAGGACATATGGCGTTTCAAACTGGAGGAAACTCAAAGGGCGCGCGCTCGTCCGCAACACGACGGGCGCGGTCTACGATGCCGAAGTCCACTGGTTCGAGTGCCACGGCATCGGGCGGCACCGCTTCAAGATCAAGCAAACCTGAACAGCGGCCGGCGTTCGCCATCTGTGTTGAAGGCTATGCGCCATTTCTGCAAGTCGGTCGTGCCTACAAAGTCGAGCGGCCACTACGGAACGATCCGCCGGAAATGCTCCGAGTCATTGATGCCGAAGGCGAGGATTACCTCTACCCACGCCGGATGTTCGTCCTTGCCCCGCTACCGCTGCCGGACATGCGTCGCGTGACGCGCGCACTGGCAGACACGTTTTACGATCATCCCGTGGCGACGTTGGCCAGGTCCAGATCGTCAAAGCTTCGTTCGAGCAGACGCCAATGACTCGCGACACCAAACGTTCCGGCCTGAGCCTGCTGGTTGTCGGCATGCTGGGCGTGTTCTTCTTCTGGGCGACCGACCCGCGGTTTGGGATATTCCGCGCCGAGACCACCGCAAGCCCGGTAGACGCCATTCGCGATGCCGCCGTCGGGACGTATGTCGGGCTGATCGGTAGTGGCGTGGTGGTGCTGATTGGGTTGTGGCTATTGGCGAAACGGACCGCGTGATCTTGGAGGCTGCTTGTGCATCGGTTTGAAATCCTCTCGGAGCTCCGTGATGTGAGCGTTATTGCCTCCGGCCGAGGTGTCCGCGATCGTGATCGGCTGAGTCGTATGTACGGAGTCGCGCATTGGCGAAAACTAAAGGGGCACGCGAGAATCAAATTGGTCGTTTCAGAAGAGATCGTCGAAGCTGAACTACACTGGTATGAAGCGCATGGCATCGGCAAACGCGAATTCAAAGTCAAGTCGTGGTGAACGGGCGATCGCTTACGCGATGTGCATCGATCCGGCCAACTACAAAATGTCGTTAACACTCGGCAAAGCGTACCAAGTCCTCAAACCAGGTCGCGGATCGCCACGAGGATGGTTGCGCATCATCGACGACACTGAGGAGGATTACTATTTCCCGTCGTCGATGTTCGTGAAGGTTGAGCTGCCGGCAAAGGCGCGACGTGCGATTGCAACGGCTTCCGAGACGTAGGGCGCTGCATGGTGATGGTGTGCAAACGGTGTAGAACCGAAGTCGGAACGCCGCGGACGATGGCAGGATTGCTGGTGTTGGGAGTTGGAGCGCTGTGTAGAGGCATTGTGATGGCGCCTCTTGCGAAATGGCATTGGACTGCTTGGTTGATATTGCCAGTTGTTTAGATCGGGTTTTTGATAATTTTACTGATGTTGCCGTGCTGGTCCCAGTGGTCGCTATCGCGGCGAACTCGATGTCCGAAATGCGGTGGGCGGTCGTGCCAAGTCCCGCACTACTCTGGTTTTGGGCTCTAACGAGATTGAGTTGATGATAGTAGTTGCAGTTAGATCTATGAGTTTGGAATGAAAAAACGATGATCGGACCATGAAAGGGACAATTTCCCTTCATCCGCGTTCATCTGTGTCCATCTGTGGTTAAGAAATGGTCCTGAAAATCGAAAAAGATCACCAACGCTTCCGCCAGATCGTCAAAGGACGAATCAGGGAGGACCTGCGCAAATTTCTTTCCAAGGGCGAGCTGATCGGCAAGGAAGGCAAGCACCTGATCAGCATTCCCGTGCGCAATATCGATCTGCCGCACTTTCGTTACGGCGACAACAGCCAGGGCATCGGAGCCGGCAATGGGAAGGAGGGTGAATCCGTCGGCAAGGGCCAGGGCAAAGGCGCCGGCGGAGAGCAGCAGGGGCAGCACATGATGGAGGTCGATCTCACGCTGGATGAGCTGGCCGACCTACTTGCCGAAGAACTGAAACTCCCGCGGATTGAGCCCAAGGGCAAGCACCGCATCACCACAATCCGCGAGAAATACTCATCCCTCCGTCGCGTGGGGCCGGAAAGCCTGCGGCACTTTAAGCGCAGTTTCAAGGAAGCGCTCAAGCGGCAGATCATGGTGGGGAACTATGATCCGGAGAGCCCGATCATCATCCCCGAGAAAAGGGATATTCGCTATCGAAGCTGGAAGGAAGTCAAAAGCCCGCAGAGCAACGCGCTGATTGTGTTCATGATGGACGTGTCAGGCTCGATGGGCGAAGAACAGAAGGAACTCGTTCGCTTGGAAAGCTTCTGGATCGACACGTGGTTGCGCAAGAATTACGAAGGGATCGAGAGCCGCTACATTGTGCACGATGTGAACGCGAAGGAAGTGGACAAGCACACCTTCTACCACCTGCGCGAAGACGGTGGCACGAAAATCAGCAGCGCCTTTCGCACCTGCAAGCAACTGCTCGAAAGCCACTATTCGCCGCACGAATGGAACATCTACCTGTTCCACTTCAGCGACGGCGACAACTCCAGCGAAGCCGACAGCCGCGACTGCATCAAGCTGCTCAAGGAGCAACTCCTCCCGCTGTGCAACATGTTCGGCTACTGCCAGGTGGCCAGCGCGTACGGCAGCGGGAATTTCATCAACGTCCTGCACGAGCACCTCAAAGGCCATGAAAGGGTGCTGACGAGTCGGGTGAATTCGAAGGATGATATTTACGATTCGATCAAGACGTT
>ENA-ORBV01001610-ORBV01001610.1-microbial-mat-metagenome-genome-assembly--contig:-NODE-1610-length-49890-cov-39.299500_pt1 | contig 49890 bp, 39 predicted proteins | sample MGYA00237777_ERZ505514 | MGnify/ENA primary metagenome ERZ505514 (study PRJEB26160, sample SAMN06269048) | microbial mat metagenome | isolation source: Oligotrophic lake microbial mat | place... | reverse complement strand
GCTCCTGAGCAACGATTCATCAAACCCCCCACCGCCGCCCCCGCCCCCCAGCATCGCGGCAACCGTCCGAGGAAAGGTTTTCCAAGACGATGATTCCGACGGCGTTTATGACATTGGCGAAGACCTTGTCGGCGGAGTGACGGTCTACATCGATCGCAACAACAACTCCGTGCAGGATTTTGGCGAGCCTTCCGAAATCACCAATGAATTAACCGGCAGATATTCGTTCAGCGGGCTTGCGGCCGGCACATACAAACTCCGCCTGGTGCTGCCGAGCGGATTTACGCAAGTCGCCCCGGCGAACAACGCCAGTAACGACGCAACCGTCAGCGGTTCGCAAGTCGTCGAAAACAAGGATTTCATCATCGAAGACGGCGTCATCGAACCCCCGCCACCGCCGCCACCGGGTGGCGCGACGATTCGCGGAACGGTGTTTCTGGATAGCGACCGCGACGGCGTTTTTGACAACGGCGAAGCCGGCGTCGCCGGGCGAACGATCTATCTCGATGCCAACAACAATTCCGTGCGCGATGCCAGCGAGTCGCAAATCACCACGGACGTCAGCGGCGCGTACGCATTCACAAACCTCTCCGCCGGCGATTACAAGATTCGCCAGGTGTTGCCGTCGGGCTTCAATCAAACCAGTCCGGCAAATAACTTTGGGAACAACGCCATTGTCAGCGGAACGCAGGTTGCTACGGGTGAGAATTTCGGCACCACTTCGACCACCACGCCGGTGGAGCGGGAGCTTAACACCGCCGCCGATTCCTACGTCCGTGACGCCGCCGGCAACAGCAACTACGGGACGGCTACGGAAATGTCGGTGCAATCAGGCGGCAGCGGAATCAACCGGCGCGCCTATCTGAAGTTTGACCTCTCGTCGATCAACAGCTTTTCCAGCGTGATCCTCAAGCTGTCGGGCCGGCTCAGTGAAAGTGTGACCAACGGCCTTTCGGTCGGCGTGTACAACGCGCCCGATGCGTGGACGGAGACGGGTCTGACCTGGAACAACCGCCCGCGCGAGAACTCGACGCCCATCGGCTCGGTGAGAGTGCGCGACACCGCGCGGCGAACCTACGAACTGGACCTGACGGCGTACATCCAGGCGCAGAAAGCCGCCGGTCGGCAGTTTGTAACGCTGGTGCTGAAGAACATGACCAACACCGCTTCGGCCCAGAGTGTCTTCGCGGCACGTGAGTTTACCGGCGGCGGGGCGCGGTTGACGGTGAGTTGAAAGTGTCGAAATTTGTATGAGCGCTAAATAATCTATGCTATCAGCGTCGACCGCGGTTGGGGCAAACCCCTTTGCAAAAGAGTCTGAAATTTCAGCCCGGGCATGGCGTCTACCTTACAGCAAGTCCACGCTGTAAAATGCGCACTTGATTGCAGCCGATAATTCGGCTGCGATGTTTACCGGAGACAAGCCCCATACTGAACGATCGAACCACCAGAATCTGTTCCGCCGCAATCGGCGCGCTTACCGATGTCCTCGAGCATCGCCGGCTGCTCTCGGCGGTAGTCGACGGGCAAACATTCGGCATCCGCGGAACACCGGGTAATGACGTCATCACCGTCGAACTCAACGGCACAACCGCCACCGTCACCGACAATGGTGTGGAATCGACGCTCGAAGTCGCGCGCGGAAAGCAGATGCGCATTTTCCTCGACGGTGGAAACGATCAGTTGACGATCACTCTCGTCGGTCGATCCATCCCCGCCACGGTCTACGGTGGCGCGGGGAACGACACCATCGACTTTCTCGCGCTCGACGAAACCGTGCGTCTCTATGGCGAAGCCGGCGACGACTATCTGTCGTTGTTCCGATCCACGCCCACCAGCCCGCAATCGCTTCGAACGTTCAGTTATGGCGGTGCGGGGAACGACAGGATCGATACCACACCGGGTCGCAACAGGATCTATGGTGACGAGGGCAACGACACCCTCCTCGGCAACGGAACCAGCACGATCAGCGGCGGGAGCGGAAACGACACCATCTACGGCGAGGAAGGCGATGACAGCATTGAGGGCGATGACGGCGATGATTCGCTGATCGGCGGCCCGGGTGCCGACACCATCGACGGCGGGGACGGCGATGACATCATTCAGGGCGATCAAGTTAATCGTCCGATCGATGGGAGGTCGCGCCAAGACGTCATCAATGGCGGCGACGGCAATGATACAATCAACGGCAACGATCAAGCCGACCAAATCACCGGCGGCGCTGGGGCGGACTTCTTTTCATTAAACGAGGTCGATGCCGCAGAAGTAACCGATTTCACTCCGGGCGAAGACGACAACAGTGCCAGAATCGCGGTTGCGGGCCGAACGCTCACCATTTCGGGTTCGAGGGTTGCGGAGCAGTTTCAAGTGCAATTCCGCCGGTTGGAAGACAAGATTGTCGTGAGATATCAGAACCCAACCGAGACATTGCGCGTCAGCGACCCGTACGATTTCCCCATCGACGCCGTGGACAGCATTCGCGTATTCGCCATGGCGGGCGACGACGACATCGATGTGTTTGTGTTACCCGAGTCCGTTAGCACAACGATATATGGCGGCGGCGGCGACGATGTTGTTGCGACTGAAGCCATCGCGGGAACGCTACGTTTCTACGGCGAAGCCGGAGACGACTCCGCAGGCGTTTACGACGGCGACCCGATCTTTGGTCGAAGATTCCTCTACGGCGGAAGCGGAAATGACTTTCTGCACGGCGGCCCACGAGCGGACATACTCTTTGGCGACGCCGGCAACGACACCCTCATCGGTGACGGGGGCCGTGACCAGCTCGTTGGCGGCAACGGAACCGACCAACTCTTCGGCAACCGAGGCAACGACAATCTATCTGGCGGTGACGGTGTGGATTCGATCACCGGCGGCAGTGGTGCGGACTCATTCGCACAATTCGAACGACTGGCCGGAGAAGTGCTCGACTTCACCGCAGGGGTCGATGTGTCATCTTAGCCCGCACCGTAGTCGTGTGGGTTCTATTTTCCCAGAACAATCTCCGCCGCCCGGAGGGTGTTTTTGAGGAGCATGGCGACGGTCATCGGCCCCACGCCGCCGGGGACGGGGGTGAGGTGGGCCGCGATGGGTTGGACTGCATCGAATTGCACGTCGCCAACAGTTTTGCTTGAACCATCGGGCTGTTTCACTCGGTTGATGCCGACATCGATCACGATCGCGCCGTCGCGCACATGCTCGCGACCAATCAATCCCGGCTTGCCGACGGCGACCACGAGAATCTCGGCACGCTTTGTGTGGCTGGTGAGATCACGCGTGCCGATGTGGCACAGCGTGGGCGTGGCCCCTTCGCCGAGCAGAAGCAGCGCGATCGGTTTGCCGGCGATTTCGCTCGCGCCGACGATCACGGCTTCCTTGCCGTAGAGATCGACGCCCGTCGAATGGATCAATTCCACCACCGCGCCGGCGGTGCAGGGGGCGATGAGGGTGTGGCCGTAGACCACGTAGCCGATGTTGGCGGGGTTTACGCCTTCAACGTCTTTTGTCACATCGATTTCAAACTGCATGCGCGCCAGATCAATGTGCGGCGGAACGGGCGCGTGGAGCATGATTCCCGTAACCGTCGTATCTTTGTTGAGCTTGCGGATTTCATCGCGCAATTGCCGCTGGCTGAGGTCGTCGGGAAGCGTGTGCAGCGTGTAATCGATGCCCACGGCGCGACAGGCCTCGCCCTGCCGATTCGCATACACCTCGGCGGCGGGGGTGGAGCCGACGATGATGGCGGTGAGGTGCACGCGCTTGCCTTCGGCGGCGAAGCGCGCGGTGTGGGCCTTCACATCGGCTTTGATGCGTGCGGCGATGGCGCTGCCGTCGATGATCGTCGCGGGCATGAGGCGAGTATAACGATTCAAGCAGACAGATAAATCGTGCCTTGTTATGGTATGATGGCGATTCGATGAACCTCAGTCCTTTTCCAGGAATGGACCCGTACCTTGAGCGGCACTGGCGAAGTGTGCACGCGATGCTGATTGTCTACGCCTGCAGCCAGCTTCAAAGTCAACTCGGTGAGAGTCTGGTTGCGCGACCGGAAGAGCGTTTGATTGTCGAAGAGCCGTCGGGTGGTCGGGCAATTTATCCGGATGTGCGGATCGTAGAGTACTCTAAGGAGCCCGGTCGCGTGCCCGGTTTAGTCGACATTGGTTCGGGCGCAACGGCGGTCGCCGAGCCGGTAGTGCTCCATCGCGATGTTGATCCGGCGGTCGAACGATTTATCGAGATTTTCGACCCCGCGAGTGGGGGACGCGTCGTGACTGTTGTCGAGTTCCTTTCGCCCGGCAATAAACTGCCCGGCGACGGGCTGCGTAAGTACGCCCGCAAACAGCAAGAATGTTACGACGCCGGCGTGAACCTCGTCGAAATTGATTTGACGCGCGCCGGGCAACGCAACCTACTTGTTCATCGTTACTGGACGATGCCCCCACAGCTCGAAACCGCTTACGCCGCTTCTATTTGGCGGGCTGCGATGCCCAGCCAATGCGAACTGTTTCCGATCAAATTAGAGCAACGGTTGCCGGTCATCGGCATACCTCTCCGTACGAACGATCTCGACGCATCGCTGGATTTGCAATACCTCGTGAATGATACGTACCGCAACGGCCGCCATGACATCACCGCGCGGTATAATCAGCCGTGCGAGCCGCCACTTCTCGGCGCCAATGCAGAATTTTCGAAAAAAGTGCTTGCGGCACGACAATGACCGCTCGCGGCGCAACGCTCACGAGCGTGTCGACGACGCAGTAACGGCCGCTCGATCAGGCACCACGCACGTGACGGTCGTTCCCGCGCCAACGGTGCTTTCCAAATCAATCGTTCCTTCCAACGCATGAATGGCGTGCTTCACGATCGCCAACCCCAGCCCCGTGCCGCGGCTGGTGCCGCCGGTGCGCGAGGCTTCGACCTGGTAAAACCGCTCAAACACGCGATCGAGATGCTCCTGCGGAATGCCTGCGCCGGTGTCGGTCACCTTTAACTCAATTGAGCGCGAGTCGGCGTTGTGCCGCCGGAGGATCGAGAGGGTCACCTTTCCGCCGGCGGGTGTGAACTTGATGGCATTTTCGACCAGATTCTTCAGCAGCAGGTCGAGCAGGCGCGCGTCGCTGCCGAAGGTCGTGCTTTCATCGCCTTCAAAAACCATGACGATCTGCTTCTGACGGGCCATCGTCCCCAGCGACTGTCGGATGATGGTGAACAACTGCACCACCATCACTTCGCTTAATTGCGCCTTGAGGTCAGACGTTTCGACGCGAGAGAGGTCGAGCAGATCGCGTAAAAGCTCTTCGAGGCGAATGAGGTGACCCTCGATAATGCCGACGCACTTGCGCGTGGTTTCGGGGTCTTCCTGATAAACCTCATTGAGCGTTTCAAACGCAATCTTGATCGCCGCCACGGGTGTGCGCAACTCGTGGCTGGCGTTGGCGACGAAATCAGTCTTCATCTGGATGGCCGATGCCATCGTACTGACGTTGCGCAGCACGATGAGCACCCCGCCGGCCTTGGTGCGCGTGCCGACACCCTGATAAATGTTGCGTTGTCCGCCGCGCGAGATGCGGATTTCACGCTGCTGCATGGGCGCGTTGTCGAGCGATTCAAACAGGTCGAGAATTTGCGCGTCGTTGACCACATGCACGAACTTTTTGCCGAGCACTTCGACCGGCCGCACCTGCAGCATTCGGGCGGCGGGCGCGTTGATGAGGATCACGCGTTGCAGCGGGTCGGAAAGCAGGACGGGGTCAGGGAGCGAATCGACGAGTTGTTGAAGGTCGGAGCGCTGGTGGTCGAGGTCCGACATCTGCTTCGCCGCCGCAGCCGCAAGCAGGTTGAGTCGGCCGGCGAGGAATCGCGGGTCGTCGGCGCCGGCGATGTCAGCCCGCGCCGCCCAATCGCCGGCGGCCATTTTATCGGCGACATCGGCCAGATGCCGCACCGGCCCGACCCAGCGCTTCTTGAGCACGATCATCAGCCACGCCAGCACCAGCCCGCTCGCGAGTACCGCCGGCGTGACGAGCATCCACACGGGCAGGTCAGGCCGAATCAGCTTGAACGTAATCGCGCACGCTACCATCGCGACGGCGACGCTCACAAACAGTGGCAGGAGCAATCTGAAGAATGAGGGCCGGGAGGGCATTTGCATTCAGTATACTGGCCGCCGGGGTCTGGGTGCCACGACCTTGGCTCTCAGGCCAAGTCGTGCGGTGTCGGAGTGCGCCAATCGTAACTAACGCGATCCACGCATTACTTGACCTGAGAGTCAAGTAGTGGCACCCGGGCGTTATTCGGGTTCGGTGCCTGATTCCTGCAATCGATAGCCCACCCCGCGAACGGTGTGGATGAGGTAGCTCGCGCTGCCGAGTTTTTTGCGGATGGCGGTGACGTGTACATCAATCGCGCGATCGGTCACGAAGACTTCTGCGCCCATCGCCTTATCCATCAACTGATCTCGCGACAACACACGCCCGCGGGCCGTTACTAGGGCAGTAATCAGTTTGAACTCGGTGAGCGTGAGTTTGACCGATTGCCCTTCCACGGTCACTTCGTGCTTGCTGGTGTCGATCGCCAGCGGGCCGGCGCGGAGGATGGCGCCGTCGCCGTTGGGCGATAACACCGGCGCTTCGCTGCGACGCAGAACGGTGTTCAACCGGGCCAGCAGAATTTTTATGCTGAAGGGTTTGGTGACATAATCTTCGGCGCCCAGCGTCAGGCCCACAATCACATCGGTTTCCTCGCTCTTGGCGGTGAGCATGACAATGGGCACGTTGGCGGTCGCAGGATCGGCCTTGAGCCGGCGGGCGACTTCGGTCCCATTAACCCCGGGCAGCATCAAGTCGAGCACGATTAAATCGGGGATCTCCTTCGCCGCCAGTTCCAGCGCCGTAATGCCGTCGCCGGCGGTGAGGACGTCGTAGCCGTTGCGCTCGAGGTTGAAGCGAATGAGATCGACAATGTCTTTCTCATCATCCACCACCAGCACACGCTTCCTGTTCTTGCGCGCGGTGGCGGCGGTGGACTGCCAGGCGTTGGATCGGGAAGAATCTTGCGTCTTGCTCATTACCATCATGCTCCGTACTCCGTGGCGAGCCGTGCGAATCGGTCGATGCAAAACCGGAATAAGCCTGCATGATCGACCCGACGGGCCACCATCGCAATCGGGTTGAAGCGGTGCGTCAAGCGACTCATCAAATCCTAACGTGAAACGAGCGCAAACCTATCCACCCCAATGTTCGCGCGCGACGCACCCTCAAGCCGGTACTGAGCCTAAGCGAAGGCCCGGATCGGAACCAAATCGGGTCTTAAATCCGGGTGTGCGTTAAAGTTCGAAGCCCGGCTGGCAGCGCAACTATAGAATAAATAAGGGGTTGTAAAAATATCGCGATTCCGAGCGCACCTGCAACACAATCGCCTTGTAAATGCAAATAGATTGCACTAGACTCTTAGACCGATGAGGGCCGACGCCGTGATATCGATGAGTGAACAACCTGACGCTCGCCCGGAATCCAACCCCGCCGACGCCGCGGGGGTTGCGTTGTCTATCGCGTGCGGCATTCATTGCCTGCTCACGCCAATCTTGCTGCTGGCGCTTCCGAGCGTTGGCGAAGCGTTTCACAACCCGATGGTGCACCGGCTCATCGCCATGGGTGTTACCTCAATCGCAGCCTTCGCGCTGTGGCGCGGCTACCGCCGACACAAACACCTGCTGCCGCTGATCATCGGCGCCGCCGGCGTGCTGATGATCTGGGGCGCGCTGTTCGTTCCGCACCAAACCCATGACCACGACCACTTCCACCTCCCCGCCGGCACGATTATGACGATCATCGGCAGTGCGCTGATGATCACCGGGCACATCATCAACATCCGCAATTGCCGGACGGGGTGCTGCCATAATCACGCGCAAAATCAGCCCGCCGAATCAGTCTGATTGCTGCGCCGGCAAGTCTTCTTCGCCGGTGAGGATGTACCAGTTCTGTTTCCCGGCCTCCAGCAACAGCGCGTCGCGTCGATAGGCCGCGGTGGTTCGCGCTATTCGGTCGCGAAATGTCGACACATCCAGCAGCTTCAGTGCGTGGCGGATGTGGTCGAGATCTTTGCTCCGGCGGGAGAACAGCTTGCCCGTGAGGATGTCGTAGGAATCGACCAGAAACACATCGATCGCGCCGAATCGATCCAACGACTTAACACGCGCGCGCCAGCCATCGGGCAGGTAATGTGACTGAAAGTGCGTGATCTTCAATCCATAACGTTTTACATACTCTGCCAGCAGGTCGTGCTCGCGACGAATGGGTTCGGGGACTTCATCGACGACATCGATGTCTTCGGTTTCATGGATGATCAACGCATCCATAATCAATGCGATCGATCCGCCGACAATCAGTTGAGACGGCTGATGAATTTTCCCACCAAGTTCTCTCAGCATTGAACGCACATCATCCGGATTGGTGGTTTCCATCGTTCGAAACTCCAGGCTGGGGAACCCGACTTCATCGGTGATCGGGTCGTTGAGCCGAGCGATGACGCTTGGCGGGGCTTTAAGGTTTTCCAACCGCCGGCGAAGGACCGGCTCGCTCCAGAGATTGGCCAATGCGCGCGTCGCGTCGCGAAGAAGCAGGCCGGTGCGGTATTCGGCCGAGGTGGCGGTTGCAGGATCGGCGATGGCACGAAGCAAGTCGACCGCGCGCACCGCGCCGCCGCGTTTGACAACCTGCCAGGCGTTGGGACGGTTCGCTGCCATCGTTGTGCAACTAAGATTGGTCGGCAACGAGCGGCGGCAGGTCTTCTTCGCCGGTGAGGACGTACCAGTTTCTTTTTGAAGCCTGGGCCAGATAGTCTTTTGAACGCAAGCCGGCGGTGTCGCGAGCCAGACGTCTGCGAAAATCTTCAATGTCGATCAAATTCCAAGCCGCGCGGATATCGACAAAATCTCTTGCTCGCAGGCTGAACAGCTTGTCGATAAGCACGTCCACCGCATCAATGAGTCGTACATTGAGTTGACCAAAAATTCCCAGCGACGTTGTGCGATGTTCCCAGCCGGCGGGAAGGTAGTGCGAAGCGAAATGTCCGAGCATTAATTCGTGCCGCTCTTGCATTCGCTGGAGCGCTCCATGCAATTCGCGAATAGAATGCGGTATGTCATTTACGACATCAATGTCTTCGGTTGCGCGAACAATCAGGTCGCGCATGATCAGCGCGATCGACCCGCCGATGGTTGCCTGAGTTGGTTCGCGGACCTCGCCACCTAGATCCCGAAGATACCTTAGAACGTCATCGTGGGTTATTGGTTCCATAAGGCGATGTTTCAATGAGGGAAATCCCGTTTCGCCGTCGAATTTTGATTCCCATGTTGCTGCCAGCGCGGAAGCTGTGGGCATACGTGCGACGCGGCTCTTCACATACGCTCGTCCAAAATAGCGAGCCAGAGCGTCGAGCGAATCTCGGATCAGCAGGCGAGAGCGGTAGTCGAGATCGAATTCGTCTCCGCATGCCGCCGCCAGACTTACACGGTTAAACAACTCGCGGGCAGACAACCACCGTTGCCGTTTCACATAGGTCCACAAGTCGTCAACAGGCGTCTGCATACAATATACCTTGTATGATTATACCACAGTCGCTTCCCCATCCGCGTCCATCTGCGTTAATCTGCCGCCAGATATGCCTTCCCGAACCGCCCAATCATACCGCGTCCTCATCGGCCTGGAGATTCATGTCCAACTGGCCACGAACACCAAAATGTTCACCGGCGTGGCCAACGCCAGCGGGAACCTGCGGCCCGGGCAAACCCCGCCGGAGCCTAATAGCGCGGTGGATGAGCAGATCCTCGGCCTGCCGGGCACGCTTCCGGTGCTGAACAAGGTGGCGGTGGAATATTCGATCAAGACGGGGCTGGCGCTGGGGTGCAAGATCAATCGGTTTACCAAGTGGGATCGTAAATCCTACTACTACCCCGACCTGCCCAAGAACTATCAGATCAGCCAATATGATCTGCCGCTTTGTCATGAAGGGGAGATGACGGTGCCCGATGAATCGGGAGTGCCGGCAAGAATCCGGATTCGTCGGGCGCACCTGGAAGAAGATGCGGGAAAGCTGCTACACGAAGCGCCCGGTGGGTTTCCGATCGATCACAGCATTGTCGACCTCAACCGCGCCGGCACGCCGCTGCTGGAGATCGTGACCGAGCCGGATTTTTCCACCGCCAAGCAGGTGGTGGTTTTCGCGCAGGAGCTGCAAAAGCTCGTGCAATTCCTGGGCGTGAGCCACGCGCAGATGCAGCTTGGCCAAATGCGGTTCGAGCCCAACATCAACCTGCATATCACCGACGCCGACGGGCAGATGCATAAGACGGCGATTACCGAGATCAAGAATCTCAACAGCTTCAGCGTGCTGGAGCGCGCGACTGCCTACGAAATCGCGCGGCAGTTGCGCGCGTGGGAAGAAACCGGTTCACTCGGCAGAAAAAGCACCTACGGCTGGGATGAATCGACGCAATCCACGTTTCACCAGCGCGATAAAGAAGAGGCGAACGATTATCGATACTTTCCCGATCCCGACCTGCCGCCGGTGATTGTGGATGAAGCGTGGCTGGCGGAGTTGAAATCACAGGTTGGAGAATCGCCAGTTCAACGGCGCGAGCGATATTCAACGGCGCTGGGCCTATCCGCGGCTGACGCCACGGCGTTAGCCGCGGATCGAACGACGGGTGACTTCTATGAAAGTGCCGTCAAGCTCGGCGGCGATCCGAAGCGCGTGGCGAATCTGCTGATCAACGTCGTGCAAAAGATTGCTAACGATCGATCCACTTCCATCGCAATCGTTGGACTGGCGTCGTCCCAGGTTGCGGAAGTGGCCAGATTGATCGATGAAAACAAGATCGGCGCAAGCAGCGCGCTTGCCCTTTTCGAAAAGCTTTGCGGCACAACCGCCCACGCTGCAGGGGTAGCTGCTGATCTGGGGTTGATCCAATCCACCGACACCGCCCCGATCGACGCCGCAATCGATGCGCTGATTGCGCAAAATCCAAAATCGCTGCAAGACTATAAAGCCGGAAAACAGGCGGCGCTGGGGTCGCTGGTGGGGATGGTGATGAAGAGCGCGAAGGGGCTGAACCCGAAGCTGGTGCAGGAGCGGTTGAGGGAGAAGCTAGGGTGACGAATGCCTGACGAGCCGCTCAATTACGAAAGCCCCAAACGGCCGCAATGGTGGCAATATGATCGCGGATCTGTAATTCTCATTTGCATTAACACGATAGCCGGCCTCTCGACGTGGCTTGGTTTATCACAAGTCAACGACAACGGTTTTGCGCCAATTTTTTGCGCTATCATTGCCATCATATCGGGGATTTGCGGGTTCGTGTTCGGCGTAATCGGCCTCGCATACACGTTTATCTTTGCCGACGACGGGGATACGTCGCGAGTACGCACGTTACTTCTCGGCATGGCTTCGTTAATTGCCTTGTCTCCATGGCTTGTCGCTTTGTACGCTTTGTGCGTTTCAGCAGCGTGGAGAAGGTAGGAGCCTGAACGCCACTCAAACAGATTCTTCAGACGGCGTCTGAAGAATCGCCGAATCTCGCCGCCGTCGGCAACCCGCGATAGTGAAGATTGCCAATCGCGCGTAGAATTACACGCCACAGAACATGCGCGCCAAATACATCAGCAAAACTGCCCGCCGGCGGAGTGTTCGGCCGGACGGGGGAGATTATCGCGAGCTGCGGAAAATGCCCGGCGGCGGGCGGCGGCGCGGGCAGGTGATTACGGTCATCGGGCTGCTGGCCTGCGGGTTGGGCTTGGCGTGGATTTTTTATGCGTTGCTGCTGAAGTAATAGTGATCCACGGCGGGGCAGACATTCTTGTCGGTCACGCCATTCCATGGGGTTCCGCTCGCGAATATCTGCCCCACTTCACTTGTGTCTTGCCGATCACACCGCAGAATTATCTCCGATGTCGCTCCAAACCACACCCATCAAGATCGATCTGAAGAAGACCGAAAAACTAACGGTCGAATTTGCCGACGGCAAGGTGGCGACGTTTTCGCTCACCAAACTCCGCACCAGTTGCCCGTGCGCGTCCTGCCGCGTTATGCGCGAGCAGCAGGCGTCCAAACCGCGCAGGCTGAACGTGCTGGGGGAATTTACCGGCGACCTCACAGTCGTTTCGGCCGAACTGGTCGGCAACTACGCCATCCGCCTGGAATGGAGCGACGATCACGGCAGCGGGATTTATTCGTTTGAGTATTTGAGAGAGTTGGCTCGCTTATAAGCCAAGCTGAGCCTCGTCAACTTCCGGTGGATGATCAACCGCATTTCGAATGCTGGTGGCAACGTAGATGCGGCCCCACGATCGGCCGGTAACTTCCTGCAGTATTTGACCAGATTCAAGCTTTTGAATGATGCGCGATGCGGTCGGGGTTGAGACTTTTAGCACGTCGGCCGCGCGGGAGACCGTAGTATAATAGTTCTGAAACAGGGAGTCGATCAATGCCACTTCGCGATGCCGCCCCTTCAGCCGCGCGTGATGCTCTTTCTGAAGTTTCAGGAGTTGGTCGGCGTGATCGATGGCCTGCCTAGCCGTGAATGCTATTGCGCGCAGGAAGAATTTGACCCAGCCAAGGCGATCATCGTGCGTGCGGACGCGTTGCAATAAGTCGTAGTACTCCTGTCGATTGCGCTCAATGTATCCTGACACATAGAGTAGCGGTCTGGCGAGACGGTTGCGTTCTGTCAGAAACATCGTGATGAGCAACCGGCCAACGCGACCGTTTCCGTCCAGAAAGGGGTGGATCGCCTCGAAACGCTCGTGCATTAAAGCGCACTGCACCAAATCCGGCATCTTGCCTCGAGCGTTGACGAAACGCTCCCAATCCGCAATTGCATCAAGCATCTGCTCCGGCGGCGGCGGAACAAATGGCGCGGTTGTCGGAGTGCTCCCCGCGGGGCCTATCCAATTCTGCGACCGGCGAAATTCGCCGGGCGTTTTGTTTTCACCGCGCACTCCACGCATCAACTCGGCATGGAGCTTTAGGATCAGGCCCGATGCAATTGGTAGCTTGGCAAGATTCTCCAATCCCACCCGTTGCGCTCGAAGATAGTTGCGAACTTCTCGAACATCATCGGGAACTTCTGTTGGCTGTGAAAGTTCGTCAACGAACAAGTCAGAAATGCTCGCCTGAGTTCCTTCAATTTTTGATGAAAGAACGGCCTCGCGATGAGCGTAAGGGCTGATCAGTAACTCGGGATTTGGAAGATTGCGTCCTAGTCCGGAGAGTTCGCCGACCAAGGCGTCCGCTCTCGAAAGCAGGAGTTGGCTTGTTTGATCGAGTTTTAACTCAGACGTCATTGGCGATGGAATAAATGCCCAATAGCCAGTAGATGTCTTGGTCACTACACCAGATCTAGTAGATGTGAACTCTGCAGGGTTCATGATGCTTAGAACGTCTATGATACCGGGAAAACGGAGTCTTTTAAAAGAATCCCCACTTTTTTAAAAAGCTTTTTGGGGTTTTAAAGAACCGTTCAAAGGCGAAATCAGTGGTTAAAACTGCCTTCGCTGGCGCGCTACGGGGATATTGAGGATCTTGCGATACTTCGCGACCGTGCGCCGCGCCAAATCCAATCCCTGAGCTTTCAGCTTATCGACTAGCTCATCGTCATTGAGCGGGTTGGTTTTGTCCTCGGCGTCGACGAGTTGCTTCAGCTTTTCCTTTACCGCATCCCACGAAACGTCTTCGCCGCTTCCGGTGTTGGTGGTGCCCTGGCTGAAAAACCTGCGCAGCGGGAACACGCCACGCGGGGTTTGAATCCACTTTTCGCTTACCGCCCGGCTGACGGTCGCGACGTGAATGCCCAGTTGGTCCGCCACCAGAATCATCGGCAATGGCTTGAGCGCTTCGGGGCCGCGTTCGAAAAATTCCTGTTGCGCATCAACCACCACGCGAATCACGCGCTTGACCGTGCTTGATCGCTGCATGATCGATTCGATGAGCCACTTGGCGTTGCGTACGTTGTTGTTGAGGAATTCGCGCGTCGATTTCTGGACGGATTTGTCTTTGAGCATGCGCCGATAAGTACCGGAAATGTACAAATCCTCCGCCCGCTCGCGCGCCATTTTAATTTCGTATTTGCCGGTGTCTTCGTCGAGGTACACCGTTGCATCCGGCGTGATCGGAGGGGCTTCGTCGCGGCCGATGATCTTGCCGGGGTGCGGGTGCAGCCGCGCCAACTGCTTCACCGCATATTTAACCTCCTCAATATTCCGCTCCAACGCCTTGGCGATCTGCGGATAACGGTTCAGCTCCAGATCTTTCAAATGCGATCGGAGCAGCATGCGCTCCAGATCAAAATCGTGCCCTTGGGCCAGCTCTTCATCTTCTTCCAGCGCATCAAGCTGAAGGAGCAGGCACTCCTGCAGATGCCGCGCCCCCACGCCGGCGGGGTCGAGCGTTTGCACCAGCTTCAGCGCGTCATGCAGTTCCGGCAATGACGCGGGTTTTTTCATTTGCCGCTGAATTTCTTCGAACGGCGTGCGCAAGTAACCCGAAGCGTCGACGTGAGAAATGATCGCCTTCCCCGCGGCATCGAGGTGCGGAGGGATTTCCAGGAGCGACCATTGATTGAGCAAATGCTCGGCCAGGCTCGCGCCGCGCGACGGCGAATTGGCCATCGCGTCCATCTTGCCATCGCGGTCGCCGTCGAATCGTTGTGATGCACGGCTGCGGTATGGCGCATCCGTGGCGAATTCTTCGTTTTCCAGATAGTCGGCGATCTTGTTCAGGCGATCAAAATCGGCGGCACCGTCGGTTCGGGCATCGTCGACAACCAGCGCGCGTTCTCCCTCAGACGAATCCGCGGCTAACGCCTCGGCGTCGGCCGCGGATTGTTCGTCGCGCGGCGCGTCCGGGTCATCCTGTCTTTGCTCCAGTACCGGGTTGGCCTGCAGTTCCTGTTCAATGCGTTCCTGGAGGGCCATCAGCGGGAGCTGAAGGATCTCCATCGACTGAATCATGCGCGGTGTGAGCACCTGCCGCTGATCCATTCGCATCGACATGGACTGACTTAAACTCATTCATCTCCAATACTTACAAATCAATCCGTCTCGGCACATGATTTGCATGCAAGGATACTATATCATCGACAGACCGCGGGGCAACGTGAGTGGACCGATGATGAATCCCAGCCCGTCGGGAATGCGAACAAATAGCTGCCAAGCCATGCGATGGATCGGTTTAATTTTCTTCACTTTCACCTTCGCCTGCGATCGCGGCGCGCCGTCGGTGGCGCCGCCTAAGCCGACTACTCGGCTGCTCATCGTCGCCAGCGTGTTTCCGCTGGGCAGCATCGCCAAACAGGTGGGCGGCGACCGGGTCGATGTGGTGTGGTGGGTGGAAAGCGGCCAGGCCCTCACCGGCCACCAGCCCACACCCGAGCAGGTAGAGCAGATGCGTCGTGCGGCGGCGGTGCTCACCAACGGGTTGGCCGAAGCGCAGGTGACCGACCAGTTTTCCGATGCATTCGGCGACCGCCGCGTGATTCGGCTTGATCGCTTCGTCAATGAATCGTTGGCCGATTCGCAGTTGTGGCTCGATGCGACCGTTGCCAAGCAGGCCGCCGGCGCGTTGGCCGACCGTCTCGCCTCGATCGATCCCGCCCACGCCCAAGCCTACCGCGACCGCGCTGCGGCGTGCGCAAAGGAGCTTGACGCGCTGAGCGCGTACGGCGCGCAGGTGCTGTTGGAGTTGCGCGGCAAGGTTGTCTGCTCGATCGGCAATGATTACGCCGCACTCGGCCGGCAGATGGGTTTCACAGTCGAACCGATCACGCGCGATCCCCTCGTCAGCCTGGACGAAACGCAGCGAACGCGCCTTCCACAAACACTGAAGCAACGGCAGGCGCAATTGCTGCTGGTCGAAGCCGATTCTCCCCCGGCGGTGCTGCTGAGTTTACAGAACAGCGTCGGCGTGCCGGTGGTGCGAATCGATTCACTGGGGTCGAGTTCATCGCGCGGCCTCGACTCTTATGAAAAACTGCTTCGATACAACTATGAACAGTTGGCCGTCGGATTGAGGCAGGCGCGCGGCGAGTAGTGGGTCTAACGCTTCTTTTTGGCGGTTGGTTGACGCGTCACGAGAAAGTTAAACACGAAGAAACGAAGTGGCCAGTCTGGCCCAGATTGCATCCTGTTGGACACGGGTCACGGAACGACGGAATAAGGGTTTGTCGATCCGCGTCGGATAGGGATTACCCGGCTTCGTTTCTTCGCTTCTTCGTGTTGAGCCAAATGTTTTTGCGATCGTCGCCAAGAAACGGCGTTCGACCCCGAGTAGTTAACATTTCCAGAGAGAATTGATTTGGCGATGGTGCAGGTGTACCGTTCGCTTGGTTTGCCGCATCTCAATGGGCAATACGTTGTGTTCGCACCGATCAAAAATGGCAACCGCCTCAACGCAGCCAAAGGTTGCGGTTCTCATCTTCGCCCAGGCTCAGCAGCGCGATCAGCGCCGCCGGGGGCTTTCGTCGAACGTCGGCACGCTACTTTCCCTGCCAAAATTGAACGCCAGCGTGCCGGGCGCGGACCTGCATTGGTTCTGCGATCGTCCGGTGCGCGGTGTGGCAATGCGGGATCGCCTCACGATTCATCGCCAGCAGGGCAAGACATTCAGCCAGCGATTCGAGAACGCCGTCGAACAATTGAGTGCTGCTGGTTATGAAAAAATCGTCATCGTCGGCCGCGATTGCCCGCAATTGACCGGCGACGATGTGAACCGCGCGATTGAGTTGCTCGATTCCCGCCGCTTAGTGGTCGGCCCCGACCACCGCGGCGGGTGCTGGCTGATCGCCATCCACGCCGCCGACCGCGAGAAATTACGCGGCGTTCGCTGGCAGTGCGACACGGATGCCGCCGAGTTAATGCAGCGGTTTGCCGATTCTGCGTGCGCCATGTTGCCCGCGCGCATCGACGTCGATACCGCCGCCGACCTGAGGCTGCTGCGCACCTACTTCGCGTGCCTGCGGTTTCTTGTCTTGCACCGCGCCACGGGTGCCAATGTTCATTTGACGCTCACCAAAGAACAGCATTTCCTGCGCCGCCAAGTGCAATGCCCTCCCCCGGTAGTTCACTGCTAAGCGCGTCGAACAACAACAATTTATAGAAGGCGATTGCGTTGACGAAGTGGCACGGGCTGCTAGCCCGTGATCCAAGTTTCGTTATTGCCGGTTCCTGCAAGTTGATTGAATCCCTTGCACCGGACGATTCGATTGCCTTTCATCTAATCAAAAAAACCGCCCCGTCCCCGCCGGCCGATGCGCCGGATACCGAATGGAATCATTCATGTTGCACACACAGAGTTCCCCCCCCTTCCCTCGCCGTCGGTTTACCGGCTTCACGCTGGTGGAGTTGCTGGTGGTGATTGGGATTATTGCGCTTCTCATTGGCATTCTCGTTCCCACTCTGGGCAAAGCTAAAAACCAAGCAAACGTAGTCAAATGCTTGTCGAACATCCGTCAAGTTAATTCCGCTATTGCGCAATACCTCGTCGAAAATCGCGGCGTGATGCCAGAAGCAACGTACAACAACCGGGGGGCATGGTCGCCGCGGCAACGCGGAAAAGCAGCCTGGTCGCCCGATACCGGAACGCCGGTTGGCCGATATGTCATGCCGACGATCGGTGAGTTGCTTCGACCCTATTTGAAGAATGAGGGTACTGGGATATGGGAGTGCCCCACGGGAAATGCCGGCGTTGACTCTTTCGCAATCAAGGGACCTCAACCACTCGAAGGCTTCGCACTAGAGAACGATTGGTTGCCAAATTACTTTTACATGAACACGAAGACGTTCACGAGTTTCGTCCCGCTGAACTTGGGCGCGAGCGACCGCGCCGCCACCGGATTCAACGGCACTCGGGTGGATTGGTTGTTAGCGAACGTCGCCGGTCTGAAAGCGGGTTCGGCACGAACCGTGTCAGGTCAAAGTTCGTCACGCATTGTGACGTTCCTTGAATATAAGAGTTTCTTTCATACGACCAGCCGGGCGGATGTGTACAACCTTCCACCGGGAGGCAAAACGAAGTACCAAGGAAATTTCGCCTATCTCGATGGCCATGCCGAAACCAAGCGCTATGAAGATCGAAACGGCTATATCGCGCAGTTGCACAATCCAATTAAGCAGAAGTGGTTTGGGATTGGTTTTGAGACATCGTATCCCGAATTCTTCCTCGCAGAGAATTGGCTGCGTACGGTGAACTAACTGCTGGTGACGAGTTAAAGCTACGCTCGTCTGTGGGACGATTGGCACCGATTGCGCATCCGAGACGGCTGCCTCTACAGGTGTTTGACCTTGATCTTAACAGGAGGCTCGGATGCCTTTGTTTCAATGCACGTTACTCCTCATAACTCTCTGCGCAACCGCGGTCACGGAACCCTCGCCAACCACCGCTCCTTCGGGTGCGGCAACGTTGTCGCACACCTCCTGGAACGACCTCCTCCAAAAAAACGTCAAAGACGGCCTGGTTAATTACGCCAACTTCGCAGGGTCAGACCGGCCGGCGTTGGCGGCGTATCTTGATTCGGTGGCCGCAGTTGACGTCGCCAGCCTCTCGCGGCCGGAGCAGTTGGCGCTGTATCTCAACCTTTACAACGCCGGCATGATTGCTGCGGTTGCTGATCGGTATACGCCGGAGTATTCGGTGGTCGAGGGGAAGATGAAAATCTTCTCCGAGCCGCTGATTCGGCTAGGCGGGGAGACGATCACGCTCGATAAGCTCGAGCATGAACTTATCCGCAAAGGCTTCGGCGATGCGCGCGTGCATGCGGCGATGGTGTGTGCGGGGCTTTCGTGCCCGCCACTGCCTTCGGTGGCGTTTGAGGGAAACACAGTTGATGCACAGCTCGATGCGTGTATGAAACATTGGCTGACCGATCCACGCCACACGCGCATCGACGTGGAAGCACGGCGCGTCACGCTGTCGAAGATCTTCCGCTGGTACGCCAAAGACTTCGGTGGGCCGGACACACTGCCGGCTCTTGTGAACAAATACACCGGCACGGATGTGTCGGGTTTTGAAATCGGTTTCTTCCAATACGACTGGCGGCTGAATGATCTCTCCCCCGCCGGGCGGCCGGGCGCGCGGTGAAGGTGATTGGGTAGTTGAGTGGTGGAGTCATGCGCCGATTCATTCGGCCGCGACCGATAAGTATCACGCCACCACTCAACAACCCGTTCACCGATTCAACTCCTCCGCTCGCGGACGCTCGCGGCTCGTCAGGATGCTTTGTTCACAATTAACCTTACCAACTTAATGCTCAACACCCCATGACACCCGAACACTGGAAAACAAAACATCCCGCTCACCCTTGGCTCGCCGCGGACGATTGCGATGGGGTTCAAGCGTTGCTCGCGCACATGCAAGCGCTGCGCGACGGCGAGCGCGTTGCTTCGTGCAGCAAGGCTGGCGAAGGAAATATGAACCTCACGCTCCGCGTGTTGCTTGCCTCTCCAGCGGGGCATCGAACGTTGATTGTGAAGCAGTCGCGCCCCTGGGTGGAGAAGTATGACTTCATCGCCGCGCCGTGGGATCGGGCCAATGTCGAAGCGGCATTTTTGCAAAAGGTGGCCACGGTGCCGGTGCTGGCGGCACGGATGCCCGCAGTCATCGCTGCCGACGCTGACGCGCGCGTGCTGGTGATGCACGACCTCGGCGCGGGAAGCGATTTTTTTAGCTTGTATCAAGACGCAACCATCGCCCCGGAGACGCTCGCTGCTCTGGCGCGGTGGCTCGGAACGTTACACATGACTTTTCGCGGAGCGCAAGATGCCGCACTAGTGAATCGAGAGATGCGGCGATTAAATCACGCGCACATGTTCGTCATCCCGCTGACCGATCCGACGACGATGAACTTGGCGCAGTTCGATTCCGACCTTCCCGAAGCGGCGGCGGAACTTCGCGGCGATGCGAATTACAGGCAGATCGTAGCCGGAGCGGGCGAGCGATATCTTCACGACGGCGCGTGCCTCCTACACGGCGACTTTTTTCCGGGAAGTTGGCTACAAACCGGTAACGGCGGGGCGACGAGCGACGTGTTTGTGATCGATCCGGAATTCTGTTTCTTCGGCGAGGCTGAGTTTGATCTCGGCGTGGCGGTGGCACACTTCGCACTCGCCCAAACCCCGCGCGCGACGGCGGAAACTTTTTTGAAATCATATGGAGAGCCGTTCGACCGCGCGCGGCTCGGCATCAATGCGGGCATCGAAGTGATGCGCCGGCTCATTGGCGTGGCACAACTGCCGCTAGGTCAATCGCTCGATCGTGTGGCGCTGCTGCGCCGAAGTCATCGGGCTGTTTTAGAAAGAAAGTGGGAATGGTTATGGCAAAGCTAATCGTGATTGTTTGCTGCTTGGCTTCGTTTGCTGTTGCGCGTGAGCCGATAAATGTCTGGCTCGACGTCGATACGTCGGCGGGGCTGATTAAGCCGCGCGTGAAAGATGTTGATGACGGCCTCGCACTCGTGCAGGCATTCCACTCGCCGGAAATCAACATCCGCGGGGTGAGCGTATGCTTCGGCAACGCCCCGCTCGCCGAAGCCTTGCCGATTGCCCGGGAGATCACGCGCCGCTTCGGCCCGAGCGGTCTTGGTGTATTCTCCGGCGCGGCGGCGGCGGCCGATCTTGGCGTTGAGAACGATGCCACCCGCGCGCTGGCGAAAGAATTGGAGCAGCGCCAACTTACCATTTTGGCGCTGGGTCCGGTCACCAACGTCGCCACGGTCTTGAAGAATCGAACCGATCTCCGCGGCAAGGTGCGCCAGATCGTCGTTTGCGCCGCGCGGCGCCCGGGTTTCGGTTTCTACGTGCCCGACCGGCCCGAGGCGGTACTACCCGATGCAAACTTTGAAAAAGATGCGCCGGCGATGCAACTGCTGCTGGATAGCGGGGTGCAGATCGTGTTTGCCGGGTACGAGTCGAGCTGCGACACGTGGTTGTCACGAGAGGATCTCGAATCGATTGCCGGCAAAAGTGAATCGGGCAAGTGGGTGCGCGATGTAAGCCAGGACTGGATCGCCCGTTGGGAATCGATGCGCGGTCCGCGCGGGTTCAATCCTTTTGATACGCTTTGCGTCGGCTACATTACCCACCCAGGGTTGCTGCAAACCATCGAAGTGTCGGCCCACATTACCACCGGGCCGGATGACCGTGCAGGAACAGGGCTGGCGGCCACGCGGCCTACCAAACCGTATTTGATCGCCGAGCCTCATCAAGGCAACGCGGTGAAGCACATTTATTGCACCTCTGCGAAGCCGGAATTTCGCCAAACTCTTCTTGCTCGTCTCGTCGGGCCACCGGCGAAGGAATAGATTTTCTCAAGGGGACCTATGGGAGGAAAATCTTCGTCCAGCGAAGCCGCCGTTGGTGACGACAGGGGCGGCAGAAAAGCTGATCACGCACAATTCTCGTGACTTGCAACAAGGCGAATTGCGTTTCCCGCAACTTGACGCTCGCGGCTCGTCATTCGGGTGCATCGCTCATCGCGCGCTGCGCCACCACAGTTCCAGCATCAGCAATGCATACAGCCGCTGCGAATGATCAGCGCGGCCGGTTTCGTGGGCTTCGATTAGTTTCCGCGCTTCGGCGGGAACCATGTTCTGGGTGAGGAACGAATCGCCGGCGAACAGCAACTCGTGCAGCATCGGGCGCAATTCGCCTCTAAGCCATTGGCCGATGGGCAGTGCGAATCCCATCTTTTTTCGGCGGAAGACTTCAACGGGAAGATCGCGCGCGAAAGCCTGCCGCAGCAGCCGTTTGCCGCCGCCTTTGAGCAGTTGATCGGTGGTCAACCCGGCGGCGAAGCCGATTAAGTCATGGTCCATGAACGGCGCGCGAACCTCCAGGGCGTGCAGCATGCTGGCGCGATCGACTTTGGTCAGCAGGTCGTCGGGCAGATAGCTCAATCGATCGACCGCCAGCGCCGTCTGCACTTCATCCCGGACCGTACCTACTCGATTGAACAGCGTCACCAGCGAGTCAAGCGTGTCGACAATTCCGCCGGTGACGCCCAGCAACGGTTGCAGCGTGCGCTCGTCGAAGAGGCGCATGTATGCCGAGTACCGATCGGCCGGTTCTTCGATGGCGGTGCGGAGCAGGCGCTTAAGGCGTGTGATACGGCCTTTGGGGTGCGTGCCGGGCAAAGCCTGCCAGATGCGCGATGACACCATTTCGCGCACCACGCCGGGCAGCCGGCGGATGCGTTCGGCGATGCGCATGGCACGGTAGCGATCGTATCCGCCGAACAGTTCATCGCCGCCGTCGCCGCTAAGGGCGACCTTTACGTGAGGGCGCGCCGCGCGGGCCAGGTAGTGGGTCGGCAGCGCTGAGGAGTCGGCGAACGGCTCGCCGAACACCGCGGCCAGACGCGGAAGGTCTTCGGCGGCGTTGGGGCGGACGACGAACTTCTCGTGCTTCGTCCCCAGGTGCTTGGCCACGGCGGCGGCGAAGCCGGTTTCGTCGTATTGCGGATCATCGAAGCCGATGCTGAACGTGCGCACTTCCTGTCCGGCGTCGACCGATTGCGTCATCGCCGCCGCCACGATCGATGAATCGATCCCGCCGGAAAGGAAGCAGCCCAGCGGAACATCGGCGACCAGTTGTTTCTTAACTGATTGCAGTACAAGCGTGCGCGTCTGCGTCACGGCCTGATCATTCGAAAAGTGTGAACCGGCGGCGCCGGCGGAGAGGTTGGGGTCGAAGTACGTCTCGCGATCGCACCCGCGGTGGTGCAGCCGCATCCAGCCCGCCGGCGGCATTTTCGCGGCGCCACGGTAGATGGTCAGCGCGCCGGGCAAGTAGCCCCAGCGCAAGTATTCCGCCAGTGCGTAATAGTCGACCGAGGGATCAAACCACGGCACCTCGCGCAGCGCCGAAAGCTCGCTGGCAAACGCGATCGCCGCGGGGCAGGAGGCGTTGGAGAAAATCTCCACCTGCAGATCATCGGTCTCGTGCGCAACAAACCCGTTCCACGGCCGGCCAGCCGGGTCGATGGCGCAATAGTACAGCGGCTTCTGGCCCATGCGGTCGCGCGCCAGCAGAAGCGATTGCGCGCCCTCATCCCATAAAGCGAAGGCCAGCATGCCGTTGACGCGCTTCAGCGCATCGACGCCCCACTCTTCCAGCGCCAGCAGCAGCACCTCGGTGTCGCCTTCGGTGCGCCAGCGGTAGCTCGGGCGGATGGAAGATAATTCCTGCCGTAGCTCGCGATAATTATAGATTTCTCCGTTGTAAACCAGCCACTTGCTGTTCTTGCCATCATCAAAGGGTTGAAGCGAGCGTTCGTCGAGGTCAATGATTGCCATCCGCCGGTGCACCAGCCCGCATTGGGGGCGAAACGGGGCAACGGCCTGGTCGTGGTTAAGATACAACCCCTGCCCGTCGGGCCCGCGGTGGGCGATGCGCCGGCTCATCGCCTCGAGCACGGCATGGCCGATGCGGTAGCGGTCGTCCCAAGTGATGATTCCGGCCAAGCCACACATAAGCAGATTGAGACAGTACGGGTTGCATCAACCAAGTTCAAAGTTATGGTGGATGCGTGCTGCGTCGATGGCTATCCACTTTTTTGTCCCCCTGTTCACGACCGGTGGGCAGTTTCGCGCCAGCAAATAAGGATAAGCCGTGGACAACCCGCGGGCAGCCTGACGCGCCGCTGTTGCGCATCGGCGGGCCTGGCAACAGGTGCTTCGACCACGATTGGTCGGCTGTCATGAAATGGCCTCGCCCGCTTCAGTTTATTCGAAGCCTGTTCACAGGTCGTGCACACCGACAGTCCAATAATAATGCATCTAAGTCATTTCGAGGAAGTGATTTAGAAAGTTGCGCCGAAAGATATCCACATTGCGACAGGCATCATCATCATCACTACTGTCTTATATGTATTTAGAATACTAATAGATTGAAGATGACGGTAAAGTATCCAACCCGACCCAGAGAAGGCTCAAATTTGACCGTCGGCAGGAAAGGTTTTTAACGCCATGAAAGTGATCTGCAATCGCGGAGCGCTGCTTGAAGCGCTCAACGTCATTGGAAACGTCATCCTCGCACGCAGCCCGAAGGAAGTGCTCAAGTGCATCAAAGTCACGGCGGCCGATGATCGGCTTACGCTGGCGGCTACCGATCTCGAAGTAGCCATTCGGTATTCCGACAGCCAGGTGCAGATCGAGCAAGGCGGCGAAACGCTGCTTCCGGCGGAAAAGTTCCGTGACATCGTTCGCGAAAGCATCGACGACACGCTGTCTCTCGAAATCATCGGAGAGCAGGCCCACATCAAGGGCAACGATTCGTACTTCAAAATCTATACCCAGCCCGCAGGCGAATTCCCGCCCGTGCCCGAGTTCACGGGTGAAGCCGACCTGGAAGTGGCCGGCGGACAGTTGAAGCAGCTCATCGGCCAAACCCTCTTCGCGGCGGCAAAGGAAAGCACACGCTTTGCGTTCAACGGGGTGCTGATGGTCATCAAGAACAAAAAGCTCCTGCTCATCGCCACCGACGGCCGGCGGCTGGCGCTGGCCAAGGGCGATCCGCAAACGGTGAAAAAGAGTGAGAAGGAGCTGACGCAGCCGATCATCCCCGCCAAGGCGCTGACACTCGTTGAGAAGCTGATCGGCGATCCGGAAGAAACCGTGAGCATTCAAATTCGCGAAAACCAGATCCTTTTCAGCACCCCCAACGCCACAATCACCAGCAATCTGGTCGAAGGGCAGTTCCCCCCGTATGAAGACGTGCTGCCCAAAGAGGCCGACAAGAAAATGACCGCCAGCACCGCCGATTTTCTTTCGGCCATCAAACGCGCTGCCCTGCTCGCCACCGAAGAAAGCAAAGGCGTGCGCATGGCGTTCAGCAAGAAGGGCCTGGTGCTTTCCAGCCGCAGTCCGGAAAGCGGCGAAGCGACGGTGAACTTCGCCTGCAAATTCGAAGGCAGCGATGTAGAAATCGGCTTCAACCCGACGTTTCTGGTCGATGCGCTGCGCGTAGTAGACAGCGACGAAATCAGCCTGGAAATGACCACCGCCAATCGCCCGGGCTTATTGAAAGGCGGCGCAAATTTCAGCTACGTGATTATGCCCGTGAATTTGCAGTAGGCTCCTCTCCCTCGCCCGGTACCCCGGGAGAGGGCCGGGGTGAGGGTTCTTGCGGCGAACCAATAATCGTAGCAGTTTGTAGACCACACGATTTTGTTTTATTGGAGCGAGGGATCCATGCACGACCCCATCCCCGAATCCACCTTCCGCCGCATGGCCCGTCACAAGCAGACGGTGCATGCCAAATTCGAAACCCTCGGTGCCGACCTGATCGCGTTCTTCAAGAAGGACATTCAGAAAAAGCAGGCCCGCTTCGGCAACGTGGCAACGGTGTGGGAACAGTTGATCCCCAGCACGCTGGTGGACCACACCTGCCTGGAAACCTTTCACGCCGGCACGCTCAAGGTGCTGGTGGACAGCTCATCGCACCTTTACGAACTGAAAACGGTGCTGCTGGCGGGGCTGGAAAAGCAGATTCTGCTGGCGTGCAAATCGCAGGGCCTGCGCAAGATCACCCTGAAGCTGGGCCGCTGGTACGACGGCGATGACGTCCAAACGCGGCGCGTGACGTTTGATTCATAAGATAAGTGCCACCAAGATTTTAGCGACGTGTTCGGTCGGCTGATGAACCTGCTATAATGGCTCGACCATCATGAGCGTCTCCCTCAACCATTTGGTACTAACTCCCGGCGTGGTCGATTCATCGACCCTGTCTGCAAGTCTCTCACCCACCTTAGGAAAAAAACCAAGCTGGCTCAAAATGAAAATGCCGGCAGGCGAGGGTTACGGCAACCTTCTTAAACTGGTGAATGAAAAGAAACTGCACACCGTCTGCCAGTCGGCAAAGTGCCCGAACATGGGCGAATGCTGGGCCGCCGGGACGGCGACGCTGATGATCCTCGGCGACGTATGCACGCGAAGCTGCGGCTTCTGCAACATCGCCACCGGCCGGCCGCCACACCTTGATACCGATGAACCTCGCCGCGTGGGCGAAGCTGTCGCGATCATGAAGCTCGGCCATTGCGTCATCACCAGCGTGAACCGCGACGAACTCCCCGACGGCGGCGCCGCGGTCTGGGCGGACACGATCCGCAACATTCGCGCCAAATCGCCCGGCACGAGCGTCGAAGTGCTCATCCCCGATTTCTGCGGCAACTGGGACGCGCTTCAAATGGTACTGGATGAAGAACCCGAAATTCTCAATCACAATATTGAAACGGTTCCGCGGCTATACAAACGCGTCCGCCCGCAGGCCAAATACCACCGCAGCCTGAAGCTGCTGCAGATCGCCAAAGACCAGGGCCACACCACAAAGACCGGCATGATGCTGGGCCTGGGCGAAACCGAAGACGAAATCGACAGCGTGATGGACGACTTAGTCAGCATCGGCTGCGAAATCTTCACCCTCGGCCAATACCTCCAGCCGACGAACAACCACCTGCCGGTGGAACGCTGGGTTCACCCCGATGAATTCGCCGACTGGAAACGCCGCGGCGAAACCAAGGGCCTGCGGCATGTGGAATCCGGGCCACTGGTGAGATCGAGCTACCACGCGGAGAAACAGGTGATGGCGCACGCAGGGGTGTAACGCCGGCCCCCTCGACCGGTACACCGGGAGAGGGCTGGGGTGAGGGTTCTTTTGCGATCGTTCATTATGCGTGGACTCGTAGATATCCGCGTCGGTTGAAATTTGCAGAACACTCAATTTGCCCGAATGAAGATTCCAGCGGATGCAATCATCGCGATGAAGAAGTTGACTGGCAGCGTCCGAATCCGCACGGTATGGGTAAAACGTTCTGGCGAATCCGTGGTTCGGTTTGTTACACTCCGGCCGTTCAAGGAGCCGGTATGAATATTGAGCTTTATAAAGAAGCGGTTCTCACCATCGACATTCCCGATGAGCGGCTGAAGGCCGGCGATGTCGGCACTGTCGTCGAGATCCTGCCCCATCCCACCGCCGGCCCGCGTGGAGTAATTCTAGAGATGTTCAGTGCGGTTGGGAACACGCTCGCGGTCGTCACCGTGCCGGAATCAGCGATCGAGCCACTTTCGGATGACGAAAGTATGGCCGGTGCGAAGGTTGGCGAAGACAGGGTGATCGCACTAACTCGAAGGAAGCAGTTTAATGACAACTACCAAAACCAAAAGTCGAGCCGCTCCCTGGAACAAGCCAAACCCCAAGAAAAAATCGACGAAACTCTCGCCGGCGCAAAAAGCTTCGGCAAAATCGGCGGCGAAGAAGGCGGGGCGGAAGTATCCGAATCTGATCGACAACATGCGCGTGGCGGCGAGGGGGCGACGAAAAGCGCCAGCGAAATAACAGACGTAAGCGCGGCTAATTCGTGGAAGATTTCCGATTCACTGCTGCTCCATTAAACTGCGTCCAGACTCAAATCCGCCCCATCGACTAAACCCGCCGGGATGGATAACTAACATACGATCAGCGCGTATGCGGAACGGAGTTTTCTGATGAGCGTGGTTGCTGCGCCGGTTGTTGACGGATCGAAACTGGTCAATGAAGACAGGGTCGATCAATCGGTCTCGCAGATTGACTACGCGCACGGAGCGTACGCATCGCTTCCCGAGCGAACGCTTCAACTCGATCTTGACGAACCGATCTGGAAGCAGCGCCTGTATCTCGGCGTCGCGATCATCATTGCGATTGGCTATTTGTGGATTATGCTCGGCTACCTCGCGCCGGCGCATCCGGGCGTTGATCAGAACGGCTACCTCGTCGGCGGGCGGGTTTTTGCGCATACGTTTTCCACCGGCGTGAAGCCCGCCGGCCCGTTTGAGTATTTTGGCGCCATGTGGGTGATGGCCGAAGATGGCTGGCTCTATCCCAAATATCCGCTGGGAATCCCCATCCTCACCGCGGCTTGTTTTTGGATCGGCGGCGACGCGAACGGGCCGCTGCTCACCTATTACATTTCGCCGGTGTGCGCCGCATTGGCGCTGGTGGCGATGTATCTGCTCACGCGGCAGATCGCGGGAAGTTTCTTCGGGTTGCTCGGGACGATTCTGCTGGCGAGCAACGCGATTTTTTTTACGCAGACCAACAACCCCTGGTCGCACGTGCCCGATGCCGCGTTCGTGCTGTGGGGAATGGTGTTTCTGGTCTGGTGGTGGCGCTACAACGGCCTGTGGCGTGCAGCGATCGCCGGCCTGCTGCTGGGTTACGCGGTACTGATTCGCTACACCGAAGGATTATTGCTGCTGCCGATGGCGGTGGTGGCGTTGAGCAAGCTAAGGTGGAAATCGCCGCGGAGTTACCTGCGTTGCGCCACGCCGCTGTTTGCGTGGCTCTTGCCGGTGGGCTACCTGCTGATATTCAACAAGCTGGCGATGGGCACATGGACCGGCTACGACACCACCAACGAAAGCACCGGCTTCGAAGTCAGCACGCTCGGCGAAAAATGGCGAACCACGCTCAGCCAGCTTTACCAACTCGGCGCGTTTTTTATCCTGCCCATCGGCCTGCTCGGCTTGCTGCTCATCGGGCAGCGAAGTTGGCGCATCGGTTTGTTTCTCATGAGCTGGCTGCTGCCGGGCGTGCTGCTTTATAGCGCCTACTACTGGGGCGGCGAACGCATGGGGATGGGGTTCCTGCGGTTTTTCCTCACGCTTATTCCGCCGATATTGATCGGGGCTTGCTGGCTATTTTCCAAATTGTCGACGATTGGTTATCCCCGCGAAGGCGCAAGCGGCGGGTTCATGACGAAGCTATCGAATTCGATCGCACCCATCGCAATCGGCCTAATCGTGCTCGTCGCCGCAAGCGCCAGCGTGCGCGAATCGCTGGCCGGCGTGACGCGCGACTACGTGAGCAACCAAAATCTGGCCACCACCGCGGCGATCATCAACATGCACACGAAGCACAATACCAACGATGACGTGGTGCTCTTCGCCGAAGCGGGCCGAGGGCCGGCGGGGTCGGCGAACTTTCTGCAGTTCGCCACGGGCTTTGAAATTTACGCCAACGACGCGTTCAGCACGAACTTGCGCCAATTCATGGGCGCTCGCGGCGGGAATGATCCCGACCAGCCCAACCCGCTTCAACCCCGCCGCCGCGAAGCGACGCAGAAGGAGTATGCCAAATACAATGATAAGCAGCTTATCGAACAACAGAACCTGCTGATGAACCGCGCCTTCGTGGCCAACCGCCGCGTGATTGCAGTGCTGCCTGTGAACGAGGCCACTCGATTCTTGAAAAGATTCGTGCAGGATCGCCCGTACCAGTTCCAGGTTCTCGCTGCATGGCGCGATCCGGTGCGAACCAGCGATGTCTACACTCCCCCGCCGGAACAATCGGGACAACGCCAGCGCGGCCAAGGCGGCGGCCCGGGCGGAGGCGGCCCTCCCGCCGGCGGCGCGCCGGGCGCCAACGCCGTGCCGCGCGATATGCAGTTGATCGAGATCAAGCGGAAATGATCCTCTCGAATCAGGGCGCTATATTGCAGATTCCTGTGAGATTGGTGGCACAGACATTCCTGTCTGTGTTTCCGGTTATGGCTTTGAATCGGACACACAGACAAGAACGTCTGTGCCACCGCCAAAACCGGCGACGCTACTTCTCGATGAAATAATACATCACCTTTGGAAGCAACTCGATCCTGCCATGTACTGCTTTCACTTCCTGAATCGCGTACCCGTTCGCATCCAACGTCGTGACTTTTGTCGGTGCTGATTTCAGCGTGATGGCGCCGTCGATGTTTTTCACGGACACTGGCGCTTCGCCGAGTGTGTCAATCGTCTTTTTCAAATCGCCACGCGTCGCAAAACCAAAGTTCTTCTGCTCGGTCATCACTTGCAGCAGTGTCTTCTTTGATTGCGCGATCGGTTGATCGTCGAGCGCGACGAGCCAGACGACACCGAATTCGTTCTTCAAATCGATCGTGCAATCGCTTAGCTCGATCGGGCCAACAGCACCCGCGAAGCCGCAAGCGGCCTGGGATTGAGGCGCGTTGACCGTGATCACGCCTCGGCCGTAGTCCCACGTAAGCTCGCCGGTGGCGCTGCGAATGGTTTTGGCGTGGTCGTCGATGTACTTCGATAGATCGACGATGCGCGACTTCGGCGCATTATCGGCCATCGCCACTTCAACCCGCCCGACCGCCGGGGCGCGTGGGTCGAGCTGATTGACGGCTTCCACTTCGGCGGTTTGGCCGGCGGGAATGTCGGCGGCGCGGAGGGCGTCGAGGTTGCCCGGGTTGTTCGCCGGCAATCCGCGCAATTCGCGGAAATGTTGCGGCGTGAGATTGATCTGCGCGACCGCCTCCGACTGCTTGATCAAGCCGCGGCGATACACCAGCGCCGCGGCGGGAAATTGGCCGAGGCCGGCGGGCGTTTGAAGTGAGAACTTCATCGTCGTTGCGTCCCAGCTCGGCCCGATGAGCGTGAAAAACATAAACCCATCGGTCCCCTGCAGACTGCCATATGCCGCCGAAATCAGCGGCATTTCGGCGGCGAAGCGGTTGGGGTGCGGCCAGTTGATCTCGCTGATCACCGATGGTTTACCGTTGTACGCAAAATCAAACACCGGCGTGTTGAACGAATGCTTGTTCGGCTCGCCGGTGTTTTCCTGACGATCGAACCGCGCCGCGGCGCGGTCAAAGAATGTATCGCCGGCGTCGATGGCGAAGCTGGCGCGCGGGCCTTCGTGCTTGCCGCCGTAGTAACCGTGATGGTCCATCACGTCGGCGACGGTATTGCTGAACTTATCCAACGGCCCGAGCGTGCGCGCGTCGGCGGTCACCCAGTTGGAGGCGATGGTGAGGCCGTCGTAGCCGCAATCATTGCGTAGAAACGATTGCATGCCCGCAAAGAACTTCCGCTGCGTGTCGGCCAGAAACGCCGCGGTGTCCTGGGCGCGGGCGTCTTTGCGCTGGTTGATGTCGTAAAGCGGCATGATACCGACGCGCCCGGCGGGGAAGTCATCGCCGCGCACGTCGTCATCGTTCCAACGATCGCGCGCGTTGTCGATCGATTGATAATGTTCGATCAGCCACGCGGCAAATTGTTTCTCAAGCTTTTCCATCGCGTCGGCGGGGACGCGGTCGTAGGGTTTGAAGGTCCAGAAGAACAACGAATCTTCGTTGACCATTTCTACGATCGCCACTGCGGAGTCCTTTCCCAGCGGCGCGCCGCCGTGGGGGTTGGGCCGGGTCAGCAGTTCTTTGAACCACGATCGGTAGACGGCCTGAAACTTCTCATCAAAGAAAATCAGGCCGAACGGGTTGGCGTCGTTGTATTCGCCGAAGCCGTCGGCCGCTTTCAGTTTGATCCACAACGGGAAGTAGATGCTGATTGCGGTGTAAATCCCCTGCTGTTTCATCGCCTGCGTGAAGATTTGCACGCGTTCGATGGCCTTCAAATCCGGCCCGCGTTGGTCGCCGACGGGCATGTGGACGCGCACGAGGTTCACGCCGCGTTTCGCGAGCGATTTGGCGAGGCGGTCGAGGGTGGAACGATCGAGGTTGACAACGTCCGGCCGCGCGTTCACGCCCCAGAAGCGAACGACTTCGCCGGTTCCTTCATGCACGATGGTCTCCCCGCGGGCGACTAATCGGCCGTGTTCGCCGGCGAGCTTCTCGTTCAAGTAGCGCAGGTCGATCGGTGACGGGTTGAACGCATCTTCATCCGGCTCGAACGCAAACCAGCCGTCGGGCGCGGTGCCGAGTTTCTGCCCCGGCTTGAGCAGCCCGCGCGGGGTGAACGGGCGGTTGGTCAGCACAAAGCAATCGAACGCCGCCGGGCCGGTGTTTTCGATCAACTCGATCCGCAGCATGTGCTCGCCGGCGGGAAGGTCGATGCTGCCCAGGCCGACCCAGTTGGCCTCAATGTTCTTGCGCAGCTCCACCCGATCCATGAGCGCCACATTTTTATCAACGGACCGCAGTTCTCCGCCGTCAATCTGCCACCGGAACGGGCCGTGCTTCCAGAATTTCCGGGCGTAGATTTGAAACGCGCCGGGGTCTTTGGTTTTGAAACGATATTCGGAAAATAGCGTTTGCTCGCGGCGGCTGTCAACGCCAAGCCACGCGCCGCCGGACAGCAGGGCGCGCTGGCGATCGTCGGCGGGGGCGAATGGGTTCTTCGGCGGAAAGTTCGATGAAGTGGGGCTTTCGGCTTCAATCCACGCAAGATCAGCCCGGCCGATCGATACGATCATCAGCAAGAAACACGCGACGATGAGCGGACGAATTTTCATTTTCGCTTCGCCGCCTGCATCACGTTTGCGTAATGCCCGACCCAGTTTCGCGCGATGCGTGACCAGTCGTAGCGTTGCCGGGCAAATGCCTTGCCGCGTGCGGCGGCGGCCTCACGCAACGGTTCGTCGGCCAGCCATTGTTTGAGCAGTGTCGTCAGCGCGGTGAGGTCGGTCCGGGTCACGCCCACGCAGCCGGCGGCGCTCAATTCGCGCCAGATGTTCACCTGATCGCTGATGATCGTCGGGCAGCCCAGGGCGACGGCCTCGGCCACCGCGAGTCCGAAGTTTTCCTGATAACTCGGCAGCACGAACACGGCCGCATCGATCATGGCCGCCAATCGTTCAGGCCCATGCAACATGCCGGTGAGCAGGCAACGATCACCCAGCTTGTGCCGCGCAACCATCGCTTCCACCACCGGGCGATATCCGTCGGCGAACGGCCCGGCGATCACCAGCAGGTCGTCCAAGTTCGCGGCGGCGGCGAAGGCGGGGATAAGCAGGTCCAACCCCTTCTTTGGATGAATTCGACCCAGGAACAGCACGATGCGTCGGTCGCCGGCCTGCGGAAACTTCGCGCGGAAGCTGCCGGCGGCCGGGGCGCTATCAAACTCCGAGAAATCCAATCCCAGCGGTTCGACGATCCGAAGGCCCGGCAGCCGCAGCGGTTCGACCAGGTCGCGTTCGATGTCGGTCGTAAACGCAAATGCCGCGGCGTTGTTTAATTCGCGGCGCAATCGCCAGGCGAGCACCAGTTTCTTCTTCCACTTGCTTTGACGCAGGCTCCACGGGTCGAGCATGCCGTGGGGCATCCAAACGATGGGCGTACCACTGCGGTGCGCGACGACGGCGGCATGGTGCTGTGCGTCTTCCCACAGCGCGTGAATGTGCATCACTGTATCGCGACCCGTCAGGCGGGCGAGTGTCGGCTGCAATTGCGGGTGCGATGAAAACTTTCCCCGTGCCGGCCCGACGAGAACCAGTTTGACGTTGGCGGTTTCAAGAAAACGGCGATTGCCGTCGACCACATCGCCGTCGCGATATGAAGAGACGATCGTTACATCCAACCCCGCCGCCGCTTGAGCGCAGGTGAGGTCCACCAGCGCTTTGGTCGTGCCCCCCGCCCGGGAATCGATGCTCGAGATGACGTGAATTATTCTCATAAAGTCATCCCCGGAGCGTTGGCCGCGCTCCGGCGACGTAATGGGTGGAACGATCGGCTCCGTTCGGCTTTGAACGTAAGTGGAGACGTGCGTTTGCGCGCACGGAAGGCGGTTGGCAATGTTGTGATAATGCTCTTTCCACCGACAGGTGATCTTCTGCCAATCGTAACGTTCGCGCACAAATGTAAGCGCCCGACGGGAGGTGCTTTCCCGCAACTCGGCATCGGCCAGCCAGCGGGTGAGTTCCTGCGTGAGCGGTTCGATCTGTGTCGGCACCACGGCACCGACCCTGGCGGCGACCACTTCGCGATGGATGTTGACCTGGTCGCTGATAATCACCGGCCGGCCGGTGGCCATCGCTTCGACGACGACGATGCCGAAGTTCTCCTGGTAACTGGGCAGCACGAACAGGTCGGCATCATTCATGGCGGCAAGGCGGTCGATGCCATGCAGCATGCCGGCGAAGATCACGTCGCCGCCGATGCCCCGATCGTCGGCCAGCTTCTTCATAACCGACCCGTAGCCGACATCATCGGGCCCGGCGATCACCAGCGCCGCGCCGCGCCGCTGGGCTGCGGCAAATGCGGGGATCAGCAGGTCCAACCCCTTCTTTTTGTGGATTCGACTGAGGAACAGCACCACCAGCCGGTTGCCAAGTTGCGGGTAACGCGCTCGAAAGCTTCCCCGCGCGGGGAGGTTTTCAAACTCGGCGAATGACAGCCCGTTAGGCTCGACAATGGCCGGCGCGCGCAGCTTCAGAGGCGCGGTCAGATCGCGTTCCAACTCCGCGGTGAAGTGCAGGGCAGTGGCCTTGTTCAGGTTTTTGCGCAGTCGCAGCAGCAGATAGATTTTTTTCTTCAGCGCGCCTTGTGCGAGGCTCCACGGGTCGAGCATGCCGCAGGTGCGATAGATATACGGCTTGCCCAGCCTTCGCGCCACCACGGCGGCCTGGTGTTGAATCTCTTCCCACAACGCGTGAATGTGCACGACATCGGCTGCGGCGATGAGTTCGGTTAACTTTGGAACGATCTGTGAGTGCCGGCGTAACGCCCCGCCCGCCGGACCGATGCGGCTGACGGTAATCCCCTGGCGGATTAAGTCGGCGGCGATCGAATCCGATTCGCCGTCGCGGTAGGTGGCGATAACGACCGGCTCGATTCCGCACTGCTTTTGCGCCGCGGCGAAGCCTTTGATCGCCACCGCCGGGCCGCCGGCGCGCGGGTCGAGGCTGGAGATGACGTGCAGCACGCGAATCATGAGCGCGCCGCCTCGCCGCCGTGGAACACCCGGGGCTTGATCGGCTTAGCGGGGTTGCCGGCGGCGATCACGTCGGGGGGCAGGTCGGAAAAGACGCTGGCCCGCGCGCCCACCACGGTTCGATCGCCCACTTTCACCGACGGGCCCACAAATGCGTCGGCGGCGATCCAGCAATCGCAACCGATTTCGATCGGGAGGCGCAGCAGCGGATAATCAGGCGAGGTGTGATCGTGCGAGCCGGCGCACAAATGCGCGTGCTGGCTGAGGAACGATCGCGCGCCAATCTTCACCGGGCCCAGCGCATAGATGATCGCGTCATCGCCGATCGAAACATCGTCGCCCATTTCAAGGTTCCAGGGGATTTCGAAGCGGCTCGTTCGGCGCACCCGCACGTTTCGTCCCAGCCGCGCGCCGAACCGCCGCAGAAGCCAGGCGCGCCAGCCGTACCACGTGTGGAACGACCCTCGAAACGCCGTGGCCTGGACGATCGACCAGAGAAGCCGACCAATCTTCTCGTTGCGGGAATACGGGCTGACGTTGCGAATGGCAGGCATGTTCAAGGTTTGGCTGATTCTGCAGTGGCGACAGACTGACCGTTCTTTTTGGTGGTGGAAGGGTCTTTCCAGCTCATCATCGGGCTGGCGCCCACCGAGCGAGAGTGAAGCGCATCGGTCTGGGCACGCTTCAGTTCATAATACTTCGACACCGACAGATATTCGTAAATCGCCAGCAGCCGGCAGAACACAAAGCCCGGAATACCGTCGAGAAACCCGCCTTGCCAGATATAGCTGTAAAGAAACCGCAGCGTGGGCCGGAACGGCAGCTTCCGCGAGAGGGTTTTCAATCGCCGCCGGCGGGTGAGCTGTTCGTTGCCGACCACCGACGCGCCGTGTTCCACGCCTTTGAACTGAACTGCCGCTTCCCAGTTGGAATAGCGGTTGTGCTTTTCCATGAACGTGTGGATGTTGGGGAATGCGAAGTGCAGCATGTCTTCATCAAGGTAACCCACGCTGCCGTGGGTGGCGATGTGCTCGTGCACTTCGTTGTCGCCGCTGCCGGTGTTGCCGATGCCGGTGAGTTGTTCGTACTCGCCGAAGCCGCGTTTGATCAGCCGCATGTTCCAGCTCGGGTAGTAGCCGCATCGTTTGATCCATTTTCCCATGAAGATGAACTTGCGGTTGATGTAGTAACCCACATTCGTCGGGTTCCTGATGATCTGCTGAATCTCGCGCGCCAGTTCGGCGGTAATCCATTCGTCGGCGTCGACGATGAGCACCCATTCATTTTTCAGCGGCGCGTGCCGCAATGCCCAGTTTTTCTTTTTAGGCCACTGCCCGTTCCATTTGAACTGAACGACTTTGGCCCCGTGCTGCTCGGCGATTTCGGCGGTGGCGTCGCTCGAGCCGGAGTCGACGACCACCACTTCGTCGGCCCACTTCAGGTGCTCCAGGCAGCTTGGCAGGTTGGATGCTTCATTCAGCGTGGGAATGATGACCGAAATCGGCGCCCGAGCGCGCTCGACGCCGATCTCCATCTCGGTTGATTGGGTCAGCAGATGCCCGGTGCTGGCCTCGTGCAACGCAGGCTCGAGCACCACGCGCGGGGTCGCCGGCGAGGCAACCCGAAACTCGACGATCTCCGATGATGTTGAGACGCCGGATTGTTCGGGGAACGTGACCGTGCCTTCGGGCAGGGCGAGTCGATTGCGGTCGGCGTGGTGGGTGCCGCGCAGCAGCATCAATTCCTGGTACTTCAGTTGGATGAAGAACTCGTAGGTGCTGATGAAGTTGCTCAACTGCCAGCCGGCCCGCCCGTCGAGAATGCCCAGACGCAGGACGTACATATAGATCAGTCGCAGCGTCCAGGTCATCGGCAGATAGGGCAATACGCGGCTCTTAAGAAACCGCCGGTGGCGCACGCGGTCGTTGAAGAATGCGCGCAGGCCCGGCCACGGTTCGGGCCGCTCGAACAATTCGCGCGCCTCGAGCGTGGAATATCGATTGTGTTTGGCAAAAAAGTGTTCCAGCCCCCGGCGGTCTTCGTGCAGGATCAGCCCCTTCAAATAGCCGGTGGCGCCGTCGACCACCATGTGTTCGTGTACCAGGCGGTCTTCGTAGTGGGCCTTACCCCGTTTGAACAACCGCAGATTCCAGCTGGGGAAGTAGCCGCAGTGCCAGATCTTGCGCCCCATGAATAGAAACACGCGGTTGAGATACAAACCCGCCTCGGCGACGGTGGCCGGATCGCGCAAAGCGATGTTGCTGATCTCCTGGCGCAACTCCGGCGTGAGCGCTTCATCGGCATCGAGGATCAGCGTCCAATCCGATTGCAGCGGAAGGTTATTCAACGCCCAGTTCTTCTGGCCGGCGTACCCTTCCCATTCGTGGTAAACAAACGTCGCCCCTGCCGCCTCGGCAATTTTTTGCGTGCCGTCGGTCGATCCGGAATCGATGATAAAAATACGGTTTGCCCAGTTTGCCACGCTGGCCAACACATGAGGTAGGTTTTCTTCTTCGTTGTAGGTTTGAATCAGCACATCCACCATCACGCGCCCCCCGTTCGCCGACGATCCGGTGCTTCCATCCGCATGAACACTCTGGGTAGTCATTACGCGACGCAGTATACCGTTTGAGACGGAATCGTGCAGCCGGCGGCGAGATATCGGACGCGTGGTGATGGATTGACCACTCTCGGCCATCATCGTGCCGACGTTGTACAATCCGGTTGGCCGATCAATTAGTACGCGACGCGTAACCACCATGCCCCCTACGCCGACCATCTTCCAGACGCTCGACAAAACCGCCCGGGCGCCTTACCCGCGTAGCTGGTACATCAAGCGGCTGCTCTGGCGGGCGGCGTACGTGCTGCTCTTCCGCCTGCCCGTGCCGCGCGGCTCGGCCATGCGGCGAACGCTGCTTCGACTGTTCGGCGCGAAAGTCGGCAAGTGTCACATCCCCCGCACCGTCGAAATCTTCCACCCGTGGCTGCTCGAAATCGGTGAATACTGCGCGCTGTCGGACCGTGTAACCCTATACAACCTCGGCCTGATGAAAATCGGCGACCACACGGTATTGAGTCAGGACGTCTACGTCTGCGGCGGAACGCACGACCACACCATGCCCGATCTACCCCTGGTCCGGCCGACCAACGTCATCGGCAGCGGCGTGTGGATCGCCGCCGGCGCGTTCATCGGCCCGGGAGTGACGGTGGGCGATAACAGCGTCGTGGCCGCCCGCGCGGTGGTGACGAAAGATGTGCCGGCGGGCATGGTGGTCGGTGGGAACCCGGCACGGGTGATCAAAGCGCGGGCGATGGGCGGATCAGGGACTCATCAAGCAGCAGAATTTTCCCCTCTTGGTACTCCGGGAGGGGGCTAGGGGGAGTGACGCGCCCGGTATCAAGTCATCAAAAAAAAGACGCCGCCCCTTGAGCCGGGCGGCGCGGTTGCTGAATTGTCGTTTGAATTTTACCGGCGATAATAATACGCGCTGCCCGAGTAGTTCGATCCGCCGGAATAATTCGACCTGCCCGAATAGTAAGTCCCAGTCGTGCCCGGATGGTAGTAATAAACACGCGGCGCCGGCGCGACGTAGACCCGCGCGGGCGGGGAATCGTAATAGCGCGACGAGTATTCATACCGCGGCGGCGGGCAGACGTAGGATTCGCGATACACCACCGGCGGGCGGTAGCAGTCGTCGTAATATCGTCCGCGGTTGTATCCCCCGCGGTTGTATCCATAATTTAACGACCCGAAGCTGTTGTCGCGGTAGCCGGAGTTGCCGAAACCAAAGCTCAATCCAAAGCTGCTGCGCGAGCGAGAGTTTCCACGATCGGAGTACCGTTCGCCGCGATCATAGCGATACCCGCGGTCCGACCTGCTGCCACGGTCCCCGCCGCCACGATTCCCGCTGTCCCAACGATCTCCCGCCAACGAAACCGCCGGCGCGATCAGCAACGCGAACACGATTGGCAATGCATAATTCATAAAATGCCTCCCGTAATTTGGAACCGCAGGATCAGACACGAAAGGTGATGGTAGGTTAGGCCCGACCGATTTTCCTTTGAATTCTTCGAGCCTGAACTCGTGACGCTCGCCCTCCCGGAGTAGCAGAAGGGGGAAGTTCAGGGGCGCCTCCGCGGCCTCTGCGCCTCTGGGGTGAACCGGCATTGAATGAGTTTACGTCGTCACCAGATTATCGCGGTGAACGATTTCTTCGTAAGCCTGTGGGCCGAGCAGTTGCCGGATTTCGGCGGTCTTTTTGCCGCACAGCGTTGCCGCATCGACCGATGCGTAGTTGGTCAGCCCGCGCGCGATCGTTCTCCCGGCGGCGGTGGTGATGGCGACCACATCGCCGCGGGCGAAAGCGCCTTCGATGCGCACCACGCCGGCGGGAAGAAGACTTTTGTTTTTGTCGGTGATCGCGACGGCGGCGCCGTCGTCTACCACGATCGTCCCCGCCGGTCGGGCGGCGCTGATCCACCGGCTGCGCCCGCTGAGCTTGCCCGACCGCGCGACGAAGAACGTGCCGATCTCTTCCCCCGCCAGCACGCGCGGCAGCAGATCCGCCGTTCGCCCGTCCGCGACGATCATCGCCTCGCCGGCGCTGGTGACCATGCGCGCCGCCACCAGTTTGCTGTTCATGCCCCCTTTGCCCAGCGCGCTCTTGTCGGCGCGAAGCAGTTTCTGGGCATCTTCTATTTTTGTAACAGTGCGCAGCGGCTTGCCGTGCGCATCCAGCACGCCGTCGACCACTGTCATGAGCACCAGCAGATCGGCGCGCAGCGCCTGACACACCAGCGCCGCCAGAATGTCGTTGTCGCCGAAGGTGATGCGCACCAGCTCGTCGGTGCTGATGGTGTCGTTCTCGTTAATGATCGGCACGGCGTTCAACTCGTGGATGGCGTGGATGGTGTTGCGCAGATTTAAGAACCGCGTGCGATCGTCGATGTCTTCACGCGTCAACAGAATCTGCGCCACCGGCAACGCAAACGGCTCGAACGCATCCGCCCACGCGTCCATCAACCGCCGCTGCCCCACCGCCGCCACAGCCTGCAGCGTGGCAAGGTCGCGCGGGCGCTTCGTCAACCCCAACACTTTCAGGCCCGAGGCCACCGCGCCGGAACTCACGATGGTGACCCGTTTGCCCGCCTTGCCCAGCGCCGCCACCTGCCCCGCCACCTTGCCCACAAACGCCGCGTCGAGCTGGTTCGATTTATCGCTCAGCAACTGCGAGCCGAGCTTGACGACGATATGGCGGACGTTTTTTAATTGTTCGTGGCGGTCGATCATGGTGAAGATGAGTTGAAGTCGAAGAGGTGTAAACCGCAGATTAACGCAGATAAGAAAGACAATTCGTCATGCCCGTGAATTCTTCCAATTCGTCGGTACCCTGCATTCTGCATTACACAGGTCGATTACTTCAGCGAAATTTATCGGCGTTAATCCGCGTTAATCTGCGGAGAAAAGTGTTTCTTGGTCAGCGCGGCGCTGCCGGTACAGACGTCGGTCCCGGCCCCGGGTTCGGCACGTTGCGCCGCGAACCTTGATTAATCGCCGCCGCCACGAAGACGCCGACGATTGATACGATGACAACTCCGATCAGCAAGTTTGCGCTTCCCAGAATAATCCCGCTCACCGCCATCCCCGCTCCACCGGCTTCCTGACGGCGGGCCTTTTTTCGGCCGATCACCCCGCACACGATGGCGGCGATCGAAAGCGGCGCCGCCACGATCAACGACCCCGGCAAACACCACCACACCACGCCCGCAATGCCGGTGATCAGGCTTGTAATGGCCGCCCCGCCGGCGGGTTTGAAATCGGCGGGCGCGTAACTCAGAGTTGCATCGATGGGCGGCGGCGCGAAGAACGGCGTTTGCGGGATGCCCGGCGCGCCCGGCGCGATCACGGACTTAGGCACGTCGGCGCTCGCATAAGCCAGCGGCGGCTCGACCATGCGTTCGGCGAAGATCGCCCACAACTCCGGCACGTCGCGCAGGGTGCTCCACGCGGGCATGCCGTCGCGCCAAACCATGCTGTCGGCCTGCAGCGGATACCCGCGAAGCTGCTCCAGTGTGAACGGCCCCCGCCGCACATTGCCGTCGGCGAAAAAGTAAACCCAGCGCTTGTCCATTACTCCCGATCGGAAGAGGGTTATCCGCAGATTAACGCAGATTACCGCAGATTCAGAGAAGAGTTCAGATAAGAAGTTGGTAGACCACTCTTCCAATCTGCGTCAATCTGCGCAATCTGCGGTTCAAAACCCTTCGTCTTTAGTACGACGCCGACGTCCGCGAAAGTCCAGCCTGCGGAATTTGTCTTTGAGCAATTTCCTGAATCCGCGTTAATTTGCGTTGATCTGCGGACAACTCCTCGGCGAATTTGTGATAAGTGTTTGTTTAATAGCAACTTAACGGGCTGTTGATAGGTCTGTCGAAAGACCCGATGTTAAAATGGGTAAAGTATTTTCGCCCGTCCATCCGATCCTCTTGTTAACGCAAGTTACCTATGTTAACATGCGACCCAGATAATCCGGGGCACGGACGCTCCTAAATGTTAATTTGGCGATTGTGGGAGTTCAGGGAAGACCCATTTCGCCGGGAGCAATTTCACACATGTCAAATGCCACTATCACCCCCGTCGGTTCGATCCTCACGAAAAACTATCTCGATCTCCTGCTCGCCGGCGATCGCCAGGCGACCCGGCAGACGGTCGAACGCGCCGTCGCCGACGGAACGTCCGCTTACGATCTGCTCGTCAACCTCGTCTACCCCACGATGGAACGCATGCAGAGCCTCTACCGCGAAGACCGCATCAGCATCACGCAGCTCAACCTCGCCACCCGGCTGAATCGCAGCGTGACCGACCAACTGAGCGCCCAACTGCCGCGTGGCGAGAACAACGGCAAGAAAACCCTCATCGTTTGCGGCAACGCCGAACCCGAAGAGCTAGGCGGGCAGATCTGCGCCGACCTGTTCGAATCCGCCGGCTACACCGTCAAATTCACCGGCGCCGGCGTGCCGGATGATGAAATCCTCAAGCTCACCGGCGAGTTCCGTCCGGACTTGCTCATCTTCTTCGCCACGCTTCCGCAAGGCATGCCGGCGGTGCGAAAAATGATCGATTACATCCGCGAGGTGAACGCCCTGCCGAACCTGCAAATCATGTGCTGCGGCGGAATCTACAAACGCGCCGAAGGCTTAAGCGAAGAAATCGGCGCCGACCTCTTCGCCGACGACGCCGCGCAGGCGATCCAGGTCGCCAACGATAACCCCGGCCAACGCGCGAGTGTGGAGCAACAAACCGTCGGCCGAACGCGAAGAATCAAAAAGGCCGAAATCCGCCGCAACCAGCAGACGCAGCGGATCGCGCCCAAGTCGATCCCGATGCCGCAAAGCGAAGCGGCGTGAAGACTCCCCCTCCATGTACTCAGGGAGGGGGTTGGGGGGAGGGTTGTTTTGGCAAGTTTTGCGGCGTCGATATCGAAGGCACTTCCCGCCTTCGCGCTAGAGCGAAACAAATCGCTGCGCCGCCATGAAAGTACCCTCACCCTAACCCTCTCCCGGCGTACCGGGCGAGGGAACCCAAGCCAAGTGACCGCGTCGGCCGAGAACGATGGATGTTCCGACCGACGCGATTTTTCATGTTCGGGTCAGTCCAGTTATCGCTTCTGAAATCGCTTCCACCCAAGAAACATCGGCAGCGCGGTCAACGCCGCGAATGCCGACGGGGGAAGGGGAACGGCCGTGGCGGACTGAAGGATCACTGGAGAAGTGCGGCCGTTTCGTACGCTTTCTCCAATTATTGTGCCTGAATCGTTGATGTCGTATAATGTCGAAATTCTCCATCGCGCCGGTTCATCGATCAATTCGTTAATATCATGCGGCATTTCAAACGGGGAATCCCAAAGCACCGGGCGAACGTCGAATCCGTTAACCTCGCGTACTCCCCCGATGACTTGGTTGCGATTATTGATTGCCCCGGCGTAACTTCGGTTGAAGCCATCGGGGATGGGCAGTAACCCGGCGAATTGCGGTGAGAAAACGGCTGCTCGCCTGATCTCGCGTATGGCGTTTCCGACAACGAAGCTGCCATCGTTAATGCCTAACGGAACAAAGTCGAGCAAGCCTCGCGAGTCGAATGGGGCCATTACTCCACCGGGTTCGGCGATAAAACCGCCTCTTTGAATTCCGTCATGGTACTTTCCGACTATCACGCCCGCGCGGTTCACGCCTGTGATTGACGTCGTCCTTTCCACGCCAGCCAGCAGGCGCATCCCATCGGCACCTTCTACCGCGGCAGTTACATCCCGACCTCCGTTGTTTACATTTCCGTAGACTTGACCAGATTCGTCGATTCGCGTCGCGACGACAAATCCCCGGGTGTCACGCAATGGGGTTACGACTCCCGCATCCCAGCGGAAACTGTTTCGCCCGATTCCTTCGGCGATGTGTCCGGTTACGACGCCGGCGGAGTTAATGTCTGTGGCATAGCCCTCAATTGACCACAAGACGATCGGCTCGCCCGCAGCTGGCCAAATGACAGGCACTTGGCGACCGTCGTTCAGGATGGCACCGCCGGCAACATCACCGCGATTATTAATTGCCGACCCTTGCGCCTGAATCGTATTGGCGGGAACTGCCAGCTGTCGAACCGAGTAAAAGGATGACGGCCCCGCTACGGCGATGGCACAAGAAATGAGAAAGAAGTGTGCGAAGAACATCTGACGCAACATCGAAGCCTCCAGTGATCTAAATTTGTATCGGTCGTATTCGGATTTTGAGTCCAATAATTTGACTCGTCAGAACCCGTTGGTATCGTCCCGGCACCTTGCGCACTGCCGCTAATATACAGATGGGATCAAAATATGACTCGGTCGTCGCTTCGGAGAATGGCTCTTCTTTGCCTGGCGGTGGTTCCGGCCCCCGCGATTGCCCAATTTCAGGCTTACTTTGACAGCGAATCCGGTTTGGACGGGCGTTGGAACGTCCCACTCAACTGGCTGAACGATGCACTGCCGCCAACCAACGCCGATATTATCATCGGCAGCCAAAACGATGACGACCTCCACGGGCTGAACCAAGATTTTATTATTCGGTCATTGACGATTGACGATGCCCAATTCATCGCGCTCGACGCAAACAGCGCAGGAGCGGTATTCCCGAGATCAATTTTCTTCCAAGCTGTCAACGGCGTTGATCCGAGCATCGTCGTAACATCGAATACGATTAACAATACCTACATCGGAGGCTATCTGACGGGCCCAAGCTGGCGAGGCAAAATCGATATCACCATCCCGGCGAGCAAAGTGTTAACCATTGACCTTCAAAAGTCAGGGGGAAGAACCAATCTTTACGCAAGTGTTAATGGCTTTGGCAGCATTCTAAAGGTCGGGCCTGGAACGCTGGCCATGGGTCAAACGCCTGGAGGGGGCATAGGCTTCGCTGATTCATTCAATCGATATTCTCTTGGAACGGAATTAAACGCCGGAACCATTGTTGTGCTTCGCAGCACCGCCATGAGCGGCAGTTCGATTGATTACGGCCCGATCGGCACCGGGGCGCTGGTCATCGACGGGAACTCAACGGCGTTCGGGTGCAGTGGATCGCAGGTCATCGCGAATCCTGTTTTCATTGGCGCGAATACAACTTTGTTTGCCGGAAGCTCATTGTCAAGTTTGACGCTCGGAGGGGCGATCAACTTAAGCGCGCCTTCGTCGACGTCGGTGACTCGAACGCTTACGACGATCAATTCGGTCTTTATGACGGGCGTTGTCACAAACGGGTCTGGCACTGGAGGCATACTGAAACAGGGAAGTGGTTCGCTGATTTTATCGGCGGCCAATTCGTTTTCTGGACCGCTAACCGCTTCTGTAGGAAGGCTTGTGCTCACACACCCCCAAGCATTTGGCCCCGGTACAGGTGGCTCCGGTGACGGGACAAGCATCGCCAACGGCGCGCAATTGAGATTCACGACCGCGTTCGGCAATTCGACCGTGAATGAAGAGATCAGGATCAACGGCGTTGGGCCGGCGGGCGAAGGAATTGTTGTAAATCCAAAAAACGCAACGACCACAAAATTGCGCGGACCAATCGTCTTATCAGGCAATTCCACCATCAGCATCTTCGGCAACGCATCGCTTACCGCCGACGGGGGCGTGAAGTCTAACAACACGCAGACTCGTAATCTTGCGCTTGCGGGAAGCGGCACCTTTCGTCACAACCGAACGAATCGAAGTCGAGTGAACTTTTTATGGGCGCCCGGTTCGACGGTGGTGCTCAGTTCGTATATTGGAACAAACTATTCCGACGGGCGGGCATCCACTGAACTCGCGGCGTTCGGCGTTTCCGCCGACGCGGTCGATGTGTCAGAGGATGACATTCCGCCGACTGGATCGCTTCCGACTTTGAAGTTGGAAGACGAGGGTTCGTTCGCCAGCGAAATCGAAACGGGCACCACATCATTCACACTTGCAGTGGATACCGGCACGTTCGCGGGCGCCGTGAATGGCGCTATTTATGGAAACGGCGCAATCGTCAAACGCGGAACCGGCGCATTGACCGCCCAGCATGTTCGAACCGGATCGCTTTCGATCGAACAGGGGAGCGTAAAATCGGCGTCGCTCGGCGCGGATGCTGGCACGAGCCGGCTTGGGTTTCTAACCATCGCAGGGGGTGCAGCGCCGTCGGCCAAGCTTGACCTTACCAACAACGACCTGGTTCTCGATTACACCACCACCAGCCCGGTGGGCAACCCCACCAGCGGATCGGAGACCGTGGCGCAATGGATCAAGGCCGGCTGGAACGGCGGCGGAAGCGGCGCGTGGCAGGGGAACGGCATCACCACCTCGGCGGGCAACGCCGGTTCGTTTGCCGTCGCCTACGCCGAAGCTTCCAACGTGCTGACGTTCAGCGGCGGAACGGCGACGTTCAGCGGGCAAACCGTGGACGCCAGCACCGCGCTGGCGAAGTACAGCTATTACGGCGACGCCTCGCTCGACGGCTGGGTGAACCTCGACGACTACACGCGCCTCTCGGCCAGCTACGGCTACAACAACAAAATCTGGCAGGACGGCGACTTCAACTACGACGGTTCAATCAACTTAGACGACTACACGATCCTTTCTGCAACCTACGGGAGCGGCACGCAACTTCGCGGCAGCGGCGGCGCGCTGCCGCCCTTGGCAGAGCTATACGTTGCCATGCTCGACAATCCGCAGATTTACTGGGACGCGCGCTCGTCGCCATCGCTTTGGGAACGTTTTGCACCATTTGAAGCCTTGAACCTCGGGCCGATTCCGCCGATTCCGGCTGGCTTGCGCAACAGCATTCCCGAGCCGGCCGGGGGAGCGATCGTGCTTTGTCTATTTGCAGCACTAAAAAACCGGGTCCGCGGTCGACTTCTCGTGTGAACCCAGCGCTATGAAAATCATCCCTGGGAGTTGATTTGCCGAATCTCCTGAAGCAACTCGATGGAGGATTGCCGTTACAATCCCCCATCCGTGGACTTCCCCGACTTCCAACCCGCGCTGCTCGCCGCCACGGTGATGAACGCATTTGATCGGCCGTGGTGCCTCGCCGGCGGGTGGGCGATTGATTTTTGGCTCGGCCGGCTTACGCGCAGTCACGCGGATGTGGAAGTGGCGGTGTTTCGCGAAGATCAGATCGCACTGCGCGATTTTCTCTACAATTGGCGGTTTTTCATTGCCACAACCGATGACAAACACCCGCCGCGTAAGCCCTGGCGGCGGGAGGATCGGCAGTTGCTCATGTTGCCGGTACACGAGCTGCATGCGATCAACGCGCGCGGGCAGAAGTTGCAATTGCTTCTCAACGAATCCGACAGCGTCGATTGGCTGTATCGTCGCGACCAGCGCATCCGCTGGCCGCGCGAGCAATGGACCGTGCGCGGCGCGTTCGGCGTGCCGGTGATTGCGCCGCATCTGGCGCTGCTTTACAAAAGCAAACGACCGCGCGATCGCGATGAGCTGGACCTTCGCTCGGCGGCGCCGCAGCTCGATTCGGAGCTGCGGAGCTGGCTGTGCGATGCGATCGCGCTCGCCGATGCAAATCACCCGTGGCTTGCAGCGCTCGAGTCGGTGGCGGCGGGCGCATCGTGCGTTCGGCGCTAACACGGCTCGGGAAGCGCTCACAACGAGCGGCGACCGCATGCGACCCGATTCCCGACAATAAACGTGAACCCGGACTCGCTGGCACTCCGCGAGTTCGACAAGGCCCGATAACCCGCCCCCGGGTGTAATCTTTGCGTTTTAAGAAGAGCAGGCAGGCAAAATTTTGCAGTTACCGCTGTCGAACATTCATTTTACATTTGTGGCCGACCGATAATTTGTTAAGGTAGCGCAAAGATCGCCCGGTTCGGCACGACGGAAAGTGGCGTGCATCACGCCAATTGCGCAGCGGCCCGGGCGGTGCTCACTTCGGTTTGGTCAGAGGTTTGGGTCACGGTCAATGGAGAACGAGGCGTCGAACGGTCTGCGTCGGCGCGTCGTAAGCGGGTACGAGCATGTTGAACTTTGTGCTTAAAACTCATCGCGTGGCGGCGCTGGCCGTTGGGGCAGCGATGGTTCTCGTCGCGCTTTACCTGGCGACGCAGACCTATCGCATTAAAATCGCGCCGGCCGAATTGCAGGCGGCGATGAATAATGTGAACTGGCCCAAAACCGAAGCCGCCGCCACCGCCGCGCGCGAGGGCATCGTCAACCCGCGCGGCGTGGTGAAGATGTTCGACCTCGACGCCGAAGGCAATTTGCCGGCGATCTGGTCGGTCGTCCAACTCATTGCCGCGGCGCTACTGCTGTTGGTGATCGCAAAACACCATAGGACTGTCGGCGATGGAACATCGTGGCTTTGGATGATTCTGGGGTTCGGCTTTCTCTTTCTGGCACTGGACGAAGGCGGGAGCATTCACTCCAGCTTTTACCTTTCATCGAGCACGCAAGGCGTTCGCAAAGCGCGCGGCATTTTTTACTTCTCGTGGATCATCCCCGCGATGATCGCCGTCGCGGTCGTCGGATTATTTTACCTTCGATTCCTGTGGCGCCTGCCGACGGCGACGCGGTGGCTGTTCATCCTCGCCGGAGCCTGGTACGTCGGCTCGGCGGTCGGGGGCGAAATGGCGCAGGGGTGGTGGGCGGCGCAGGGCCTGAGCAAAGTGCGCTTCAGTTGGGCCGCCATGACGATCGCGGAAGAAGCCGGCGAGATGCTTTCCATCGCGTTGTTCGTCTGCACGCTGCTCGACTACATGCGTCGGGAATCGATCACCCTTCAACTGCGCGTGGTCGGCGCAACCGCGCCGGCGGTGCTGGCGGTCAGGTCGGCGCCGATCAAACATCTGCAGCCGTCGCTGGACGATGTTGAGGAAGAAGCGGGCATGATGCTGCCTCGGTAAATGAACGCGCGCGCATGAGCCGCCTTGGAGCCTAAGCTCCAAATGACAAGCGGCAATTTCCAAACAATTTAAGAATCTGGAAGGCGAAGCACACTACAGCCGGCCTTTGGAGCCGGGGCGGCGCTAAGGCTCTGCCCCGGCGTGATGCGCGAATGACGCAGTTAAAATTATTGCGCTCCACGCCGGGGCAGAGCTTTAGCGCCGCCCCGGCTTTCTGCGGGCACAAATCACTTCGACGAACCGTTATTGCTTCGCCACCGTCGTCGCGCTCACCGGATCCACAATCCGCTCCAGCGCATTCGCTGCGGTGTAGCCATTGTAGCCGCCGGGGGGCATGGGGCGGGCCGCGCCGATCAGCGCCACCGAGATCGAAAAGCCGCCGGCCAGTGCGGCGGCGAACCAGGCGCTTTTGGTGTGCGGCTGCTTCAGCCACGCGCCGGTCCAGAACAGCAACATGGGGCTGAACGCGATAAACCAGCGGGTGGCGAAGCCGGCCTGCGTGTAATCGATTCGGCTCAGCACGATCACGATCACCGCCACCACGCCCGCCAAAAGCGTAGCGCCGGCCAGCCACTTGATGCTCTCAGGCCAGTTGCGGTGCATCATCAGCATCACGCCGGCCGCGCCGAGGAGCAGCAGCGGGAAGTGGCTGAGCAGGCCGTGCGCGCCGATGGTGGCGGTGATGAGTCGATCGAGGTGATAAGCCGTCCATTGGCTGATGCCCGATTCGATATTGCCGGAGATGTCATCGATCGTGAAAATCGGCGGCTGGGCAGCCAGCTCGGCCAGCGGGCCGGCGGTGGGTGTGCCGTGCAGGCTTCGGTGCAGCCAGACGGGCGCGATCGATCCGGCGATAAACAGGCCGATGGCCAGCAGGCGAAAGTTCCACTTCACCGGCCAGGCGATGAAGACCATCGGCAGCATGACTACAAATGGCAGCGATGATGGATCGAGCGCCGCCGACAGCATCCCCAGCGCCCCGGCCGGCACACACCAGCCGATCCCCCTGCCGGCGCGCACGGCGCGCAGCGCGTACATCACGCAATACGCCGACCCGATCAGCACCGCCGCCGACAACGCGTGCGCACTGAGCGTGGTGGCGTAACTCACCAACCCGCTGGCGGTGACGCACAAGACGCCCAGCGCCGCGCGCTGCGGGCGGTTGAGTTCAAACAAGCGCCCCATGCGGTAGATCAGCCCCGCCGACAGCGCCACCGGCAGCGTCACGCCGATGGCAATCAGCATGTAGGCCATGAGCGTGGCGTTGTTATCAAAATCAAACCCCATCGTTTGCATCAGCCACGCGGGGCCGGTGAGCACCAGCGCAAACGTGGGCGACGGCTCGGTGAGGCTTGCCGATGAAATGGGTGGCGTGTCGGCAATGTAGAGCCTGCCGGACAAGTTTTGCCGAACCATATCCACCAGCCGCGCTTCTTCCAGCGGCAATTCGGCCGGATGCTGCAGCGGGCGCAGCAACGGCAGGCAGAACACCAATAGCGCGATCGGCCCCGCCAGCGCCCAGGGGCGCACCCAGGGTTTGCGTGTGGCGGCGGGAGTATGAACGGCGAGGACGGACATTCGATTTCGGATTTGCGATTGCCGATTGCGGATTGAGAACGCTATGCAACGGCCAATCCGAAATCCGTAATCCGCAATCAATCAATACTGCTTCAAAAACTGCACCACGTTCTGCACCAGTTTGTCGCCCAGGCGCGCATAGCGCGGATAAAACCTGTCTCTTATACACATCTCCGAGCCCACGAGACTAAGGCGAATCTCGTATGCCGTCTTCTGCTTGAAA
>ENA-ORBV01001609-ORBV01001609.1-microbial-mat-metagenome-genome-assembly--contig:-NODE-1609-length-49945-cov-17.532987_pt1 | contig 49945 bp, 44 predicted proteins | sample MGYA00237777_ERZ505514 | MGnify/ENA primary metagenome ERZ505514 (study PRJEB26160, sample SAMN06269048) | microbial mat metagenome | isolation source: Oligotrophic lake microbial mat | place... | reverse complement strand
AAGACGGCATACGAGATTCGCCTTAGTCTCGTGGGCTCGGAGATGTGTATAAGAGACAGGAATAGAATAGACATTACGCTGTAAATATACAATAATATTTGTTGCAATCAAAAATAGAGCGTAAAAAATAGAAACTTTAACAGAAGTTAAATTTGTCATTTTAAATGAAGGGTGGTACATTTTATGTATGCACCACCCCCATTAATTATGCACTTTTACCGTGACAATTTTTATATTTCTTACCGCTACCGCAAGGACAAGCCGCATTGCGACTTATTTTCTCCTCCGTACGGCGGATGGTTTCCACTTTTGCCGGTGCGCTTACACCTTCCGCAGCGGTGCGTGCCATGCGAGCAGGGTCCGCCGCGCGATTGGTGCGTACTTTGGTGTTATCCGTGCGTGGTTCGCGGGCTTGTTCGAGCGGTCTGCCGTCTTGCATCACTAATAACCCTTTTGATAAATAAGATGTCACCGATTCATTTACTTCAAATATCAATTGCTCAAATAAATTATACGCTTCCATTTTATAAATCACCAATGGGTCTTTCTGTTCAAAAGAAGCGGCTTGTACCGATTCTTTCAATTCGTCCATGCTGCGCAAGTGCTCTTTCCACTTTTCATCAATGATGGCGAGTGTCACTGCTTTTTCAATGTCTCGAATGATGGATTTACCATTGGTTTTTAATGCTTCTTCAATATCCGCAGTGATAATAAGTGGATGCGAACGCCCATCGCTGTAGGGAACGAGAATACGTTTGAATTGGTTGCCACGCGTCTCGTGCACGTGCTTGATTTCCGGCATCAACAAACCGGTAATCTGATTGGCTTTGCGATTGTAAAATTCGTTGAATTGGTCTTCAATGGTATTCGTCACTTCGTCCAAATTACCTTCTTTAAAATCAATCGCATCCATTTGTGGGTCAATCCCCAACATACTCAGGGCATCCCTACGGAAGTCATCAAAATCACCAGAAGATTTGTGTTTGTCTACCAAACTCTCCACTTGCGAACGGAACATTGTATTCAAATCCACCGCCAAACGCTCGCCAGACAAGGCATTGCGTCGTTTTTTATAAATCGCTTCCCGCTGAATATTCATCACGTCGTCGTATTCCAACAGCCGCTTCCGAATCCCAAAGTTATTTTCTTCTACTTTTTTTTGCGCCCGTTCGATAGATTTTGACACCATCGAATGTTGAATCACATCGCCTTCTTTATGACCCATTCTATCCATGAGCGAACCAATGCGCTCGCTACCAAACATCCGCATCAAACCATCCTCCAACGACACATAAAACTGGGATGTACCCGGGTCTCCCTGCCGACCCGAACGACCGCGCAACTGCCTATCTACGCGCCGCGACTCGTGCCGCTCCGTACCGATGATAGCAAGACCACCAACATCTTTCACTTGCTGGTTTATTTTAATATCTGTACCTCGACCTGCCATGTTCGTTGCAATCGTCACTTTACCGGATTTACCTGCTTCGGCTACGATTTCGGCTTCCCGTTGGTGCTGCTTGGCGTTCAACACATTATGATCAATGCCGCGCAATTTGAGCATCCGACTCAACTTTTCAGAAATATCTACGGAGGTGGTACCGACCAAAATCGGGCGACCTGCGTTACTCAAATTGCTGATTTCATCAATGAGGGCGTTGAATTTCTCGCGCGCCGTTTTAAACACAAAATCTTGCTGGTCATCGCGCACCACCTTTCTATTGGTTGGAATGACGACCACATCGAGTTTGTAAATTTGCCACAATTCGCTTGCCTCCGTCTCCGCCGTACCGGTCATACCCGCCAGCTTGTGGTACATTCTAAAATAATTCTGCAAGGTGACGGTCGCATACGTTTGGGTAATCTCGCCCACTTTCACATTTTCCTTCGCCTCCAATGCCTGATGCAAACCATCTGAGTAACGCCGACCTTCCATCAGACGACCTGTTTGTTCATCTACAATTTTCACTTCGCCTTCAATCACCACATATTCTTCATCGCGCTCAAACAAAGTGTACGCTTTCAACAATTGCTGCATGGCATGCAGACGGCGGGATTTGGCGGCAAATTCCTGCGCTAACTGATTTTTTGCGATTTCTCGGTCTTCTTTTGTCAGGTCTTCTTCTCCATCAATTTCTACAATGCGCGACGCGATGTCCGGCACGATAAACATATCCACATCTTCTTGTCCTTTTGCCAAATATTCTGCACCGAGTTCGGTCAATTCCACATTGCGATTTTTCTCATCAATCGTGAAATAAAGCTCCTCATCTACCAAGTGCATTTTCTTTGACTGCTCCTGCATATAATAATTTTCCGCCTTTTGCAGCAGCACTTTCATACCATCTTCACTCAAAAACTTAATAAGCGGACGGGATTTAGGTAGTGCTCGATGTGAGCGCAACAACGCCATACCTGCCTCGCCTTCGCGGTTGCCAGTCGCACCTTGTTTTACCAGGTTTCTGGCTTCCGCCAAATATTGGGTCGCTAACTTTTGCTGGGCATTGATGAGTTTTTCTACAAACGGCTTGAGTACCACGTATTCTTCATCTTCGCTGTCATTGCTCACTGGACCGGAAATAATCAGCGGCGTACGCGCATCGTCAATCAAAATCGAGTCTACCTCATCCACCATCGCATAATGTAGCTTGCGTTGAACCATTTCGTCGTTGGAACGCACCATGTTATCTCGGAGGTAATCAAAGCCAAATTCATTATTTGTACCATACGTAATATCAGAACGATACGCTCTAACGCGCTCCGGCGAGTGCGGACGATATTTGTCAATACAATCCACCGTGAGCAACAAAAATTCAAAAATCGGACCGACCCACTCCGAGTCCCGTCGAGCCAAGTAGTCATTCACTGTCACGATGTGTACGCCTTGACCACTCAATCCATTCAAATAAGCAGGCAAAGTCGCCACGAGTGTTTTACCTTCGCCAGTCGCCATCTCCGCGATTTTACCATCGTGTAATACCTGACCACCAATGAGTTGCACATCATAATGAATCATATTCCAAGTCACGTCGCCTCCGGCAGCCAGCCAACTATTTTTCCAAATTGCGTTCTCCCCTTCAATTTTAATATACGTTTTACCGGGTCTGGCAGCTAAATCGCGGTCGTGCTGCGTGGCAGTCACCGTCAGGGTTTCATTTTGTGTAAAGCGCCGCGCCGTTTCTTTGACGACCGCAAAAGCTTCGGGTAGAATATCCCTTAAAATAATTTCGAGTTCTTTGTCGCGCTCCTGCTGAATGTTGTCAATTTCGGCAAATAATTCCTCTTTGCGCGAGATGTCTTCTTCATTGATAGCTTCTTCTTGCAATGCTATTTTATCCCCATCAATCCCCGCCAGATGCTCGGCGATTCGCTGCCGGAATTCCAGCGTTTTGTTACGCAATTCGTCGTTGCTCAACGATTGATATTCTTCGGCATACGGATTAATAACCTCCACGTTGGGCTGGTAGGCATTTACATCTCGGTCATATTTCGTACCGAACACACTTTTTATAGACTTGAAAATATTGAACATATCGTATTGATTTCAATTTTTGTAATAACCAAACTTGTTTGGTTAAATGATATTTTTCAACCTTATAATTGCAACACCAAATTTAGTTTGGTAAAAATGCTTACAAAGATACACCTATTTACAACGCAAAACTGCTACTGTATTGCAGATATTGTACCAATTCGTCACTTCTGCCATATTGACACAAGAGAATAAGTAGGCAGTAGGCGGTTAGCAGTTGCTGTAGAATTAGAGCCGTGTAAGGAAAGTGTTTACAATAAATCAAAACAGTTGAATCAAATATCAGGTTGAATCACTCTTGGAAAGTTGAAAATTAAATCTTTTAACATTCTAATACCCGCTTCTATCGTCGCTTTACAAAATACAGTTCCAACAATAGCAGTTATTTCCGCTGAAAAAATTAATTTTAACGGTTATAGCACTTTTTCATTCTTGCAACAAAAAAACACAGGAAATATATGACGGTCGCAGTCGAATCAAAAGGGCATCCAAAAGGATTAGCCGTACTTTTTGCCACCGAAATGTGGGAGCGCTTTAGCTATTATGGAATGCGGGCTATCCTCATTCTCTTTATGACCACCCCTGCCGCTCAGGAGGGATTAGGATTAACGACCGCAACGGCTGGAGCGGTGTATGGTATTTATACGGCTGGCGTGTACCTACTCACGTTGCCAGGCGGCTGGCTGGCAGACAATTTTCTGGGGCAACGCAAGGCAGTTTGGTATGGCGGTATTTGCATCATGATTGGGCATTTAATATTAGCAATACCAGGTAGCCCGGGTGTTTTTTTTATGGGATTGGCTTTTGTGGCGATTGGAACCGGTTTATTAAAGCCAAATATCAGTACTATCGTCGGTGACTTGTATCCTGAAGGGGGTGCTCGCCGCGATGCTGGTTTCTCCATTTTTTATATGGGTATCAATTTGGGGTCTTTTATTGGGCAGCTGGTAGTTCCGATTGTTGCCACTTACAATTGGCATCTTGGCTTCGGCGTAGCAGCTATTGGAATGTTATTTGGCTTGATTCAATTTAGGCTTCGCCAAGATAGATTGGGTGAAATCGGTATTACACCAAAAGCAAAAGAAGAATTAGCAACTAATGAACTGCCCAGCACTGGAAACAAGTCGCTTGGTATTCTATTCGCGGTAGCGCTCATCGCGTTGATAGCTATTTTGCAATTTGCAAACGTGATAGACGTGACGACTGCCACAGGCATTGCACAGTCGGTTGGTATTGTAATTGTATCCGTTACGTTATCGTATTTCGCGTATATTTTGATTGCTGGTGGGCTAACTGGCGATGAAAAGAAACGAGTCGGTGTGATTTTTTTATTATTTATAGGCGCAGCGATTTTCTGGTCTGGCTTTGAACAGGCAGGTTCTTCCTTGAGTTTATTTGCTCGAGATTATACAGATCGCTTTCTTTTTGGTTGGGAAATTCCCGCAGGCTCCGTACAAAGTATTAATCCACTAATGATTATCATTTTTGCGCCGATTGTGGGAGCGCTTTGGCTACGGTTAGCGGCTCGCAATTTGAATCCTTCTGCACCCTTAAAATTTGCTTTTGGCTTGATATTAGTAGGAGTTGGCTTTTTGGCAATGGTTTTCGCCGCGCAAATTGCAACACAAGGCGGAAAAGCGGGTCTATTTTGGTTGGTACTTACTTACTTTTTGCACTCTATTGGCGAGTTGACGCTCAGTCCTGTGGGCTTGAGTGCAACTACCAAATTGGCACCAAAACGCTACGTTGGGCAGTTGATGGGTATTTGGTTTGTCGCTACTTCTCTAGGAAATCTCATTGCCGGACTTTATGCTGGTAATTTTGACCCTTCCAATGTACAGCAAATGCCCAGTTTATTTATGTCGGTCGTAATGGTGACTGTGGGCGCCGGGCTTGTGTTTTTAGTCATCAGTCCATTTGTAAAAAAGTGGACGGGAAGCGCAAAGTAGATACGAAGAGACTGGGTGATTAAGTGACCAAGTAATAACGTGAAATAAAAACAAGAAACTTCAAACCTAACAAAGCATGGAACCCAATAACAAACCTTTCAAACCCTATATCGCGGCGAGTGAACTCATTCCAGAATTTACTCCAAAAGCCGTTATTTTAGGCTCGTTTTTTGGCATCATATTCGGAGCGGCGACCGTTTATCTCGGCTTGAAAGTCGGCTTGACCGTGAGCGCTTCGATTCCGATTGCGGTGTTAGCGATTTCTATTTTCAAACGCTTTGGCAATGCCACGATTTTAGAAAGCAATATTGTGCAAACCATTGGTTCGGCGGGCGAATCCGTGGCGGCTGGTGTGGTATTTACAGTGCCAGCTTTGCTGTTTTTGGCAGGTGGACGCGAGTATTTTCAATATTTTCAAATTTTTGTACTGGCTCTGATTGGTGGGGTTTTGGGCGTTTTATTTATGGTGCCGCTTCGTCGGTCGCTCATTGTAAAAGAACATGGCAACTTGCCTTACCCGGAAGGCACGGCTTGCGCAGACGTACTCATCGCCGGTGAAAAAGGCGGCAGCTTGGCGCGAATGGTGTACTACGGCTTGGGTATTGCTTTTTTATATAAATTGTTGATGTCCATTTTCGGGCTATGGAAAGATGTGCCAGGCGTGGTATTTGGTAAAAACTCAGCCTTGCCAAATGGGGTTATTAATGCAGAAATCACGCCGGAATTGTTGGGGGTGGGCTACATCATTGGTCCACGTATTTCGGGCATCATGGTGGCTGGCGGTGTATTGTCTTGGCTGGCTTTGATTCCATTGATTACGATTTTTGGGGCGGGTTTGACCACACCTTTAGCGCCAGAAACCACGCGGCTCATCGCAGACATGGGTCCGAGTGATATTTGGAATCGCTACATTCGTTACATTGGCGCAGGAGCAGTGACCTTTGGTGGAATTATTACTTTGATCAAAACATTGCCAACGATTGTAAGTGCCTTCCGCGATTCGTTCAATGACATCCGCGCCAATCGTAGCGGCACGGCAGTCGCTCAAACGCGCACCGAAAAAGACTTGCCACTCGTGTACGTACTCGGCGGAAGTTTGGCGTTAATTGTTTTAATGACCTTACTGCCAAATGTACCAACCAATCTCCTTTCTGCGGTTTTGATTATCATTTTCGGATTTTTCTTTGTCACAGTCGCTTCGCGTATTGTGGGTTTGATTGGCTCCTCTTCTAGTCCAGTTTCCGGTATGACCATTGCTACACTGATGGCTACTTCGCTATTATTTTTAGGAATTGGCTGGTCTGGCGATGCATATCAACCGATTGCATTAGTCGTTGGTTCCATCGTTTGTATCGCAGCTTCCAATGCTGGCGCGACTTCGCAAGATTTAAAAACCGGCTACCTCGTGGGCGCTACACCCATTAAACAACAAATCGGCTTGATGATTGGCGTGTTGGTGGCGACGGTCGCCATTGGTTTTACGCTTTTGTTACTGGAAAGTACTTTGGGCATTGGCGAAGCTACACTCGAACATCCAAATCCACTCCCCGCGCCACAAGCAACTTTGATGGCGACCGTCATAAAAGGATTATTAAGTCAAAATCTGCCTTGGGGTTTGGTTATTGCAGGAATGGCGCTGGCGGCGGTGGTAGAATTGTGCGGTGTAAGTTCATTAGCATTTGCGGTGGGGGCGTACTTGCCTTTGTCCACCACAACCCCTATCTTTGCGGGCGGTTTGATAAAATCGTTGACGACCAGAAAAAATACGGTCGCGGATGAATCCGAAGCGGGTTCTGGTGCGTTATTTAGTTCGGGCTTAATTGCGGGTGGCGCGATTACAGGGATTTTGGTGGCAGTTTTTTTAGGTACAAATGTGGGGAGAAATCCAGATGGCTCCCCTATTTCATTAATGAGTCGAGTAAATACAGGTTTTGCGGAAGCAAGTGGTGTACTCGGAGATTGGCTTGGACTAATAGCTTTTGTTATTTTAAGTGCTATTTTATGGCAATTTGCTCGAAAGAAGAAAAGTAATTTTATATAAATATAATAACCAGATTAGAATGAAAGATTTTTTCAAGCGTTTACACACGCTCTTCAATGCGCTACTGGCGGCGCAAGTCATTTTTTCTTTGGCAGCACTCTCGTTTATTCAAAAAAGTGCCCAGCCAATGGTGATGGTCGTACGAAATACATCTGAAGATATGATGCCACAAACGATGAGTAAAACCGGTATTTTATCGTTGGTATTTTTACTCAGTGCAGCGGCAGTCGCGTATTTGATGGATAGTCAGCGCAAGGCACAAGGTGCGATTATTCAAGGTTTGTGGGACAAAGCAGAGCATTATCGGCAGAGTAGCATCGTGCGGCTCGTGATGGTAGGAATTGCAAACAGTATTGCCGTTTTTGTGGCCATGCGGGAAAATAATATGTGGTATTTATTGTATTTGGTGTTGGGAATGCTCCTGTTTTTATACTTCCGCCCGACGGGGGAGAAATTTGTTCGGCAGTATCAATTGAGTTCGGTGGAAGCCGAAGAGGTGAAGGATAAGTTTTAGTTACAAAAAACCTCATAAGTTTTTAAAACCTATAAGGTTCATTATTATCTATTTGTGCGCATTGCTGTCAACGCTCGTTTTTTATTAAAAGATAAACTCGAAGGAATTGGTTGGTTCACGTATGAAGTGGTGCAGCGATTGACGCAGCGACATCCCGAACACGAATTCATTCTCTTTTTCGACCGCCTATATCATGCTTCTTTTGTTTTTAATAAAAATGTAATGCCCGTTGTCCTTCCGCCGCCTGCCCGACATCCGCTGCTCTGGTGGTGGTGGTTTGAAATTTCTATCCCAAAAGCGTTGAAAAAATACAAAGCCGACGTGTTCCTCTCGCCCGACGGCTACTGCTCCCTGCGCACGAAAACGCCTACCGTGATGGTCACACATGACATCGCGTACGTGCATACACCTGCCTATATGTCCGCGCTCATGTACCGCTATTTCCAGTATTTTGTTCCCAAATTCATGCAACGGGCGGAGCGCATTGTAACGGTTTCTGAATATTCTAAACAAGATATTTTACAACATTTCAAACTACTACCTGAAAAAGTCACGGTTGCTTATAACGGTTGCCGAACGGTATTTCAACCCTTACATTCAACAGCAAAAAAGGAGATTCAAACAAAATACGCTGCTGGTCAGGATTATTTTTTTTACGTAGGTGCGGTGCATCCACGCAAAAATGTACATCGGCTCATTCAAGCATTTGACCAATTTAAAATTCAAACCCAAAGTCCGATAAAACTTCTTATCGGCGGTCGTTTTGCGTGGCAAACGGGCGAAGTGAAAGACGCATACGAACAAGCGTATTTTAAAAATGATATTCAATTGCTTGGTTATGTGTCGGATGCGGAATTGCCGCTGCTTACCGGCGGTGCGTTGGCACTAGTGTATGTGTCATTATTTGAAGGATTTGGCGTGCCATTATTGGAAGCCATGAATTGCGACGTGCCGATTATTACTTCCAATGTAACTTCGCTGCCGGAAGTCGCTGGAGATGCCGCTTTGTTAGTCAATCCTTATGATGTAAATGAAATTGCAAAAGCAATGCAAGCATTACACGAAAATCCGGCTTTGCGCCAACATTTGATAGCAAAAGGAAAAATTCAAAGGAAAAAATTTACTTGGGAGAAGGCGGCGGATGTCGTTTGGGAAAGCCTCAAAAGCGGCTCGGAGCCGTAGGACGCTTTTGAGGCATCTAACCATTTGTGTGCTATATGTCAAATTTTCAATCTTTCTAAACTATAAACTACAATTGCTGGTTAGGACGACGATTTTTCGTGCTATTTTCTCATAATTTAGAACGGTGTAATGCAGGGGCTGACATCTGGTCCCGCTATCCAAAGGGATTTCGCTGCGCTCAACATCTGACATTTCAAAAAATATGAAAATCCGAATTGCAATTCTCGTCCTCTTTGCAGCATTGGCAGTAGCCAGTGGTTACTACGTCACACAACTTAAATTTGCGTTTAACTTTGAACAGTTTTTCCCAGAAGGCGACGAAGATTTAGACGCTTTCCGCGAATTTGTGAAGGATTTTGAAACAGATGACAATTTTATGTTGATTGCGGTGAAGCGCGAAAAAGGTATTTTCGACCAAGCATTTCTACAAAAATTTCACGACTTAACCCTCAAAAGCCGCGACTTACCCCACGTGGTGCAAAGTATTTCCCTTACGAAATTTGGCTATCCAATAAAAACGCCTTTTGCGATTACGACCGTTCCGGCTATTCATGTAGATAATCCAGAATTGTACGAAAGTGACCGTACGCGATTGCTGCAAGACGAGCGATTTGTTCATAATTTAATTTCAGAAGATGGCAAAGCACTCGTGATTTATTTGAAAATGATTGACGGCATTCAACTCCAACAGGCGAAAGAATTCATGCAGGCGCTGCGCGGATTGTTGAGCAGTTATAATTTTGAAAACTATCATTTCTTGGGTCGCCCCTATTTTCAGACGCAATTGGTAGAAATGGAAGTGGAAGAAGTGCTGAAATCTTCGATTATTTCCGGCATTTTAGTGACGATTATTTTCTTTTTCATCTTTCGCAAATTTTGGGGCGTTTTCGTCGCGCTGATTTCCATTACAATGGGAATGCTGTTATTTATGGGTTTCTTGGGCATCACTGGACGAGAGTTGAGCGCGATGTCTGCCTTGTATCCTATTTTGATGATTATCGTTGGCACGTCGGATATTGTGCATTTTATGTCGAAATATGTGGATGAACTTCGTTGGGGAAAGTCGCGCAATGAAGCGATGCGCATCACCATCAAAGAAATTGGTTTGGCGACATTTGTCACCGCGGCTACCACGGCGGTCGGTTTTGCATCGCTGCTGACGAATAAAGTCATTCCCATTCGGGATTTTGGGATTAATGCGGGGATTGGCGTGCTGATTGCGTATTTTACAACGCTGTTTTTTTCTACCACGTTGATGCGTTTTTTTAGGGTCGAACAGTTAACACGTTTCACTAAAGAGCAAGAGAGTTGGGAGCGGGCGATGTTGTGGCTGCACCAGTTTACGGGTCGAAATCCGCGCAAGATTGCTTGGGTTTCCGTGGCGGCTACAGTGGTTTGCTTTTTTGGAATGTCTATGATTACGACCAATTATGAAGTACTAAATAACTTGCCAACCAAATCAAAAATTACCGAAGATTTTCTCTTTTTTGAAAAGGAAATTTCTGGTTTTCGACCATTAGAATTTGCAGGCTATGTGCAAGGCGATTATAAAGCAGGCGATTTTGAAGTGGTAAAAGAGATTGATAAATTAGAACGTCATTTACGGCAATATCCAGATATTCAAGGCATTGGCTCGGTGGCAGCCGTTTACAAAAGCATCAATCAAATGTATGGGAATAATAATCCCGCCGCTTATAAGTTACCGGAAACGGAAGAGAAATTTGATGAATATCAACGCATTGCTACAAAGATTCCACAATTAAATATGAATGTGCTGGTGAGTAAAGATGGCGACAAAGCGCGCATCACGTCCCGCATCCGCGACATCGGTGCTGATAGCGTGAAAACCATTGAACAAGGCATTGATAAATGGATGGCTCAAAATATTAATTCCGATATTATAAAATTCAACATTACCGGCACGGGTTTAATAATTGATAAAAATGCAAAATATATTCGTAATAATTTATTACAAGGCTTAGCACTTTCCGTCGGAATTATTGGTATTATGATGGCGTTGCTGTTTATGAATTGGCGATTTTTGATTATTGCCATGATTCCGAATATCATTCCGTTGTTTATCGCCGGCGCGTTTTTGGGTTTTACAGGTATAGAATTAGAAGCTGGTATTTCCATTATTTTCAGTATTGTTTTTGGTATTGCGGTGGATGACACGATTCACGTTTTAGGCAAATTCAAACTCGAACGACAAAAAGGATTGCTCGTGGAAGATGCCTTGCGGGTCACGATGATTGAGACCTGCAAACCGATTGCGTTTACTACGATTATTTTGTTTGCTGGCTTTCTCGTCATGTTATTTTCGCAGCATCCGCCTAGTTTTAATGCGGGTTGGCTCATCAGTATTACCTTAGCAAATGCGCTTTTGTGTGAAACATTTTTGATGCCGGTGCTGATAAGGTGGTTGATAAAGGATAGGGCAAAGTCGGAGGTCGCTGAAAAGGAGTTGACAGTATAATAATAAATTATAAATTAAATTGTATTCATTTACAATATTTTAGCTAGATTTTCGCGTTTAACAATTGTAAAAACTCTTTGAAGTCTCGGCTCCCTTTCATCAGTCCAGCCATAGTGTTGTCTTCTAAGCATTTCTAATGCAGCAAGCGGTTTCCAAACTGGTTGACTTTGCCAATATTTAAAATCGGTGCCTTGCTGGTCTATTTTTACAATGCAGACAGCCGTTTTGTCCATTTGGAAAAGCGCTTCCATTTTTACAACCCATTCTTCTTCGGCGTCGTAATATTTGGCGGCTTCAAATAAAAAGGTTCGAAGTAAGCGAGGTCTGCAAATTGTTCATTTTCAAAGGCTTGTAATGCTAATGCAATTAAATGTTTGGCAGAACACACTACTGAACTGAACTGCGCAAGTGGCGACGTTAAAACTACTTTACATTTCTCCGCACCATTACCAGAAAATATAATGGATTGATTATTGTTGAAATATTTGTCAAATGTATTTACTTCAATTTTTAAAGCGTCGGCTTCCTGAATAACTTTATTGTTTGCCTCAAAAATAGCAGCGTACACTTCCATCCTTCGAGCATCAATCATCGAGCAATAAAGGGCTTCTTTTTTTTCTAATCTATAAGTTGCTAACGATAAGGCTTGTAAAGTATCAATCGCAATTAGTGGCTTGTCCAGCGCATAGCAAATGCCTTTTGCGGTGGAAATGCCAATGCGGAGCGAAGTGTAAGAACCCGGTCCGCGACTCACGGCTACGGCATCCAATTGTTGTAAAGAAAGATTTGCCCTTTGCAAACAGGCTTCAATGAGTAAGGTGATTTTAGAAGCATGATCGGAAAACTGTGTAATTTCTTCTAATGCAAGTAGTGTCTCGTTTTGGCTGATGCCAATGGAGCAAACGTCGGTGGTAGTTTCGATGTGGAGGATGATTGGCAAATAGTGGCTTTTATATAAATTTTTCCCAAAAATACATTTTTCTAACTACAGAGGGCGCGGAGATTTTCGCAAAGGGCGCAAAGATGTTAATTTTTTATTGAAATATTATTCCGTGCCGACCATTCTCGCAGGTCATTTTTATTGATAGCGGCTGCCATGAGGTCAGGAAAAAGTTGGGGGGTACAAGCAAATGCGGGAATGTCGAGCAGTGCCATTTGCTCGGCGATGTCGCGGTTGTAGCTCGGCGCGCCGTCGTCGTTGAGCGCAAGCAAGGTGATAAATTGTACACCAGCGGCTTTTATAGATGCTGTTTTTTGCAACATTCCAACCGGATTTCCACCTTCAAATAAATCGCTGATTAGAACTAAAATGGTATCAGCAGGACGCTGAATAAGGGACTGCGTGTAGCCGAGTGCTTTGTCAATATCCGTACCGCCGCCGAGTTGCGCTGCAAAGAGTAAATCTACTGGGTCATTCAACATTTCTGTTAAATCTACCACGCTGGTGTCGAAAACCACTAAATTCGTCCGAATACTTTTTAACGATGCCATAATCGAACCCAAAATCGCCGCGCACACCACGGACGTACTCATAGACCCACTCTGGTCAATCAACAAAATCACATTTTTCAAATGCTGCCCTTTACGACCGAATCCGACGAGCCGTTCGGGTATAATTGTCTGATAGTCCGGCTGGTAGTGTTTAAGATTTTTTCGAATGGTTTGATGCCAATTGATTTCGTTGTGCTTTGGGTGGTAATTTCGGACGGCGCGATGCAGACTTCCCTGAATGGCTTGCTGCATCGGCTGGCGCAGCTTTTTTTCGAGTTCTTCTACGACTTGGCGCACGACTTTGCGAGCGGTTTCGCGGGTTTGTTCGGGCAAGATTTGGTTCAAACTGAGAATAGTGGCAGCTAAATCTATATCGGGTACAATGGTTTCTAACAATTCAGGTTCGAGGAGCATTCGTTTCAAACCGAGTCGTTCGAGTGCATCTTTTTGTAAGAGTTGGACGATGGAAGTCGGAAAATATTGTCGGATATCTTTGAGCCAGCGATTAATGCGAGGGGAGGAATTGCCTAAGCCGCTTTTACGTTCTTCATTATAAAGTAAATCCAGCGCAGCATCCATTCCTTGCTGCATTTGGCTAAGTTGAACAGCATCGTCCGGATCAGCAGGGCGCCCCAAGATGAGGCGCCATTTCAACACTGTTTCTTCCATGTTATACGGCTCGACCTCTTCGGAATAGTCCGATGACGAAAAGCAATACAACGGCACCGATAACTGCGGTTAGAATGTAGCTGACGGTAGGATTACCAGTTTTGATGGTACTTCCTAACAACCAGCCTCCGAGTAAGCCGCCAACAATACCAACTATGATATTGCCAAGTATACCAAAGCCATAGCCTTTCACAATGACACCAGCGAGCCAGCCTGCAATGGCACCAACGATGAGAGAATAAAGTAGTCCATCCATGTTAAAGTGGTTTTGTTTTGTTTAAGTGCAATTTAGACAAGTTTTATAAATTACTCAAATGTTTGGTCGAATAATTCATTCTTAAAACAATATATTTTAACGCATCTGCTCCATAAAACAGTCAAAATTTGGTATTATAAAAAAATAGTTTATAAAAATTCTTTTTAACGACAAATGGCACCTCTTCTTGAGATGCCATTTGCACGATATCCATTTCATTGTAAGTTACCGTACAACTCTGCTTCTGTTAAACAAACCTGCGATAAACAGTAATACGACTGCGCCAATCAATGCAGTAAGGATATAGTTGAGCGTGCCACTACCTGTCGAAGGCGTACCAGTACCCAACACAGGACCTAATAGCCAACCACCTAACAAACCACCGACAATACCAATGATGATATTACCTACTAAACCAAAGCCGTAGCCTTTTACGATGACACCAGCTAACCAGCCGGCAACTGCTCCTACGATAAGGAACCAAATCAATGATGAACCATCCATAGTTTTTAATTTTGTTTTTTAGAGAATAAGGGAAATATGAGTGCGAAATTTAGTCATCCGCAAAACTTAATTTTATATGTTTTTCTGGGCTTTATTATTGAAACGAATGAAGGTAGTTGATGTTCAATTTTAAAAAGTATAAAAAAAAGCGTAAAGTGATGAGACCTTACGCTTTCTTATAAATTGCAGTAAAAAAATAGAATCAGTATTTTATTTTATTTTGATAACACAACTTTCGCCGTGTAAACCGTTTCGTCTATTTGAATTTTGTAAACGTAAGTACCTTGTGCCAAGCCATTTGCGTTTAATTGCAAAGTAAAAATACCCGGTTGCATCCGCTGATTTAGCAAAGTGCGCACCAATTTTCCAGTCACATCATACAAACCCACGTTCATCTGCGCCGTTTCCGAAAGGGAATAATGCAGCGTATTGACTTGATTAAATGGATTTGGATACAAACCTAAAAGGGCAAATTTTTGCGCTTTCGTTGCGCTGTTTACACGCGTGGTCATCAGTGGCGCGTTGGGAGCTGGTTGGTCTTGCGTCGCTTTTGGAGCACTGGCGGCCGCGGATTTGCGCAAGTGGTTTTCATCCTTTTTAGAATGGAAAGCAGCAGCAAATGTTTCGGGCTGTGCAGGTGTCAAAATCGGCGCGAAATACCAATTTGCCTGCGCGCTGTCTGGCTTCACATCCAAAATATAGTAGCCGTGCTGAATCAGGTCATTGTACTTCATGTGCGGATTCGGATTTCCCAAATTAATACTCGGAAACGGCCTGATTGGCTTATTTATTTGTGCTTGAAAGCCTTGCGCAGCGGCGAGTCCGACATTCTCATCAAAATTAGCAGACGTGATACTGGGCGTTACAAATTCAACTGCAACAGAACCTGCACCCGTCGTATCGTTGTAAGTAGGAGAAGGGGAATAAAGCGGCGCTCTGCCAACAACGGGTAAAGTTTGAAACGACAAATTCACTGGTTTATCTGCCACATCATAAGCGAACGAAGCGTGTACATCCCCAGTGAGAATCACCACGTTATTAATATTATTTGTTTTAATATAATTTATGACTTGCGTACGTTCCGCCGGATAGCCATCCCAAAAATCAAGAAAGGTACTTTCCAATCCATCAAACGTAAAAGTACTCTGTCCCAGTGCTGCCCAACCGACGTTGAACTCCGAGAACGTCACTTGTTGCCCTACCAATTTCCACCGTGCGGAAGAATTTTTTAATTGATTGAAAAACCAAGTTTTTTGCTCGGCTCCCAGAATCGTTCGGCTCGTATCTTGTAATCTTGGGTCATTGACATTTGTTACTTGCAACTCTCTACCTTTCAGACGTGTATCTAATAAAATTAAATCTAATAAATTCCCATATTTAATCGTGCGATACACTTCCTGCTGATTGTTATCTCGAATTGGAAGCCATTCAAAATACACTTGTTTGGCAATTGCTTTGCGAGTCGCCCAGCTACCTTCCGTGCTATCCGTGTGATTTTCAGCGCCGTCTTTGTAAGAATTGTTGGCACTTTCGTGGTCGTCCCACACCGTGATGAATGCGTGCTGCTGATGCGCCCGCACAAGATTCGTATCCAAGCGATAGGTTGAATAGCGGGTGCGATAATCTGCCAGTGTCACAATTTCTGTTTTCGGTTCTAAAGGTCGCGCTTTAATTACGCCCGTATCACCATAACGTCCCTCGCCATATTCATAAATATAATCGCCGAGGTGAATCACTGCATCCAAATCATTTCGAGCCGCCAAGTGGCGATAATTTGTAAAATAACCTGCCTGATAATTGCTACAAGAAACCACGCCAAATTTCAAGTGATTTGCTTGTGTGCCAGTTGGTGTGGTTTTGGTTTTGCCAACCAGCGAGTTTTTGTTGTAAGCGTTGAACACGTAATAATACGTCTTGCCCGCTTCCAAACCTGCAACGTCCACTTTTACCGTGTAATCTCGGCTGCTATTCGTCGTGAACGTGCCGGATTTTACCACATTGCTAAATCTCGTATCGGTCGCTACACGCCAAGTGACTTGTACCGGCGAGCCGTCTTGGGTCTCCGGCGTGACGCGCGTCCAGATGATAACGCGGTCTTCCAGGGGGTCGCCAGAAGCTACGCCGTGAAAAAAGGGTGCCCATTCTGGATTGAACGTAGACGGGTCGTTTCGGAAACTAACGCGGTCGTTGTGCAGCAGCGTCGTGCCGTTCTGTTGTGCTTGTAAAACGTTGTTTACCAATGCAAATAAGAAGAGTAATTGAATAATTTTCATAGTCAGGAATTTTGGATTTTGCTTTTTACAAAAGAACCCGAAACGTGTGAATTGGGTGTAAAATTGGTGTTAAGTTTTAATAAACTACTTCCAGTGAGATGTGAAACGGGAGGTGTGAGATGTGAAACGGGAGGTGTGAGATGTGAAACGGGAGGTGTGATGTGTGAAACGGGAGGTGTGACGCGTTTCCAAAACGTGCCACATCTATTGAAATCTTTAAAGTATTTTTTGGAGCACAATCCGATATTCTTCGGCAAGGGTTTCTTTTGCTTCGACGCTGATAATATGAAAGCCATTTTTTAAAGCAAAAAGGAGCATAGATTTATGGCTATTGCGCGTTTTGAAGGTGATAGCTGGATAACCGTGTTCCTTTGCCCAAGTTTCTTGCACATCTGCCAACGCTTGCGCAATACCCAGCCGCCGAAAATCTGCTAAAATGCCACCCATCCAAGAATAGAAATTTCCTTCCCTTTCGTAGCCAACTTTAAATCCAACTGATTGATTCTCAACGAAAGCGATTAAAATCAAATGCGGTACACCGGTAAGTCTTTTATAATATTCTGCTGCTCCATGCGGATTTATAAATTCAGGAATTTGTTGCGACAAAGCGACTACCGTTTCAATATCTCCTTGTGCAATTTCAAAGCGGTCTGGCATCTGGCATCTTTTTATCTGGCATCTTTTAAATATCTATTTCCAAATAAACCGGACAATGGTCAGAATGAACTGCGTTTGTATAATGATAAGATTGTACCAATTGATCTTTTAAATTATTGCTAACCGATTGATAATCAATTCGCCAACCTTTGTTATTACCTCTTGCGCCCGCACGAAAACTCCACCAGCTATATTCAACTTTATCAGGATTTAAATGCCGATAAGCATCCGTAAAGCCATTTTTAAACCACTGCGTCATCCACGCGCGCTCTTCGGGCAGGAAGCCGGAGGAAGTCGCGTTGCCTTTCGGATTGTGAATATCAATTTCTTGATGGGCAATATTATAATCGCCGACGATGATGAGATTCGGTCGTTCTTTGCGCAATTCCTGCACCCAATTATAAAAATCAGCCAAAAATTCCATCTTAAAAACCTGCCGAATATCGCCCGTCGTGCCAGAAGGAAAGTAGCAATTCAGCAGCGTCCAATCATCAAAATCGGTTCTCAAAATTCTACCTTCGGAGTCATATTTTATTAGACCACAGCCTTCAATCGTCAAATCCGGCTTTTTTTTAGCGAACGTCGCCACGCCGCTGTAGCCTTTTTTTTCTGCACAGTGCCAGCAAGTTTGATAGCCCAGCGCTTCAATCGCCGCCACATCCACCTGTTCCATTTGCGCCTTGGTTTCCTGAATGCAAATGATGTCAAAATTTTCTACTGCCAGCCAGTCGAGCAAGCCTTTGCTCATCGCCGAGCGGATGCCGTTTACGTTGTAAGAAATGATGCGTGTTGCCATGTGGGTTAGAACTCAGAACAGAGAAGTCAGAAATCGGACGCTCTATTGATAAAATAATTTGGCACAAACATAAGCAAAAAGGTGGCGCGTTTTGAAATATGACCCACTTTTCGGATCGGAAGAAGGAGCGACGACCTCCCTGTAAAAAATGGTCGCTACCCAAGATAATGCCCTAAATTACTTGCGAATCAAATAATAAAAATTCCAAATATCATGCGCAAGGTTCTGTATTTCAATAGATAAGTAAGTGCTAAAGCACTTTTATTTTTAACCGCACCGCGTGTCGCCGTAGCTTTAGCGGTGGCACAGAGAACGCAGAGGCGTTGCGTTTCTTTGTGATCCCCACGTGTCAGGACGAGAAAAATTATAATTTAATCGAATAGCTAATTATTTGATTATCAGTTCAATAGTTAATGGTCAATGGTTAATTATAAATGGTCAATCACTTAATTGATTACCTATTCCTTCATTGTCAACTGCACCCTTTTCCGCGCCACATCCACTTCCACAATCCGCACCATTACTTTTTGTCCTAACTTTAAAATCTCCGCAGGGTCTTTGATAAACCGATTGGTAATTTGTGAAATATGTACCAAGCCATTTTCTTTAATGCCAATATCCACAAACGCGCCGAATTTGGCGAGATTGGTCACGATGCCCGGCAATTGCATTCCTGGTTTTAAATCATTAATATCTCGAACGGTTTCTTCAAAAGCGAATACTTCGGCTTCGCCGCGCGGGTCTAAGCCTGGCTTGGCGAGTTCTTTTAAAATATCTTGTAAGGTCGGTAAGCCAACGGTTTCGGTGACGTATTTTTTGATGTCAATTTGTTGGCGAATGGCAGCGTTTTTAATTACATTTTCTACCGATTCATTTACATCTTTTGCCATTTTATTTACAACTGCATAACTTTCTGGGTGCACTGCGCTATTGTCTAATGGATTTTTAGCATTTGGAATACGGAGAAACCCAGCCGATTGCTCGAATGCTTTCGCACCCAAACCTTTCACTTTGCTTACGTCTTTTCTGGATTTAAAAACACCATTTTCCGCTCGAAACAGCACGATATTTTTCGCCAGTGATGGACCGATGCCCGACACATATTGCAACAAATGCTGACTCGCCGTATTCAAATTCACACCTACTTGATTGACCGCTGAAATGACGACTTGATCCAAACTTTCCTTTAATTTTGTCTGATCTACATCATGTTGATACTGCCCGACCCCGATAGATTTTGCATCAATTTTCACCAATTCCGCCAGCGGATCCATCAAACGCCGTCCAATCGAAATTGCGCCGCGCACGGTCAAATCCAATTCTGGAAATTCTTCCCGCGCTACTTCCGAAGCCGAGTAAATCGAAGCACCCGCCTCGCTCACCACGAAAATTTCAATATTGGCATTTTTATCCCCCACTTTTCGAATAAACTGGTCGGTCTCGCGGCTCGCCGTACCATTGCCAATGGCGATGGCTTGAATGTTATAGTTGGAAATTAAATCCTGCACCAGCTCCCCAGCTTCCATCACCCGCGACTGTGGCGGATGCGGATAAATGACTGTGTGGTGCAATAAATTTCCTTGCTCATCCAAACAAACCACTTTACAACCCGTGCGAAAACCCGGGTCAATCGCCAAGGTACGCTTCGGACCCAACGGCGCTGCTAATAACAATTGGCGCAAATTTTCAGTAAATACTTGAATGGCTTCGGCATCCGCTTTTTCTTTTGCTTTATTGCGAAATTCCGTTTCCAGCGAAGGCGACATCAGGCGTTTGTAAGCATCTTTTATTGCCAAAATTACTTGCTCGGCGGCGGCGTTATTGGCTTTTACAAATTGTCGTTCCAAGCGTTCCAATGCTTGTTCTTTTTCAATGTCAATATTTACCCGCAAAATGCCCTCCTGCTCTGCGCGGTCAATCGCCAACAAACGGTGACTCGGAATGTGTTTCAACGGCTCGCTGTATTCAAAATAATCGCGGTACTTCGCGCCCTCCTCGCGCTCGCTCTCAAACACCTTCGCGCTCACTGTCGCCCCGCGCTCGTATAGGCGGCGCACGGCAGTACGGGCGTTGGCGTCTTCATTCACCCACTCGGCAATGATGTCTCGCGCTCCGGCAAGGGCTGCGGCGGCATCTGGGACTTCATCAGTGATAAATTGCTCGGCGCGTCCTTCGATGTCGCGTTCTTGTTGTTCTAATATAATTTTTGCTAAAGGTTCCAAACCTCGGTCGCGGGCAATGCTGGCGCGAGTTTTGCGCTTCGGTCGGTAAGGCAGATATAAGTCTTCCAGTTCAGTCGTATCCCAGCAATTATTGATTTTCGCTTCGAGTTCCGACGTAAGTTTTCCTTGTTCGCGGATGGTTTGCAGAATGGTTTCGCGGCGTTTCAAGAGTGTTTCTAAACGTTTACTTTCTGCTTGAATGGCAACGACTTGCACCTCATCCAAGCTGCCCGTCATTTCCTTGCGGTAGCGAGCAATGAAGGGAATTGTTGCGCCGCCTTCCAATAATTCTAAAGTAGCGATTACTTGGCGTTTGCTGATGGAAAGGGTGTGGCTGATGAGTTGGATGATGGATTCGGTCATTGGTTCAAAAGATCGGTTTGGAGGGCGAAGATACGGAAAAGGACAGGAAGGTTATCGTGGATTAATAAAGTTGTTCGGGAACAGATTATTTTCGCAACCGATACACAAAATTACCGAAGCGCTCTAAATTTTTTCATGAAGGTTTGTAATTTGAGTTGAGTGAAAATTTTCATTTAGTAGAAAATTTATGTACTTAACAAATCTAATCATCAAGAAAAAAAATTATAATATATTCAACATTTATAGAGCGAGCCTCCGGTATTTTATTACACAGGAGGCTCGATTGTTTTATAATAAAATAACTTATGGCGCTAAACAAAAGGCAATGCTTGCCGAAGCATCATATTGACTTTGGCGACCTACGCCATTGATGACGGTTGTAGCCACGTAAAGCGATTCGGCAAAAGCGGCTACCGTTGGACAGGTTCCTAAAAATTCACTAACCTTTTTTACATAATTGAACGAAAAACTAGTCGCCGGAAAGACAGAGCCGGACATACTATCGAAACTATTCACGCCCTTGATAATTCCGAAAGAATAAGTGGCAAACCCCTGCGGATGCGACGCAATCCAGTGGAGCGTTACATTCTTAGCCTTGTCCACATACTTCAAGTAACCACAGTTCGGATCTGCTGGAAGCCCATCCAACATTGGGATATTGAGCAAAGCGACACAAGATTGATTGTTGACAAGCAAAGCATTGCCCATGGAGGAAACTAATACGTGCGCGGCATTGTAAAATTCGACTTTCAAAGTATGAAGACCATTCGTCACACTGGTGCTATCCAAAAGGCAACCCAAATCGGTGTTGTAATAAACCTTCGTTGGATTGTGAATACTGTAAAAACCGCTGGCGTCGGGCTTTTGTAATTCGATGATTTCATAGCGTCCATTACTGGGATTCATGCGAAGGTCATTCCAAGAATCAAAACGTGCGACGGTATCAATGAGGACTTTATAATACACAATGCCCGCATCCCAAGCGTTGCGATGGTCAATATTTACCGGAAGCGTACCGCCAAAAGGGGAGTCTTTCGGAAATTGAAAAGGATAGGCGGGCTGTGTGGTCGTGTCGGCTTTGCCGTTGGCAGGAATCAGATTCCAAGGCACGTAGCCGATGCCTTTATAAAGAAAACTACTGCCGCTAACGGTTAAAAAGAATTCATCAATTTGTGCGTCCGAACAAACACAATACGTACCTGGCTGGATCACTGCAATGCTGGAAGGACGGCTCGCTGCGCCACTAATAAATATCGTTACATTGCCAGACGGTCTAGTTACATCTACCAATGCAACGCGATTGGCAGGGTCGCGCTCCGGCACGAGCAGTCGAGTCTCGGAAGCGTCCGCCCAAGTGAGGAAAAATGGATTAGTTAATCCATTGGCAACCAATGTTTTAATACCAGTGGATAATTCAATACGACTGATACCTGCTAACCCTTGTTCGCTGACATAAGCATACGCCAAGTCCGAAGAAAGTGTTAAGCCGACTGCAAAATTTAGTCCATTATAAAGAACCGTTTTCACACCTGTATTCAAATCCACGCGAATCAGCCTTCCCGGATTCGCATATTCCACCACATATGCTTGCTTATGTGCTTCGTCCACCCACAATTGTTGGGGTGCGTTCAAACCAGAACAAACGACTGTAGCGGCACTCCGATTGGCATTGGTCAAATTGACTTTAAGCAGATTACCCGGACGCTCGGTGACATAAGCCGTCGTCTCATCCGACAAAACTGCAATATCTTCCGGCTGCGTATAGCCTGTGCCGATGCGCGCGTAGGCAGGGTTTAGTTTGTAAGTCACCCATTTGACTTTCAAATCATAACCATACGTTACGACCTGCATTTTGCAATAATTTCCTTGTCGCGTTTGTACGCAAAAGACATCGCCTGCCACCAATTTGTTAGAAGCATCATTGTTTCCCACAATAGCAGTAGTGCCATAAGTGTAAGATTGTAAAGAAGCAGGCGTTACTAAATTAAAATCCACATTGCCCAAATTTACAATCCGGGCGTTGCCCCGTGGCACCATCAATCGCTTTACGCTATCAATCTGCTCCCACCAAATGTCTGCGGCAATACTCGGCGCTACATTTGTGCCCGTTTCACAATCGAATAACCAAGTACCTTTGATCGTGGCAGTACCTTGTGACACCGTAGCTGCCAATGACTGAACCAGATCGAGTTTGGAAATAAAACCACCATACTCTACAAAAACGAGTCGGTTGTGATTTTTGAGATAGCGCGAACCAATCGCACCTGCGAGACCTCCAATTAATTTTTTCATTTTTTTGGCTTAGTATGAATAATAAAAAGATTACATCGCGTAGTTTTTCTTTAAAAATTGAGCGTTTGGATTTCTGCCGAATAGGAATCCAGTTGTCTTTTAATGCGAAGCGGAAATAATACGGGAAATTTGGCGATGCCAAATCAATTGTGTTGGAGGTAGATAGACGCTATCAATGGATATACAATTTTTTATAGATGCTTGAAATTCAAATTTTTATAAAGAATTATGTAACATCAAGAAGCTCATTTTTCAAACAGCCTATTTTTCTAAAACGATCTTATTAATGAAATATTGTTGCCAATTGTTAAATATAGCCTGATTTTAATTTATAATTTACTACCGGACAATAATTTAAAAATAAACAAAAAAGATACTGCCAGCGTTCTCTGCAATTTTGGAACCGCTGGCAGTAAAATATTAACCTTTCTGAATGACGCCTGCTCTTTGATTATTATACAATCCGAATCCTCCCAATGCGACGAGTATAATCGGTGCCCAATAATCAAATATAAATTTACCGCAGACGAGACAAGGCGGCTCAGGAGGCGGGGGCCAAATAATGATGATCCCACCAATAATGATGACAATAATCCAAAGCAATGCAGCATTTGTGAATCTCATAGTAGAGAATTTTAAGGGGTTTAGAAAATATTTTTAGACACAGTGTAATAAAGGTTACTTTACTTTATACGCAAAGATATGAGGTATCATAAATGCTCGGTATCCCCAATAATGGTGGTTTTTAAAATTCTTTATGCAGAAGGGAGAATCTGAAGAGGAGGAGCGGCATTGATTGGTTTATAATATTCACAAATGCGTGTATCTTTAGCTCCCAAAACGCATGGTTTACTTTTTCTTAAAACACCTTTTATGAACAACATCCGCTTCTTTCCACTTCTTTTATTACTGGCAGCTTGCAATCCCAAAGTTGATAAACCACCCATTCAAAAAGCAACCACTGTGACAACATTTATAGGAACTTACACTCGAAAAGAAGGACACGTAGACGGCAAAGGTGCCGGTATCTATGTGTTCAACCAAGATAGTATTTCTGGCTATTTGGATGAAATACTCTTGGAAGAAGGCATTCGGAATCCTTCTTTTTTAATACCTAGTGCGGATGGGAAATATTTATACACCGTAGAAGAAATCGGACCAGATGTAGATTCAGTGGGTCACGTTGTAGCGTACGCTTGGGATGGTAAAAGTTTGAAAAAAATCAACAGCCAGTCGTCACACGCTTTTGCGCCGTGTCATTTGACGACCGATAGTCAGGGAAGATATTTGTTCGTAGCGAATTATGTAGGCGGCACGATTGCCATGCTACCAATTGATGCAAATGGTGGATTAAACCCTGCAAGTGAAGTGATTAAATATAACGGAAATGGACCTCATTCGCGCCAAGATGCCTCGCATCCGCACAGCGTGAACCTCTCGCCAGATGAGCGCTATTTGTACGTGCCGGATTTGGGAACAGACCGAATAAATATTTATCAAATTGATTATACGAATGGAAAACTCACACCTGCTAATCCTGCTTTTGCCGCGATACAACCCGGGTCGGGGCCGCGCCATTTTACCTTTCATCCCACCCAGCCTTTTGCGTATCTCATTAATGAATTAAACAACACCATAACTGTCATGCGCTGGCAAAAAGAAACGGGAAAATTAGATACGCTACAAAGCGCGCCGACGCTTCCAACCGATTTTAAAGGAGAAAATACTACGTCTGATATTCATATCACGCCTGATGGACAATTTTTATACGGTGCGAATCGGGGGCATAATTCTTTAGCAGGCTATAAAATTAACACGTCTGACGGAACATTGACACCCATCGGACACACTTCTACGCAAGGTGAAATTCCGCGTAATTTTGCTATTTCTCCAGACGGACGTTTTTTATACGCTGCGAATCAAAATACAGATAATGTGTTGATTTTCAGTATTGAAGCAGATGGAAAATTGCAATATCGCAATGAATTGAAAACGCCTACGCCGGTGTGTGTGCAGTTTGGGAAGCGATAATATTGTAATGCTTTGATCCTAAAGCTAGATTTTTTATCTATTTATTGCTTAGGATTCTTGTCTATATTTGGTTTCTTACTTTTTTCATTGCCAAAAAAGTAAGCAAAAAGGCTAGGCAAATCAAACTCCTCCGTCGAACAGTGATTTGCCGGGCAGCCGCCACGATGTATTTCAAATTAAAATATTGAAAATTGATAAATCAGGCATTCCAATTATTTACCTTGACGCATATATGAATTATAAATATTGCTATCAGCTTTCCTTTATATAAAGTTTATTAAATACGATGAAAACCCACTCCCGCCGCCAATTTATAAATCAAACCAGTCAAGTTGCCGCGCTCGCAATCTTGACACCGGCATCACTTTTTAAATCATTAGCAAAAGAAGCAGGCTTCACGGTCAATATCTTCTCCAAACATTTGCATTGGTTGAGTTATGAAGACATGGCTGCGAGGGTAATAGAAATGGGTTTCGATGGAGTAGATTTGACCGTACGACCGGGCGGACACGTGGAGCCGGAGCGGGTGAAAACGGATTTGCCAAAAGCGGTAGAAATATTGCGAAAAGCGAATATACAGGTAGAAACGATTACTACGGCAATTGAAAGTGTGGACTCACCTTTTGCAGAAGATATTGTGAAGACTGTCAGTCAATTGGGTATTCAATATTATAGAATGGGTTGGATTCCTTATAATGCTAAATATACTATTGAAAAGAACTTGAAAACCATTACATTTCAGTTTAAAGAAGTGGCGGATATGAATCGCCAATATAAAATCAAAGGAGCTTATCAAAATCATGCCGGCAAAAGTTTTGGTGCTTCCATTTGGGATATGTGGATAGTTTTCAAAGAAATAGATTCGAAGTATATTGGTAGTCAATACGATTTGCGCCACGCGATGGTGGAAGGCTTGCACGCGTGGGAATCGGGCTTTGACTTAATCGCACCATTTATTAACTCCTTGACTGTGAAGGACTTTCATTTTAAAAACCAACCAGACGGCGAGTCGGTTGAAAATGTACCACTGGGTAAAGGAATTGTAAAATGGAACGCTTTTTTCAAAAAATTAAAAGAAAAGAACATTACGGTTCCCATCAGTTTGCATTGTGAATATCCACTCGGCGGCGCGGATCAAGGGAAGCAAACGCTTACCATTGCAGAGCAGGAGGTTTTGAGCGCGCTGAAACGGGATTTGATGATTTTGAGAAAATACGTTGAGTCTTAAACTATTATTCACAGACGCTGAATAACCGACAGGGAGAAAATCAATCGAGCCCCAAAATCTTCCGATTCGTCGCCTCATCCGAAGCACCGCCTGCAAAATTATCAAGAAACCAATTCCTCAAAATCAGTCGGATTGCGTTTGATGTGCATTATAGCTAAAACATGAACAGCATCGTCTCCTACTTCGTAAATAATAATGTGCTTTTTAAAGAGGCAACAACGAAACCCAGCGGCTTGCAATTTTGGATTGCGGCATGGCGGATAGAATTCAGGATATTTTTTCAACTTTTCAGTGGAATTGTATAAATCATTGACATATTTGTCAGCGCGGGATGCACTGGATTCCGCAATGTAGGCATGAACTTCCGCCAACATTTCTAGAGCGGAATAAGTCCAATTGACTAATTTTTCTTCCAAGACTGTATTTGTTTTTTTACTTCTTCGGAAGAGATAATATTTCCTTCTGCTACTTCTTGTTGAGCGCTTTCCAATACAGCCAGCAGTTCATCCGTGGTGATAGGCTCGCCTTCTCGCGCCAAGTTTCCTACGGATTGGTAGGACTCAATCACACCCAAGTTTTTGAGCGATTGAACAATCTGTAGAAAATCCTTCCTGTTTGTATCTTGTACTTCAATGTAATAAATCACTGTTTAACATTTTATGAATATGCAAATTAATAAATCTCCTGCAGAAAGTCAATTTATCTTGAATCCCACAGCGTCCTGCTACCTTTTGTAAGAGCTGTGGGAATCATCAGCAAATTTTCACATTAGCAAACCAGCACATTAGCTAAGTCCCAAAATCTTTCGATTCGTCGCCTCATCCGAGGCACCGCCCGCAAAATTATTTGAATGCTTCAAGTTGCAAAGCGTTATTTATCAGAACAATACCTTCTTGAACACAAGCATTCTTAAAATCACTGTCAAAACTTGCCAATACAGCAATCCCTTGTAATTTGCAAGTTGCCAATATAAAAGCATCATTCGGTAAAAGATTATATTTTTTCATAAAATCTAATCCTAATGTAATAGCCGGAGCCGGTATCTGTAATAAATTTAAAGGAGAAAGAAAGGTCTCGGTATCATGTTTATTCAGGGTTACCTCAATTTGTCTGCTTTCGCAAACACTCAATTGGAGATTTACCTGCTAAAATCCCAATCAATTTATAAATATATTCACTGGCAATTAAAATATTAATATACAATTCATGATAACTGTCCCGCAATGCGCTCAACAGTTCTGGCTGCGTTTGCTTTTCGTACTCAATTAATACGCTGCTATCTATTAATATTTTCATTGCTCATACCATTCTGATGGAGAAGGCTCATATTTAGGATAATCTTTAAGTATGCCTTTAAAATTATTCCATAACGCAATACGTTGCTGCCGTTCTTCTTCCTGCACAACGTCTTGATTTTGAATGGTTTGGTAACGAATGTGAAGACGCTCTGCCAATTCTAAAATGAATTGCAAGTCTTTTCCACCTTCCACTTCCAATACAACTTGAGTCATAACTTCAATTTTTTTGAAAAAAACCTCCCTATTTTAACAAATAATTGTTGGGAGAAGTTTCTTGATTTTGTCCTTTACTCACCTATCTCCATCGGCTCAAACGGCGCGCGAATGGTTTTGATGGTTTGTTGTTAGATGGGTGTGAGCATTATAAATACTTTATTGATAAGGTATAAACACTTTTTATTAAAAAAACTATAAATACCAATTGCCCTAAAATAAAACTAAATCCTAAGAAGATTTCAATTACGTTTCTGACAGATTCTACTCCAGCTAATTCTTCTAATGGGTTTGTTATAAGAAATAAAACCCATTCTGCTGATAAAAGAAGCGTTTCAAAATCTGTGAAGTAAATAAGCGGAATAGCAGTCATGAAAAAATGAGCTGGGGGTAAATAACTTACCCATTTAATGCTGTTTTTTAATAGTAATTGATATATTAAAGCGTAAAACAATAGTAGAGTTGCAAAAATTATTCCAACGAAAATTGTCTCCAACGTAGGAGAATGCCCTCGTGGAATTACACTAATGTAATTAAATCTTTTAATAATTTAATTAATAAAAATATAGTAAGAATTATAAATAACGACGATAAATGTTTGTTCTGCATTTGTAATATTAAAATAAAGAGCCAAATTAAGGGATTTACCGGAAAAAATCAACTCCCACAGCGTCCTGCTACCTTTTGTAAGAGCTGTGGGAATCATCAGCAAATTTTCACATTAGCAAACCAGCACATTAGCTAAGTCCCAAAATCTTCCGATTCGTCGCCTCATCCGACGCACCGCCTGCAAAATCATCAAACGCTTTTTCCGTCACTTCTATGATATGATCTTCAATGAACGGAGCACCTTCGCGCGCGCCTTGTTCGGAGGATTTGATACAACATTCCCATTCTAAAACCGCCCAACCATCGAAACCATATTGCGAGAGTTTACTAAAAATAGCTGCAAAATCCACCTGTCCATCGCCTAAGGAGCGAAAACGCCCCGGACGGTCCACCCAATCTTGATAACCACCGTACACGCCGGAACGCCCGGTAGGATTGAATTCTGCATCTTTGACGTGGAACATTTTTATAAATTCATGATAAATATCAATATATTGTAAATAATCAAGTTGCATTAGTACAAAGTGGCTGGGATCGTACAAAATATTTACGCGTGGATGGTTATTGGTGGCTTCCAAAAAGCGTTCAAAAGTCGCACCGTCGTGCAAGTCTTCGCCCGGATGGATTTCATAACAAACGTCCACGCCGGCTTCGTCGTACGCATTCAAAATCGGCATCCAACGATTGGCGAGTTCTTTAAAACCCGTTTCCACCAAACCTTTTGGGCGCTGAGGCCAAGGATAGACGGTTTGCCACAGCAACGCGCCAGAGAAAGTCACCGCACGGTCAATACCCAAATTTTGGCTGGCTTTTGCGGCGTTTATCACTTGTTGCGTCGCCCATTCCTGTCGCGCTTTCGGATTATTTTGTACTTCTTTTGCTGCAAAAGCATCAAACATTACATCATAAGCTGGGTGAACCGCTACGAGTTGTCCTTGCAAGTGTGTAGATAACTCGGTGATTTCCAAGCCAAAAGAATTTATTTTACCTTTCAGTTCATCACAATAATCTTTACTTTCGGCAGCTTTCGCCAAATCAATCAAGCGAGCGTCCCAAGTGGGAATTTGTACGCCTTTATAACCCAAATCCGCCATGTATTGGCAAATGCCTTCAAGGGTGTCGAACGGGGCTGCGTCGCCCATAAATTGTGCTAAGAAAACGGCAGGTCCTTTTATAGTATTCATAAATTTTTGTTATTTGTTATATTGTTATTTAGGAAAGGTTGTTATTTGGATAACGCCGTGTAAGCAATGAGCGCCAATTAACCAATAACAGTTTTACAATTTAATCCACTTTACATTACTATTACTCGATTCTACTACTTTGTAAATAAATTCCATACCTCGCACGCCTTCTTCCACGCCCGGAAAATCCATATAAACTGCGTCCACTTCTTTACCCTCCAAACGGGCTTGAATGCAATACGCGAAATCCCGATAAATATTGGCGAACGCCTCCAAATAACCTTCGGGATGTCCAGCAGGGACGCGCGTGTGTGCGGTGGACGCTGGGTAGAGCGGAGCCACGCCTGTGCGCAAGCGTTGCATGGGTTTGTCGAGCCATTTTACCAATAAAGTATTCGGTTCCATCTGATGCCATTCCAAGCCACCTTTTTCGCCGTATACGTAGATTTTCAGACTGTTTTCTTCGCCAGCGGAGATCTGGCTTGCATGAAGCACCCCTTTCGCACCATTATTAAAACGCAATAAAACATTGCCATCGTCATCCAATTTTCGACCAGGAACGAATGCTGTTAAGTCCGCGCTCATTTCGGTAATGTGTAAACCGGAGACATATTCCGCCAAGTTTTCAGCGTGTGTACCAATGTCACCCATCGCGCCCGCAATGCCCGAACGGCTTGGGTCGGTGCGCCAAGATGCCTGTTTATCATCATCTGGTTTTTGTTCCGACAACCAGCCTTGCGGATATTCGACGACGACTTTACGAATTTTGCCTAAATCGCCATTTTCAATCATCGCTCGTGCTTGTTTCACCATCGGATAGCCCGTGTACGTGTGCGTCAAGCCGAAAAGCAAACCTGATTTTTCTACCACTTTTTTTAATTCATACGCTTCTTCCAGATTGAAACACAGGGGTTTATCACACATCACATGGAAACCATTTTCCAATGCCAGCTTTGCCGGACCGAAATGAACGTGGTTGGGCGTTACAATCGAAATAAAATCCATGCGTTCGCCTTCGGGCAATTCTTTTTCTTTCAAAATCATCTCCTCGTAGCTGCCATAGACGCGCGGGGGGTCGAGGTAAAGTGCTTCGCCGGAGGCTTTTGATTTAGCTGGGTCACTGCTGAACGCGCCGCAAACGAGTTCAATTTCACCATCCAGATTGGCTGCCATGCGATGTACACCGCCTATGAACGCGCCGATGCCGCCACCGACCATGCCCATTTTGATTTTTCGTTTCATGTTTTAGGTTAAGGTTAAGGTTGAGTTTAAGGATTAGGCTGAGAATTTAAGGTTTTCATATCTTATTTTGCAAATATAAAATTATGAAGGTTAAATGCGATAGAGAGGCGGACATTTTGTGCATAATTTAAGCCTATTGCCTGAACCTTGATTCGTATGATTATTTTGATGCGCTTGATTTTTTCACGCTTCGCTTCTTTCGGGCAAAGTTCGCTTTCTCGATAGTTTAGGTATCAAGGGGTAAAGACCCAGAGATTGTTAAATCGTGACAATCCTAAAATCCAACGAATCAAGGTTCAGACAACTTTCAAATTCAAAATATTCCCCATTTGATAGCACGTGCGGCAGCGCGGCTCGTACACATCTTTTTCGCCCAGCACCACCGTTTCTCTTTCTTCGGAAAGGCGGTAGGAATGGGTAGCGAGATTGCCACAATGCGGGCAAATCGCATGAACTTTCGTAATATATTCCGCCACGGCCAATAAATTTGGCACGGGTCCAAACGGTTCTCCTTTAAAATCCATATCCAAACCGGCTACAATCACGCGGATGCCGCGCAACGCTATTTTTTGTAAATTCTCCGGCAAATCCATATCAAAAAATTGCGCTTCGTCAATACCGACAACGTTTACACCTTCTGACAATTGCAATAATTTGGAGGAGTGCGCAATCGGCGTGGACAAAATCGTGTTGGCATCGTGCGACACGACGTGGGATTCGTCGTAGCGCGTATCTATTTTCGGTTTGAAAATTTCTACTTTTTGATTGGCAATTTTGGCGCGCTTGAGCCGACGAATTAATTCTTCCGTTTTGCCAGAAAACATAGAGCCGCAGATGACTTCAATCCAGCCGCTGCGTTGTCCTTTGAAATGTGGTTCTAAAAACATATAAATGTTTGAGGTTTGTAGGTTTGGGAGTTTGAAAGTTTAAAGTTAAGATTTTTCTAAACCTCGTTAGATTTCTAAACTTTCTTAATGCCAAATAGCGTTTAGGTAAGATAAAAGTTTATCACAATCCACGTAACTGTTTATATTTGGAATTGAGATTAGAATTAGCTACGAGATTTTGTAGCATGCAAAGTCTGGCATCTGGTATCTGGCATCTCTAAATCTTAAAGAATGCAACAAGCGAAAATCCTACTCGAAAAAATCACGACGCTCCAGAAAAGTATCAGCCTGAATCAAGGGACGATAGCGCCCATTGAGCGCGACTTGATGTTGAGCTATATTCGGCAATTGTACGAAGTTTTTTTAAATGAAGAGACTACTGTTGTTAAATCAAAGTCAATTTCTATTGAAAATGACGTGAAAGTTGCCCCCAAACCACAGGAAATAGAGCCGCCAAAGCCTGTGTACACGCCACCCAGAGTGGTGGAAACGCCTAAACCGCCCGTTGTAAAACAAGAGCCAGTCGTAGTGCGAGAAGTGCCTCCGCTGCCACCTGTGACTCCAAACTATCAGCCTACTTACACGCAACCGACGACTCGTTATAATCCGCCCGTTCAAACGCCCGTTTCGCCACCAGCCGTGCAGCGCAAAGCACCGGTAGATAGTTCTAAATTAAATACTTTATTCGATTTTAGAAAGTCAAATGATTTGTCGGAAAGATTGAGCGAGCGCCCAATTACAGACTTGACAAAAGCGTTTGCCATCAATGACAGATTGCTGTATATCAACGAGTTATTTGGAAAAGATGCGAATTCGTTTGGCGAGTCTTTAAAATTATTGAATAAATTTGAGCGCATGGAAGAAGCGAAAAGCCTGATGGTAAGTTTGGCGGAACAATACAATTGGACGGAAGGCGAGCGCATGGAAATTGCACAAGGTTTTGTAAGAACGGTACGTAGAAAATACGCTTAACTTGTGAATTGTGATTGGTTATTTGTGATTTGGGCGCTTGTTACTTGTTCTCTTTATAACGCCTCACCAATCCCAACTCACCAATCACTAATAACAAAAATACGATGTTTGAAAAATATTCTAAAAAGCTGAAAGAGAGCCTGTTGTTGCCTATTTATTTAGTTGCAATCATGTGGGCGATACAAGTGGTGAACTGGCTGGTGGGTTTGCAATTTGGTTGGTTGGGCATTTATCCGCGAGAGATTTTTGGCTTGCGCGGTATTTTGTTTGCACCTGTGATACACGGTAGTTGGGGGCATATTTTGTCCAATACACCGCCATTGTTTGTGATGAGTGCGATGCTGCTGTTTTTTTATCGGCGCGTGGCGTTTCCGGCATTTACGATGATTTATTTGCTGACCGGTTTAGCGGTATGGATTTTTGGACGCTCGGTATTTCACATTGGAGCGAGTGGCGTGATTTTTGGCTTGGCAACTTTTTTAATCGCGAATGGTGCTTTTCGGCGGGATTTGAAGTCTATTGCACTGGCGTTGCTGGTCGTTTTTTATTATGGCTCTATGTTTGCAGGCGTGTTGCCGGGGCAGCCGGGCGTTTCGTGGGAGAGTCACTTGCTGGGCGGTCTGGTTGGGATTTTTGCCTCTTTTTGGTACAAAGATGCGATAGAAAAGGATGAAGTAAAAGCTAAATATTCGTGGGAAGAAGAGCCACAAGAACGTACTAACTTGTTTGAATCCAATCTCTTTGACACACCTCGCGCCGAAAGGCAGCGGAAGGAGAATGATGATTATTGGTTTTCGAATAGAAGTTGAGAAAAGTTAAGGAAGTTGAAAGGGTTGAGTCCGAAGTTACAAACTTCGGACAGCTATGTTTCTCGTTTGAGGCTGAGGGTCTGGCATCTGGCATCTTCCAATCTGGCATCTTTTAAAACTTAAACTCATACGTCACCGAAGGAACCATCGTGCCAATCACCGATAACCGATACGCATTCACTTTATTACTTACTTGAATATTATTATTATTTTGCGTTTGAAAAAAGACGGAATACGGATTTTTTCTAAAATAAGCATTGTAAATCGAGAACATCCAGCGGCTTTCCCAGCGTTGGTTCAGTTTGCGCTTTGGCTCAATGGTCGCGCCCAAATCCAAGCGGTGATAATCGGGAATCTGGTCTTCATTACGATTCACAAAACTCGGCACATACACATTCCCAACATAAAATTTGTCCTGCGCGTACGTCACCGGACGACCGCTGTTGTACGTGAAATTCAATGAAAAACTCACTTGTCGACTTTGCTGATAATTCAAAACCAAATTAAAAACGTGCGGACGATTGAAATTCGTCGGATAATACCTGCCACTAAAAACCCCATCTTCCGGGTACGGGCTATTCACCAAAATCTGCGCATTCGAGTATGTGTACGTCGCCCAGCCGGTGAGCTTGCCTTGATTTTCTCGAACTAACAATTCCAAGCCATACGACCTACCTTCGCCTTGTAGCAAGCCGGTTTCCATTTTTTCGAGCAGCAGAAAATTCACGCCACTGCGATAATCCAACAAATTATCTATTTTTTTATAATATAATTCGATACTCGTTTCAAAAGCATTGTTTTTAAAATTGCGAAAATAACCCAGCGACAACTGGTCGGTCACTTGCGGCTCGATGTACGTGTCGCTCAACTTCCAACGGTCAATCGGCAGCGCCGCCGTCGTATTAGAAATGAGTTGAATGTATTGACGCATTCGGTTGTAGCCAATTTTGACCGAACTTTGCGGATTCAATCGCCAATTCAACGCCACACGCGGTTCAGCACCTTGATAGGTTTTTACAATTTTTCCGTCGGAATAGTCCGTCGCACCCGTCACGCTGTTGTCGTCGCGCGGGCGTTCGGGATTGTAATCATACACTTTGGTCGGACCCACATTCGCAAAATAAGAGTAACGCAAGCCATAACTCAAACTCAACGCCGCATTGATTTTCCAGTCGTCGCCCCAATACGCCGCCGCTTCAATTGCCTGTTCTTCCGGCAAAGTGAGTGGATTGATAGCAGATTCGGACGTGGTGGGCTGCAAATCCGCCGGGGAAATCTGGTAGCGAATGGCACTCACGCCGTAATTGAATTGATGTTTATCGAAACTTTGTTGCAAGTCAATTTTCGCATTTTGATATAACACGCTGGATTTCAACTCCGAAGCATTCGTCGCTTCATTGATTTCGTAGCCGGGCTGATAATCACTATTCGCAACCAACACATTCATAAAAAAACGCTCATTGAAAAAGTGCGTCCAACGCAAACTGTACAACGCCGTCTGCCATTTGAATAAGGTAGAATTCGCGCTCACGCCCACCGTCGGCGACGTGTTTCCCGCCAGTCGAAACACATCTTTGCTAAAATAGCCCATGAATTGCACTTGATTGCGGTCGTTCAATTGGTATTTTAATTTGCCAACCAAGTCATAAAAGTTCGCTTTCGTCCGTTTCAAATCCTCATCCGGCAGAAAATCAAACAAATAATCGGCATACGAAATGCGCCCTGCGGCATACACCGACAGCTTGTTTTTCACAATCGGCGCGTCTATGAGCAAGCGACTCGCGAGGATGCCGATGCCGCCATTGACGTGCAATTTCTCATCATCTGGGTCTTTCAATGCAATGTCCAACACCGACGATGAGCGACCGCCGTACTGCGCCGGAATGCCCCCGCGATAAAACGTGACTTTTTGTACCGCATCGGGATTGAAAACTGAAAAAAGTCCCAGCAAATGCGAGGTATTGAACAACGGCACGCCGTCCATCAGCACCAGATTTTGGTCGGTATTGCCGCCGCGCACGTTGAAGCCGCCTGCGCCTTCGCCCACCGTCGTCACGCCCGGCAGCAGGAGGATGCTGCGGATCACGTCCACCTCGCCGAGCAAAGACGGCAGTTTTCGGATGGATTGAATGCTGAGTTGCGTCACGCCAATGTCGGTGGAGGAGAGGTTGTAATCCGCCGCGCGCTCGCGCACCACGATTTCTTCGAGTTGATTGAGCGATTGTTCGAGGTTGATGGTTTGCGTCGTATTTTTATTCAAAGTGAGTTCGACCCGTTTGGCATCGTAGCCTAAGTAGCTGATTTGCAGCACGTAATTACCCGCCGCCAGCCGAAGCAGGAAAAAACCATTCAAATCTGTCGTGGCACCAATTTGGGTATTTTCAATCTGAACGGTCGCATTAGGAAGGGGGAAATTGTCGAAGTCTTTCACCACGCCAGTAAGGGTGACGGTGTCGCGGGGCGATTGGGCGAATGCAGGCAAGGCACTTAGCAGGCTCATTCCAAGCCAAAAAGAGCGTAAAAGTTTTTTCATACTAAAAATTTTGATGCTGGGAAAGATAGGATTTTTCAAAAAGTTTTTTAGACAAAAAAAAGTTTTTTTACAATTGATAACTTGTAGCGACTGTCTTGTATCCTGTAAATAATAAATGTGAATGTACACTTAAAAAAAATATAAATAAAAAACTTTAACTAAATTAGCATTGACGTTCATAAGTAATTGAGCAGAATTAAACGACATTTTTATTTTAGAATAATTAATTGATTTTCAATGTTTTGCGAACTGCCAACTGCTTACTGTAAACTGCCTACTTACTTACACTAAAAGTTTATATTTGTAAATCTCCAATATTGGAGGATTTTCTTCTTAAAACCGATTTTTTATGAAAAAGGTACTATCTTTTGTGAGCGCAGGGCTGCTCACACTTACACTGATTGCTTTGCAATCCAGCACTTCCGCTACGAAACTACAAGACGACAGCACGCCGTATTATGGTCAAAAATGTTACTGGGATCAGACGTACACGAACTGCCATTGGGACAATGCTAACACAGGATCAAATTTGTGTGGACAGGTAGATATTGTAATGGGCGCATATATATGTCGCGAGTATTGATCGAATAGTGACTTGTAATTTGAAACAATAGTTTTATCTGGGATAGTATCTTTTTAAGATACTATCTCATTTTTTTTATGTGCTCTTTCTCTTAAAAGTTCATATATTTGGCTATTCACAATCTTATATCCGAAATGAAAGTTTTACTTTTACTAACACTGTTAAGTTTTACCTTCTTATTTTCTACCTGCGTGGACCCTTTCGACCCTGACATTGACGGCGAAGGCAGAAAACTCGTCGTGGACGGTTTGATTACCAACTTGCCTGACGCTTACACCGTGCGCCTCACGTACAGCGAGCCTTATAACAATGACAGCCTCACGCTGCCCGTCACGAATGCGACGGTTTACATTACGGATGACCTGAATAAGCGTTTTGATTTGAGCTATACGCGCCAAGGAAATTATGTGACAGACACAACCAAATTTCAAGGCGAAGCAGGCAAAATCTACACGCTGCACATCCGTACGCCCGAAGGTAAAATATACGAATCGAAGCCGGAAAAAATGCAGGCTGCCCCGAAAATAAACACCATTTTTGCGCGATTTATAGAGCAAGCGGACTCCCGCAATGTAAAAACTCGCTATTTTGAAGCCTACCTGCGCACGACCGACCCCTCGGATGTACAAAATTTTTATCAATGGCGTACCGCGCATTATAAGTTGCTGGAATGGTGTGCGGAAATATATGAATTTAGGCTTAGTACTATTTTTTTGTATTACTGTTGTCAATATGTACCTTGCTGGGACATCCTACGTTGTCGAGGTAATGATTGCGTTCAAGTAGAAAATGATGCCTATTTCAATGGAAATACATTTGAATATTACATAGCGCGTATCCCCTTTGATTCTAAAGAAGATTACTTTCTATCCGTTGATCAATTAGCACTCTCAGAAAGTACGTATCGTTATTGGAATACCATCAATAAACAGCTCAACAATACCGGCGGTATTTTTGACGTGCCGCCCGCTGCCGCTATCGGAAACGTGGCAAATGTGAATGACCCTAATGAGATTGTGTTGGGCATCTTTAATGTAGCCGGTGCTACCCGCAAGGGTGTTCACTTGGAAAGAGCCTTTGCAGATGCGTTTCCCGATCCGAAAGTGTATGCCTTTCCCAGAAGAGAGGCACAAGACTGCAAACCCTGCGAGGAAAGTGCAAGTCGTACCGGCAAAACGCCGCAGGATTGGAGAAAATGACGTTCGATCTCGTCAGATGATTTTATATTTTTTAAACTTTAAAATGCTCAACATAGGTTTTACAATTTTATTAAAATGCGCATCTCACTTGTATTATTGGTATTCACCCTTCTCCTTTCCACTTGCGTTGATCCTTTCGACCCCGGCATTGACGGCAAAGGCAGAAAATTGGTAGTAGATGGCTTGATTACAAACTTACCAGATATTTACACGGTGCGCCTCACCTACAGCGAGCCTTACAACAATGATAGTTTGACATTGCCCGTAACCAACGCAAAAGTGTATGTCACCGATGATTTTAAAAATCAATATAATTTTAGTTACACAACACAAGGGAACTATGTAAGCGAATTGAGTTTTCAAGGTAAGATTGGGAATATTTACACACTTCATATTCAAACACCCGATGGTAAAAAGTATGCGTCACAGTCAGAAAAGATGCTTGCGCCGACTCCTATTGACACGATTTTCAGTCGGTTTGTGGAGACCACGGACTCGCGGGGCGTGACGACGTATGCTTTTGATGCCGTTTTGCGCACAACGGATTCCAAAGAAGTTGAAAATTATTACCAATGGCGTTGGACGCATTACAAACAATTGGAATTTTGTTTGCAAGATAGAGACCCACGGACGCTTGCCTTCCGAAAGTTTACTTGTTGCGATTCTTGCTGGTCTGTCACGCGCTGCCGAGGCAATGCTTGCAATCAGGTCGAGAGTGATGTGTATTTCAATGGCAATCGTTTTGAATACAATGTCGCTAAAGTTCCATTTGATTCTAAAGAGGCTTATTTTATAGTGGTAGACCAGTTGGCATTGTCAGAAAGTACCTATCGGTTTTGGAAGACGGTCAATGAGCAATTAAATAATACAGGTGGTATTTTTGACGTGCCGCCTGCTGCCGCCATTGGTAATATTTTTGCATCAGATAATGCGGAGGAAACGGTACTCGGCATTTTTAATGTAACAGGTGCGGTGCGTAAAAGTGCGTATTTGGACAGAAGTAATGTAGCAAGACAACCCTTAGAAAAAATAACGATTCCGGGTACAGTGCAACGGGAGTGCGTAGCTTGTGAAGAAGGCAGGGTTCGCACTGGGAAAAAGCCGCCGGGCTGGGCTCGGTAATGTGTCAATCCTGCCATTCGGATGGGACAAGTTATGCCGATATGCCAATCCCGCTTTACGGGACAATTTGTGCTGATGACTCCAAGTCACTTCAGGTCTTTAAATCACTTGGTCACTCTGTCTTCTTAAGCATTTGCTAAATTCCTCGGAAAACCCTTCACGCCTGCTGTCAGCATCCGTTGTTGCAAACTCTGCGCGCCGCCCGCGTCTGCGAACGTGCCAACGATGACTTTGTAAACCGTTTTACCTTCTAACTCGCTGATGTCCACAATGATAGGCTGTCCAAACTGATTTTGTAATTTCTCGGCTTGAATCAATACATTTCCATAATCATTGAAAACGCCGATTTGTACGCCCCAGCCTTGCGCAGGTTGGCGTTGTACACTGAAACGGAATAAACCTTTTCCAGCGGTGACAGCAGGTGAAACGGGATTGGTGACTGGTGAAGTGGGATTATTGACCGCGTTTAAAGCGTCTTTTCGGCGCAGCGCTTCGGCAACGGCTTTATCTGCATTCACGCGACCATAGCCATATTTGGTGGAATGACCTTTAGAATCATACTCAGCGGGATTGCCAATTTTGTCGGCGGTTTGTTGTAATATTTGCTTTACTTCTCGGGCAGTCAAATTTGAATTTGCAGATAGTATCAAGGCACAGATTCCTGCCACGAGCGGCGTGGAGCTCGACGTGCCTCCAAAATGTTTGTAATGCTGCCCTCGAGAGCGCCCGTCGTACCAATATTTTTGATTGCCAACTTGACCCGCCATGCCTTGGTCCCACCAAGCGCGAGCAGCGATAATGGGCCAGTCGCCGTTGGAAGGTGCGCAAACACTCACTTCCCGACCTCGGTTGGAGTAAGGCGCATAATCGTCTTTGCTAGTGGTCGCACCAATTGCAATCACATCGGGATGTGCGGCGTAGAAATTCACAAAATCCAAATCGTCATTACCGGTGGCGAAAAGAATGATACAACCCTTGCCTTTTCTACCTTCTCGCGCAGCTTTGGCAATGGCGGCTTCTTTGATAGCACCAAGTGGAAATTGGGCATCGGTCGTACCCCAGCTACAACTGATGATATCAGCGCCATTTTTAATACAATATTCAAACATTTGCTCGGTGGAGCGATTGCTGAACGAAGTGCCACTGATGGGCATAAATTTAGCATTCGGTGCGGAGCCGACGATGCCTTGTCCGTTGGATGCCGCCAGTGCTACGCTCGCGCAAGGCGTACCATGTGTGTACCGCGCGTCGCCTTGTGAGATTTCGGACGATTGATTCCATAAGTCGAATGGTTTCACTACTTTATTTTTTAAATCGGGGTGCGTAAGGTCGAATCCATTGTCAATAATCGCAATCGTAATATCGGAGGAACCAGCACTGCCCAACCGCCGCCACGCATCTACGACTTTAGCATCTGCGCCTTTTTTTAAAACATAATCCACGTCGGCTACCAGACCGCCATTTTGCAAATGCCACTCGTGCGGGATGAGTTCATCAGGTGGAAATACAAAAGCATATTCGTCCAAAGGCGTGTCCAAATCTGGCTCGGCGGTTTTTATCAGTGAAATTTGTTGTAACGCATTCGCAACTTTAATGGGATTCGGGGAATCGGGCGTGACTTTCACCAATATCATATCGGCAGCTTTGCGCTCTACCAATTCTAAGTGATATTCATCTAAGACTACTTGTTGCTCGGCTTCACTCACGCCTGTTTGAAAAGTGATATACAAGAATCCAGTCGGCACAAGCGGACGATTGCTACCTTCGGCGAAATAAACGTGGGTTCCGACTTCTACGCTATCGGCTTGGCGAACTTCGTCGAGTTTTTCGTCTACGGTCTTGCCTTCATCGGCTTGGAGGGTGACGATGTTGAAGCCGCCGAGGTTTTTCATGACTTCCGTGTCAATAAATTCAGGCTCATTGAGGCTACGGGTCTCCGTCTGTTTCAAGCCGACGAGTTGTTGGCTTTTGCGCAAGGTGAGTTCGTTTTTGCCGCTGCGGATGGTTAGCTTATTCATAAAAGTTTTTTGTTTCTCGTTTGATGTTTATTGTTTCCCATTTGACGTTGACTTGTCAGTAACTGATTTGTCTAAGTTTTGAGCGATCTGGCATCTAATTTTTTCTTTTATGTTCAAAGTTTAAAGATTGGAAGTTTTTGGGACTTTTGTGGTACTACTATCATTTTTTTAACCGCAGCGCGCAATACAACGAGCGAATCATGTCCATCCCAAAATCACATAAATCCTTCCAAAGGTATACAAGCGTGGTTCAAACAATCTCGGTATATTTTTTCTCTTAGTCACTTCATCTCCCATCTTCTTGGCACTTCCCCTTCTTTTGCAATACGAGCCGTGGATGAGAAATGATGAACGAAATCAAGCACATTTTGCAATTCATCTTTAAATTCTAAATGATAATCTTCGTGCAGTTTTTCCGCTTTTTTCAAGGCGAATTGCAGCCTTCGGATGACGTACTCACTAAAATTGGCGGGACTGTGAAAGGAGATTTTTTGCAACTTTGGTAAGTACAAGCGGAACGCCTCTGCCAATAAATAGAGCGTGAGGGTCACTTCTCCCAGTTTATCTTTCGTGATTTTTACGTGTTCCGTGATGCGTCCATTGAGGGCGCGGAGGTTCATCATCAGAATGCCGGGCGTGAAGTGATAATTACTGGCTTCTTCTAAGGTTTTCTTAATCAAGAGTTTAACGCTTTCCGAACGCTCTTCAATGGTTTCTTTATTTTCTAATAATTCAAATATCAATTGTTCTACCAAAATTTTATCCTTTGCTATTAGGCGCAGCAAGAGCTTGTCTTTTTTGTCTGCCGGCATTCGGCGAATGGCGGCGGCGAGTTCTGGACTTATTTTTTTGACCGGCACGGTTTCGATTGTTTTTAACAGCGTTTTAACCCTTGGCTTTCAACTGTTTGTATGCTTTTAAACGTTTTAAATAGGATAAATCTTTTAGAAAAAATGCGAGATGAAGATAAAAAAATTTGTTATAATGAAAACAACATCCTTGATAACTGGTTTGCTTTTTGTGTTTGGCTTACAAATGGCGACTGCGCAAGAGACAACTATGCGATACAGCATTCCGGCGGCGGGTACGGCTGTGCCGGCAGCGGGCAATAGCAATCAATTGCGCGGTAATGTGGAGTATGATGATACAACGATGGTAGTCGAAAGTTTTTCGTTTGACGTGCCGCTGTTCACCTTTATGAGCGAGTTTGGTTCCTACAACTATATTGCTGCTGTCGGTGCCGCTTCTACCTTTCCGTACATGAGTTTTAAAAGTACAAACATAGATCAAAGTGGAGAAGACCTGTTGATTAAAGGCTCGCTTTACTTACGTGGTCAGTATCAGCCGCTTACGATCACAGCCAAGCAGGTGGAAGACAAAAAAATATTCTATTTAGATGGAAATTTCACGGTACATATCCGCGATTATTTCATGTTCAGCGGCGGACGCAGCATTCCACCATATATGAATATTGACTTCCGTATGGTGTTTGATAAAGAGGTAAAGAAAGAAGGCTAACGTAGGAAATGGATTTAGTACATCTTCAAATCTTGACTAACTGATGTTACGCAAGAACCAAGCATTCGATAGTGCAGTGTAACATCAGTTAGTCCTGCTTCTGCTGCGTTGCCATTTTTAAAATCGCCTCATACACTTCGTCCCAACCTTCCCAATTATCAATGTAGGAGAACGAACTATTATGCCATAAGGTGCAAAAAGTACCGCCCACAGATTTTGTTTTTTGAATGATAAGATTCACATTTTCAATGGCTTGTGCTGGATTTAATTGCAAATATTTTTTTAACGTCACATCCATGACTTGAAAAGGATACAACAATAATGGGTTCATCGTTTCTTGCGTCAAATCATACCAAGGATACGGCGTGGCAATACTCGCCCGAAAACCAATATCATCCGCATAGCCCAAGGAATAATCCACGGCAATACCCACTTGTAATAAACGGCGATACGTTTCTGGAAAAGTAAGTTTTAAAAAATGCTGCCGACTCAGTGCTACCGGCTCCTGCGTAATGACGCGCAAGCGACTAATTTCTTTTTGAAGCTGCGAACGCTTTTTATTTGAACTATAGGATGGATGAATACCAAGTCTATATCGTTTGTGTAATTGCTGGAGTATCCATAAGAAAGCCCAATTATTAGGAGAAATATTCGTGTCAAATTTATCGTAATCGCCCAACAATACAAAATAAATAGGTTTTAATTGAAAGCGGTCGTGCAAAGCATCTAAATAAGGAAAAGTGAAGAATGGGTCATCTTTTTTAGAAAATTGCACTTGCCATCGCTGTTTTAATTCCGTAAAATTACCTTTTAAAATCGTTCTTAAATAGCCGCCTACTGTGCGCTTCCCGCCTTTGTGCAGGTACGCCCAAGCCATGTCCAAATCATAAGTAGGTTGAAATTTGTAAGATAAAACCGGAAATTTAAACGTCGGATTTTTTTGTTGCAATAATTGGCGCAAGCGGATTGCCCATTCATTCACAAGTGGTTGTCGGAGGAAATTTTCGCGGTAAGCCAGACTTTGTTTCGCTGTAAATCGCCCGTGCACATCCGGTTCAAATGGTAAGTATTCTTCATATCTGGTGACTAAATAAAAAACGAGTGCCGGCAAGTCAAATGGTAAATCCATTCCAGCCAATTCTACTTGAAAAAAGGCAGTCAAGCCATCGTGTTGAAAAACTGAAATATTTTGTGGTCGGATGCCCGACTCAATCAATAGATTTCCAATTGGTAACGAAACTTCCTGTTCCAATAACCGTTCCTTACTGTAATTAATTTTGTAGGCATTCGTTTGAATGTAAATTGTTGCCTCACTGGTGAAGCTAAAGTCTACCTGAAGTACGTATTTTAATAAGATGCTCCATGCGTACTCGATACGAGCGGTCAGGGCTGGTGTGTAAATAAGAATGTGCATACGCCTTGTAATTGACAAAACCGAAAATCGACAAGAATAATTTTGGCAAATATGGCTTTTGTATTATTTATTTTCTAAATTTAGCTGGGAAAAACGTATTTTTAGTTGCATAACTGATATTTTATGAGCAAGATTCTACTTATCCTCGCCGCTTGCGCTTCGCTGTCCTTGCAGATGATGGCGCAGGAAGTAATCGTTCCGGGGCAGAATTATTACGAAGAGCGCAAAGGAATTGTGTACAACAAAGAGTTTTCCGTCAATTTCAAATTGCACACCAATGGTTATTCGTTGGGCGTGGATATTGGAAAAGTAAAAACCTATTATCGGACGCAATTTTACAGCATTGAAATTGGAGAAATTAAACATCCCAAAGAATTCCGCCAAAGTTTTGAGTTTCCTACGCAGGCGAGCAACCGTTTATCCAGACCTTTTATATTTGGAAAAGAAAATAATTTAATTCCGCTGCGCGTCGGTTTTGGCGAAACGCGTTATTTTTCAGAAAAAGCCAAACGAAAAGGGTTGGCAATTGGAATCACTTATGCAGCGGGCGCGTCTATCGGTTTGCTCAAGCCTTATTATCTCGATTTGTTGCGCTTCTCAGACGGTGGCAGTGGCGAGCGCTACATCCGCAGCGAGCGTTTTTCGGAGGACAATGCAGACCATTTTTTAAATGTCGACAGGATTTTTGGCTCCTCTGGTTTTACAAAGGGTTTGAATGAAATCCAATTAATGCCGGGCGGACACGCTAAATTCGCCGTGCACTTCGACTGGGGCGCGTTTGATGAGTTTGTAAAAGCACTTGATGCCGGTATCATGCTGGATTTATATTTCAAGAGGGTGCCAATTATGGTAGAATCGCCTTTAGTGCTTAATGCTGAAAACAGACCCTTTTTCGTCAATTTATATTTAAATTTGCAACTCGGTAAGCGTTGGTAGTGTTAAAGGAGACGATAGATATTAGACCTTAAAATTTAGACAAAAAATTGTCAAAAAATTGTGACCAGTATAATAAGTTTCAAAAAAGCAGGAAGGCTAAAATCTATTATCTAAATGCTATTGTCTAACATCTAAAGTCTTTTAAAAATGTTAGAATTACCGATTGTAGAAACGGTTGAACAAAGAAAAAAACGTCCGGATTGGTTGCGCGTGAAGCTGCCGATTGGCGAAAGTTATAAAAAAGTCCGTACGCTCGTTGACGAATATAAGCTGCACACAATTTGTCAGAGCGGTAATTGTCCGAATATGGGCGAATGCTGGGGCGCAGGCACGGCTACGTTCATGATTTTGGGCAATACTTGTACGCGTTCTTGTTCCTTTTGTGCAGTGAAAACTGGTCGCCCGACCGAATATGATGAAGACGAACCACGTCGCGTCGCAGAAGCCATCTTTCTAATGCAAGTCAAACACGCCGTTATCACCTCCGTCAACCGCGATGAACTCAAAGACCGAGGCGCTGAAATCTGGTATCAAACCATTCGAGCGGTCAAAGAAATTTCACCAAATACAACGATTGAAACCCTCATTCCAGATACAAAAAGCAATTGGGAAGCTTTAGAACGCATGATTAGTGCTGGACAGGAAGTCGTTTCTCACAATATGGAAACGGTGCAAAATCTATATCGAAAAGTACGTCCGCAAGCCAAATACGAGCGCAGCCTCGAACAAATCCAACGCATCAAAAATTACGGCAAACGCACGAAATCCGGCATCATGGTCGGCTTAGGCGAGACCCATGAAGAAGTTTTCCAGATTATGGATGACTTGCTGGAACACGGCTGCGATGTTTTGACGATTGGACAATATTTGCAACCGACAAAAATGCACTTGGAGGTCGCGTCGTTCGTACATCCTGATACTTTTGCGATGTATAAAGAAGTGGGATTGAATAAAGGTTTCCCATATGTGGAAAGTGGTCCGTTGGTAAGGTCGTCGTATCATGCGGAACGGCATGTGTGAAGTGAAGAAGCGACACTCACACCGCCAAACTGACCGCCATAGCCAGTCGGCAATAACAAAATAAAACTCCCCTTTGGGGCTGGGGGCTAAGCTTCGTACAACCCGACTCGCATTTCCAAAAAGTCGTCGTCGGAATCTTCCTCTTCTACTAATCCGCTCGACCAGACGGAACCGTCCAGCAGGGCAGATTTGTGTAACAAATTTTCAATCAGCGATAACAATCCTTCATGTTCTAACTTCGTCAACAATTCAATCGTGTGAATTTTGCGCTCCAGAAACGTTGCTTTCATATTGTGGCTGGTTTGAACAAATATATTGGGTTTACACGATAAATGCAAGTTCGGAATGAAAAGCGGATAAAAAAGTTATCAACAAGGAAGTTATAGTCGTAAAAAAGAAAGGGCAGCTTTGCGCCGCCCTTTCCAAAGAAATCACCCGACTCTTGGGCTACCCTTGCGGGCAGCACCAAAGAATTCTTATATATTTTTCTACAGTTATCATTTTGTAACTGCAATAATAATCAATTTGTTTTGCCGATTTCACCAGTTCTGATGACATTTGTCGCCTGCAGCACTCAATTGTTTGATCCACATTTTGAATGAATCAACTTCTACTATTTTAGACACCAAATCGAATCCAAAGTCACGCACCAAATCGCTTTTTAACCAAATTTTAATTCGCGCTTTACAGTTTTTAGCTACTTAACCCGCTGAAACTGAATGCACCACTGGCTTTTGTTTTTGCATTCGCACTTTATGCACTCAATGTAATATTATTTTCGTCAATTTTCAAAGTCATAACAGCGAATAAATTTGTACTCGTGAGATAAGCCGTTGATTTTTATGCAATTTGCCAATTAAGTTTCGCAAATACCGTTCCCTTTTGACGCAGTATTGAGGATTATTAAAATTTTATTTTTAAACCTGTCGGTCAAAATGCCGTTATACCTTGTAGCTAAAAAACAATTATTCAAAATGCCCACTGTTGATTACGATATTGTAGTAGTAGGCGCTGGACCTGCTGGCTCTACCACTGCTCGCATCGCTGCCGAAAAGGGTTTGCGGGTGCTGATGATAGACAAACGACAGGAACTCGGCGCGCCCATTCAATGCTCTGGCGCGGTGAGCCGACACGCGCTGGAAGAAGTAGGCGTACATCCCGACGCTGAATTTATACACGAGGCGATTTATGGTTTTCGGATTTATAATGAGACCGGTGCGAACACAACGATTGATTATCGCCAATTGAAAGGAGATGAATATGGTGGGGAAGAAGGTAAAAAACCATTAGGTTATGTGGTAGACCGGCGGCGTTTCGACCGTTATTTGATGACGCAGGCAGAGCGGGCGGGCGTGGAAGTTTGGTTGAAAACAGAGGGCTTGAGTTACATTCCAAATGGTTTGGACAGTTGTTCGATTTTACTGCGCAATTTCAATAAAGAAGTTACAGTTCGAACTAAAGTCATTGTAGGTGCGGACGGTTTGCAATCGCAGGTGGGCAAATGGGCAGGCTTGCGCACTTACATAAAGCTCACAGAATTAGCAAGTTGTCTTCAATTTATTGTAGACCAAGTAGAAACGGATGGGCTGTTAGAACTCATCACCGGACACGAGTGGGCACCGGGCGGCTACGCTTGGGTTTTCCCGAAAGGACATGGTTATGCAGAAATTGGTTTGGGTGTAACGCGCACGATGACGGAGCAAACGGCGCAGTGGCATTTGGATTATTTTATGCAACATTCCTTTTTTAAAGAGCGATTCAAAAATTCTAGAATCTTAGAAATTCAAGGCGGTGGTGTACCACTAGCGGCTCCTTTGCGCACGCAATATGCGGACAACATGATTCTCGTGGGCGATGCAGCACGGCACGTCAACCCCATTACGGGTGGCGGCATTCACACGGCGTTGAGTGGTGGTTACATTGCGGGACATTTTCTGACGGATTTGATTCAAAATAAGGTAACTCCAAGTGCTGCGAATTTAAAAGGATATCAAGATAAGTGGTTGGACGAATTGGGCAATAAAATGTGGAAATTGTACCGCGTAAAAAGTAAAATTTTCAAAAATCCGACGATTCCGATACGTGATGAAATGCTATATGATACAATGTCGAGTTATTTTAGTCCAAATTCGGAATATAAAAAAATTTAAAATGGAAAATTGGAAATATGGAAATATGGAAGGGCACACTTTACGTGTTCCCAAAATTCTACCATTCCAGTTTTCCAACCTTCCATTATTCAAATAGATAATGAGTAAAAACGAACCGGTTATCTTTCACATTGGCTGGAATGCCTGTATTCATTGTGGCGCGTGTGTAGCAGTTTGCCCGCAGCCGGTGAATTTTATCAGCGATTTTGATACCATTGCAGTGAATACGCCGTGCGATATTGCGTGTATGGTGTGCGAAGATATTTGTCCGGTAAGCACGATTTTTCATCAAAAAGTGATGGTGGAGGATAGGAGGATAGGAGGATAGGAATAGCCGATGCTGGAAATGCTAAAAAAGAATGCTGCGTCAAAAAAATATCAGCGAAACGAAATATCATAATAAGTAAGTAGGCAGTTTACATTAAGCAGTTGGCAGTTCGCAAAACATTGAAAATCAATTAATTATTCTAAAATAAAAATGTCGTTTAATTCTGCTCAATTACTTAATATCACAAATAACTAATCACCAATCACAAAATCACACTTTCATGCGCTTTGTACAACACAAAAAAGAAGCTTATTTTTTCTACCGATTTCTGTCTAATTTCTATGATAAGTTTGTCAATCCTTTATTTTGGACGTCGCTCATGCGCGATGAATCCTTACGATTGGCAGCATTGAACGACCCCAATTTAAAAGTTATAGATGTTGGTTCCGGCACGGGTTTTACGACGCAGGGCATTGTAAAATATATTCCAACTACCAATATTACTTGCGTAGACCAAAGTCCGCATCAGATGGCAAGAGCCAAGCAAAAAGCGGATTTGCAAGGCTGTAATTTTCAATTGGGTGATGCCGAGAACATTCCGGTTCCGACCGATTCTTTCGACCGCTATGTGTCCGCAGGTAGTATTGAATATTGGCCCAACCCACAGAAAGGTATTACAGAAGCGTATCGCGTAATAAAGCCCGGCGGCGTAGCCGTGCTGATTGGTCCGCTGGAGCCGCAAAATGCGTTTGCTCGATTTATGGCAAATACGTGGATGTTGTTTCCAAAAGACGAAGAATATCGTACGTGGTACGAGCGCGCCGGTTTTACAGATATTAAAGTGCATTACATCCGTCCGCAATGGTTTCGAGCGGAAAGTGAATATGGGCTTGCGATAGCTGGACGAAAACCAGAAGCCGGGGAATCGCCTTTGCCACCTGCCTCCGTGGAAGCGATGGCAGAACCGGAAGAAGAAATGACTCCGCTGCGTTGGGCACAACTCATTGGTAGAGTGTTAGTTGGGTCGCTTGCTGGATTTATTTTTATCCCGATTGCGCTGATTGGTTACTTGCAAGGTTCGTTTCATCCAAAAGACGAAAATATGCCCGAGGAGTACCGCGAGCGATTGAATAGTTATCAGATTGGCGCGTTGGTGGTTGTGTTTATAGTGATTATTTTATTATTAAGTGTTATTTTTTAACTTTTTCAAATAAGTGTGGCACATTTCTAAAATGTGACACACTTCATGCTTTCCCTTATATCATAATTGGAACGCGGATGACACGGATTCGGCGGATTTTCGCGGATTTCTTGCACTCATTACATTTTTTATTATGCGAAAAGCACATATTCCATTTTATTTAAAATGAATTATAGTTTCTTTTTATTATAAAATATTCTAACGCATCAACCAATCACCCTATTAACCAATCACCTCATCACCCTTTCACCCAATGACCCTCAACCAACGTATCCAAGCATTTTATGATGAAT
>ENA-ORBV01001608-ORBV01001608.1-microbial-mat-metagenome-genome-assembly--contig:-NODE-1608-length-49951-cov-13.907086_pt1 | contig 49951 bp, 47 predicted proteins | sample MGYA00237777_ERZ505514 | MGnify/ENA primary metagenome ERZ505514 (study PRJEB26160, sample SAMN06269048) | microbial mat metagenome | isolation source: Oligotrophic lake microbial mat | place... | reverse complement strand
AATAAATTGAACCCGACAAATCCGCACGACAAAGCCTATCTTGACTACATGGCCTTCCGTTTAGACACCCTTGCCACCAATGTGGACAGCCTTTCGCCGGCCTCGTGTAGGGTGGAAGGATTACAAGGGCATAATTTGAGCGTTTTAAAACATGATCAGAACTGCTTAGTGGCGACCGGTTTCTGACTTGGCACCCCTAAACCGGAATTGTGCCCTATTTTAGGCCAGTACCATGACTAGCGGCATTGTCTTGGTTTTTTCCCGAATTCAGCAATCAAATCAGAACAAGGCTGGCTTTTTTCGCCTGATTACAAGCATTTTGCATGGTTGAATTGAATTGGCATAGTTCCAAAGCTGGTCTGTTGTTTCAACGACGCTTTATCCCAGTGGTCATAGGGGTAATGCTCGTCACCGCCAGCTTGTTAAGCTCATGCGATGGCGCTGCCCGAATTTTTAACGCTTCGCCCAATACAGAAGTGGATTGGGACCTGGATGAAATCAAGGAAAAAGGCACCCTCAAGGCCATCATGGTGTACAGCAGCACCAGCTATTTTATTTACCGGGGAAGGACGATGGGGTATGAATACGAGTTGATTCGCCATTTTGCGGAGAGTCAGGGGTTAAAACTGGAGGTGGTGGTGGCGCAGGACATTGATGAGTTGATCACGATGCTCAACCGGGGCGATGGCGATGTGGTCGCCTATGGCATGACCATTACCCAGGACCGCGAGGAACTGGTGGACTTTACGCAACATCTTTACCTAACCAACCAGGTCCTGGTGCAGCGCAAGCCGGAAAACTGGCGGCGCATGAAACAGGCAGATTTGCAGAAGGCGTTGATTACCGATCCTGCTCAGTTGATTGGGGATACCGTTGCGGTGAGGCGAAATACTTCCTACTACGAGCGGCTGATTAATCTGCAACAAGAGATTGGGGGCCAGATACACATTGAAACCATAGAGGGAAAAACATCTACGGATCTTATCATTGAACGCGTTGCTGATGGCAGTCTGAAGTACACCGTGGCCGATGCTAACATCGCCAAAGTGAATGCCGGGTTTCACCAGAATCTGGACATAGGCACCCCGTTGAGCCTTTCACAACGGGTGGGTTGGGCAGTGCGCGAAAACAGTTCCGAGTTAAAGGATGCGCTGAACGACTGGATCGAAGAGATTCGGGATAAACCGGAACACAAGGCGCTTTACAAGAAGTATTTTGACCATAAGCAATCCTATCTTGCGCGGGCTAAAAGTCCTTACCTCAGCCTCAATGAAGGCAAAATCAGCATCTACGACGATCTGGTCAAAAAGTACAGTGCGCAAAACAGATGGGATTGGCGGTTGGTGAGCGCTCTGATTTACGAAGAGAGCGGTTTTAATCCGGTAGATACTTCTTGGGCCGGTGCTCAGGGTCTCATGCAATTAATGCCGGCCACCTCAGCGGATTTGGGCGTAGAGGATCCCACCGATCCGGAAAGCAGCATTCGCGGTGGTACCCGTTACCTGCGAACCTTGTGGGATTTGTGGAAAGACATTCCCGATTCCCTTAACCGCTACCAGTTTGCTTTGGCTTCGTACAACTGTGGGTACGCGCACATCCTGGATGCTCAGCGCCTGGCCGCCAAAAACGGGGCAGACCCGTTGACCTGGGTGGGCAATGTAGAGACGTACCTGCTCAATTTGTCGTATTCGGAATACTACAATGATGAGGTGGTCCGATACGGTTTTGTGCGCGGCAATATTCCCGTCAATTATGTGCGCAACATTATGAGCCGATATGCGCAATACCGAAACCTCTTGCCGGAGCATAAAGCTCCAGGGTAGGCGGGTGGACGCATGCGGTGAGCCTCTTGGTTGCAGGTTTACGCAACGTATAAATGCTCGCAATTTGGAAAGATAAGGTAAATTAATTATTATATAGACTGTCCGAATGTAAGCAAATTGTGGTTTGGGTCAAGCAGGGAAAACTCCTTTCGTCCCCAAGGTTTAGTTTCCAGTTTTGGTGCTGTAGGATGAAGAAGACCTTTCGCCTTAGCCAAAGCATACCACCCATCGATGTTGTCTGTTCTCAAGTAAACTTGTCCATAGTTCTCCTTTGGATTAATTTCTTTGTATTCGAAAAAGTGAATCTGAATTTGGTCTTTTTCAACCATCAGGTAGCCGTCAAAGTCAGCAACACCAAATTCTATAAATCCTAGTTTGTTTAGGTAATAGTCACGAGTTGCGGCCTTATCGCGCATCGGAAGTTTGGGATGGATGGCTGTCAGCATGGGGTATGGTTTGTGAACGATGGTTATTCCAGCATCTTCTTTAAGGCTCGAACGGTCGCTGCATCGGCCTGCGGGTCGGCAGCATAGTGATGGCTGTCTTTTGAAACTGCTTGAGTCACGGCTGACGTAGCTGCACTGTGAAATTCGCGCAATCCAGGTATTTCCAGCAAAGGCGAAAGGGAAGAGGGTCGCAAGCCACCTGCAGCAATCAGTGTAATTCGGTTTTGGTTGTGTTGCGCCAGCCTTTGCAGGCCTGCCGGAGTTGCCGGACCACGCCCTCCACCTGTGAGCAATCGTTGTACGCCAATTTGGTGCAATAAATGGAGGTCTTCCGTTTGCTCCGGACTCTCGTCAAATGCGCGGTGAAAGGTTAAAGGCAGTCCTTGTGCGGCCTCGACGAGGCGTTGTGTTAGGACGGGGTCAATTCGCCCGTTGGGCAAAAGGGCCCCGCTAACCAGTGCCGACGCGTCTGCAGCCCTGGCCACGGCAATGCTGCGAAGCATCAGATTAGACTCCCTATTATCGTAAACGAAGGAGCCGGGACGGGGTCGAATCATGATTGCAATTGGCACCCGGAATTGTTTACAGAGAGAAACAGAATATTCGATAAATGTCTGATCTGGAGTAAGCCCGCCAGTAGACAGAGCTGCACAGAGTTCAATGCGGTCAGCGCCGCCCTCCAGGGCTGCATGAAGGGATTCCACGGTTGAAACCGCAATTTCAAGCACCCGAGGTTCAGCTAAGTTTTGCACATTTTTGTTTTCTGATACCAGTTCTTGGTTGGTCACTGTGGCTGAAGCGTAATTTTCATCCCGTCTGTGAAATTAGCTTCTCGCTTCTTAAAGGCACCATTTAACACCACCATGAATCAACATTACAAAGCATTAACATGAGCCAAAAGATCCGCTGTGCCTGGGTCGGGCACCAGGACATTTACCTGCCTTACCACGACCATGAATGGGGCGTTCCCCTCCACGATGACCAACGCCAGTTTGAAATGCTTTGCCTGGAAGGGGCACAAGCCGGGCTGACCTGGATCCTAATTTTGAAAAAACGCGAGGAATACCGGCGCGTATTTCACGAATTTGAGCCCAATCGCGTAGCCGCCATGAGCGACGTGGAGTTGGAAGCGGCTTTGCTCGATCCCGGTATTGTTCGAAATCGCCTGAAAGTTTTCAGTGTGCGCAAGAATGCCCAAGCCTTCCTGCAGGTTGTGGATGAATTTGGAAGCTTTGACCAATACCTCTGGGGCTTTGTGGGCGGAAAGCCGATCGTCAATGCCTGGAAGCACATCAGCGAAGTACCTGCCTGGACTGCCGAAAGCGACGCCATGAGCAAAGACCTCAAAAAGAGGGGGTTTAAGTTTGTTGGCAGCACCATTTGCTACGCGCATATGCAGGCTACAGGCATGGTCAACGACCATACCACGGACTGTTTTTGCTACGCGCCTCTGGCAAAACCTGCACGGGCGAAAGCAGTGTAAGAGGTCATTTCATTCCTCTGTTATTGGGCAGGCCTGCGTACTTGAATTGTGCGGACGATGGCTTGTTGGGGCGCGTATCTTCGCGGATAGCGGACCGCACCCTTTTGCAACAACCGAACCGGCTCGGGGTCTAGGTTTGCCACTTTTTCATGGATGACTTTCGCTACCTCTACGAACTGATAAAGTCAGGGGAAGGTCAACGGCTGGACTTTAAACAGCACATTTCCTCTGCAGCTAAAATTGCCCGCACGCTGGTTGCTTTTGCCAACAGTGAAGGGGGCATGCTGTTGGTCGGCGTGGACGATCATGGCCAGATCAGCGGGGTTGATCAAGCCCAGGAACGCCATGTGTTGCTGCAGGCGGCAAAGAAATTTTGCGATCCGCTGCTGTACCTGCATTTTCGGGAGCGCCTGGCCCAGCGAAAGGTGGTGCTGGAAGTGGTGGTAGACAAAAGCAACAAGCAGCATCGCGCGCTGGACGAGGCCGGAAGGTGGCTACCCTGGGTGCGCGTAGAGGACCAGACGGTGCTGGCACCTGGAGCGGCTCATGAACTGGAAATTGAGGCACTTTCAGATCCCATTCCCATCCTGATGGAACGGCACCTCGGGCTGATGAACTATTTGGAAGAGAACGATCAGATATCGATAAAGGATTATATGCAGATCATGAACATATCGTATGGTATGGCCAATAGATCCCTGGATGATCTGGTGGAGTCTGGGGTTTTGGTTCGCGATGAGATTGGGGGAAGGGCCTGGTACTTCCTGGCCAGGTTAAACTAACGCCATCGATTCAGGTCCAAAATCCCGTTTTACCGGATTCAACAGGCTTATGCCTTTGTTTATCTTTGAACCGCATGAATAAACATCCACACCCTTCTCTGCAGAATGCCCGCCTGCTGGAGGTGTCTTGGGAGGTTTGTAACCAACTTGGGGGCATTTATACCGTTATCCGTTCCAAGGTACAGGCCATGGTAGAACGCTGGGGCGATGATTACGCCCTGGCAGGACCATGGACGAGCGATGCGATGCACGCGGAGTTCGATCCAATGCCCGAACCGGGTGATGCGCTGGGAAGAGCCGTTCAGCGTTTTCGGGCCATGGGCCATGAAGTGGCGCATGGGCGCTGGTTGGTGACCGGCCGTCCAAGGGTGGTGTTAATCAAACCCGAAGGGGTTTTTGACCGCTTAAGGGTCATCAAGGGCGAATTGGAGACGCACTACGGTATTCCAGAGCGCAATGGCGATGAATTGTACAACCAGGCCCTGCTTTGGGGCGAAATGGTCAGGCGTTTCCTTAAAATTCTGCAGGAAGAAGTAGCGCGCGAAGCGGTCTTGCTGGTGCATTGCCACGAATGGATGGCGGCAACCCCCATTTTAGGTTGTGCGTTGGACAAGTTGCCTATTCGAACCATTTTCACCACCCACGCCACCATGCTAGGCCGGGTTCTGGCTATGCACGACCCGCAGTTTTACGATCACCTGGCCGACTACGACGACAGCGCAGAGGCTGCCCGGTTTGGTCTCAGCGCTATCCACGGTATCGAGAAGCAGAGTGCCAAAGCGGCCACGATTTTCACCACCGTGAGTGAAATCACCGGTCTGGAATGTGAGCATCTGTTGGGCCGAAAGCCTCACAAGGTTACGCCAAACGGCCTGAACATCGATCGATTTGCTACCAACCACGAAGTGCAGGTTCGCCACGACAACTACAAGGAAAAGATTCACCAGTTCATCCTGGGGCATTTCTTCCAGAGTTATGGCTTTGACCTGAAAAAAACGCTGTACTTCTTTACCTCGGGACGATACGAATACAGAAACAAGGGCTATGACCTGACCTTAGAAGCGCTGAGCCGCCTGAACAAGCTTATGTCAGAGGCTGGAATTGAGAAAACGGTGGTGTGCTTTTTCATCACCAAGCGGCCCACCTATTCCATCAATCCCGACGTGCTGGAAGCGCGCGGCATTCTGGAAGAAATTCGCCGGAACACGGAGGCCATCACCGAGCAATTGGGCGAAAGGCTTTTTTACGCAGCCGCAGCATCGGATGAAGATCACCGGCTGCCCCAGCTCAACGACCTGGTAGACGACTACTGGAAATTGCGCTACCGCAGGACCATCCAAAGCTGGAAATCCAAACGCTGGCCCATTGTAGTGACCCACAACCTCGTGGACGATCAAAACGACGAGGTCCTGCACGCTTTGCGTGCGGCGCCTTTAGTCAATAGCCCGCTCGACAAGGTTAAGGTGGTGTACCATCCGGATTTTATCACTTCTACCAGCCCGCTGTTCGGCATGGATTACGGCCAATTTGTTCGCGGCTGTCATCTGGGCATCTTCCCCAGTTACTACGAGCCTTGGGGCTATACGCCATTGGAATGCATTGCGCGCGGAGTTCCGGCTGTTACCTCTGATCTATCCGGGTTTGGTAAATATGTGCAGGCCATGCGCGCAGGGCGGGAAGAAACGGGCGTATTCGTGCTTCGGCGCCACCGTCGTAGCGACGACCAGGCCGCTGATGACCTGGCGCGCTTTCTCTTTGAATTCGTAAAAACAACTGGCCGCTACCGGACCATTTTGCGCAACCAGTTGGAAGACTTCAGCGAGAAGTTTGACTGGCGCCTGCTCACGCTGGACTACGATGAAGCCTATGAGCTAGCCGCAACCGGGGTGGGCAACTAAGGGCATCGCAAAGCAGGTTTTACCCTTGCCAGCCTGCAGGATCGCTGCGCCAAACTTGCAAAGAGTCCTGCACCTCCGCGCTGATCTGCCCGCGTTTGACGGCTTCCTTAAGCAGGTGCGGGTAGTCACAAAGCGCAAACCAGGGACAGGATGCCAGCGAAAAGGCCTCATTTGCCTTGGCAAATCCGTATGTAAATATCGCGCTTAGGCCGAGCACTTCTGCGCCGGCGTCCCTTAAGGCTTCCACGGCCTGAAGGCTGCTGCCGCCCGTACTGACCAGATCTTCGACCACCAGTGTGGCCGTGCCCGGAGCGAGTTTGCCTTCAATGCGGTTGCCCATTCCGTGGGCTTTTGCCTGTGCACGAACATACACAAAGGGCAAGTCCAGTGCCTCTGCCACCAACAGACCATGAGCAATGCCTGCCGTTGCAACCCCGGCCACGCAAGCTGCCCAAGGGAAAGATTCCCGGCATTGAGCAGCCAAGGCGTCGCGCACCATCCGTCGTGCTTCGGGCGAGGACAGCAGCAGTCGATTGTCGCAGTAAATGGGGCTTTTCCAACCGGAGGCCCAAGTAAAAGGCTCTTCAGGGCGCAGACGAATGGCACCCAAATCGAGCAATAAACCGGCTATTGATGCCGCCGTTTCTGCATTTCGGACTACTGCTGCATTCATGGAGGCAAAGCTAGGAAATGGATCCGGGCCGGATTGCGGCTGATTTCAGCATCTTTGCCCCTAGGCAGGGGAGCGCGATGCTGCCCCTTTGCCCAGACCGACCCCCTTTGCCCGATGCAAACCGCAAACCGACTACACACACTCGCCAGACAATGGGCACGCCTGTTGTCCTGCGCATTGTTCAGCGCCCCGTTCTGGATCCAGGCGCAGCCCGTTTACCCGTATAACCACCCCCAACAAGCCGGTGCGGCTGACCTGCGCGAGCAGTTAGAGCGGCTGCGGGTGCTGGGCTCCGCACTTTTTGTGGCCGCGCACCCGGATGATGAAAACACCCGGCTGATCGCGTGGCTGGCGGGGGAACGCAAAGTCACCACTACCTACCTGAGCCTGACTCGCGGCGACGGTGGTCAAAACCTGATTGGGCCGGAAATGAGCGAGTTGCTAGGGGTTCTGCGCACCCAGGAATTGCTGCGCGCGCGCGGGGTAGATCGCGGTGAACAAATGTTCACCCGTGCCAACGATTTTGGCTACAGCAAACACCCGGATGAAACCCTGGCCATTTGGGACCGCGATGAGGTGCTCGGAGATTTGGTTTGGAGCATCCGCAAAACACGCCCGGACATTATCGTGAACCGGTTTAACCACCGCACGCCTGGAACGACGCATGGGCACCACACGGCGTCTGCGGTGCTCGCGCTGGAAGCCTTCACGCTGGCGGCTGATCCCAAAGCGTATCCGGAGCAATTGACCGAAGTGGAGCCCTGGCAGGCTTCGCGGATTTTTTTCAACACTTCCTGGTGGTTCTACGGGAGCCAGGAAGCCTTTCAGAAAGCCGACAAATCAGGGTTGATCGCCGTTGATCCGGGAACGTACAACCCTTTGCGGGGTTTGAGTTACACGGAGGTTGCCGCGCGCAGCCGCAGCATGCACCGCTGCCAAGGATTTGGCTCCACGGGCAGCCGCGGCAGCGATTTGGACTACCTGGAATTTCTGGACGGGGTGCCCATGCCTATGCCCATGCCTGTGCCCGGGCAGGTGCTGGGCGCAGCGTCGGCAGGAGGGGATTTGCCAGCTTCGCAAACCGTTCCCCAAGGCGACCCTTTTGCCGGCTTGGACATCAGTTGGTTGCGGTTGAACGGAGGATCGGCTGTAAACGAAGCGTTGCGCAGGGCATCGGAGGCTTTTCGCCCGGAAAAACCGGAGGCAGCCGTACCGGCACTCCTGGAGGCCTGGAAGCTTATGCAACCGCTCGAAAGTGATCCACGAGTGGCCAAAAAACGCAGCGAAACCGCCGAACTGATCCGGCAATGTTTGGGGCTGTGGGCGGAAGCGGTAGCCAATGAGCCACTGGCCAGCCCAGGTGATTCTGTGCGCATTCAATTGGAGGTGGTACAGCGCAGTGCTGCGGCGTTTAGCCTGGAAAGTATTCAGTTAATGGATGCCAGCGCGCGCGCGCTTGAACAGGTGGAAAAGCTTCCGCAACCGCTTGCGGCCAATGTGGGCTGGAAGACCTCGATGGTCTTAAAACTGCCCGATGATTTAGCATTTTCGACGGCCTATTGGCTGCAGGAACCTGGCACGCTGGGCCTGTTTCAGGTCACCGATCAAACGCTGCGCGGGCAGTCGGAGAGCCCTCGTCCGCTAACCGTGACTGCAGTGATTAAGGTGGCTGGTACCTTGCTTCCCCTGCGCTTTCCAGTGGTCTACAAGGAAAACGATCCGGAGCGCGGCGAGGTCTACCAGGCTTTTGAATTAGTGCCGCCAGCGGTGATCGCCGCCGAGCGCCCGGTTTTTCTGTTTAGCGGCAATGGACCGGAAAGCGTGCGGGTCAGCGTGCGCGCTAACCGGGATCAGGTCGGGGGAAGGGTTATCGTCCGTTGGCCCGAAGGTTGGTCGGCAAGCGGTGACCCGTCGTTTCAACTGGCTAAAAAAGGCCAGGAGAAGGTGCTGGAATTCCAGGTCGTTCCACCTCCCGGCAACCAAACAGCCGACCTCTTTCTGGCGTTGGAAATTGATGGGAAACGCTATCCTTTTTCGCAAGAGACCGTGGCTTACGAACACATCCCGACGCAAACGCTGTTGCGGCCTGCGATGACCCGCCTGGCCAAATTGGATTTGGCTATCGAATCCCGTAACATAGGTTATATTATGGGCGCTGGGGATGAAATTCCCGCGGCCTTGCGCGACATCGGCTGCACGGTGACGCTGCTGGAAGATGCTGATCTAAGACCCGAGGGATTGGCCGAGCGCCTCGGCCGTTTTGATGCAGTAGTGGCAGGAGTGCGGGCCTACAATACCCGCGATGCGCTGTTGGGCGCGCAAGAGGGTCTGATGCAATTCGTAGAAAACGGCGGAACCTACCTGGTGCAGTACAACATAAACCGCGGGTTGGTGTCCGAAAATCTGGGGCCTTACCCGATTGCGTTGGGCCGGGGAAGGGTTACGGAAGAGGAGGCAGCGGTGCAATTGCTCGCTGCGGATCACCCGGCATTGAGCAGCCCAAATAGCCTGAGCAGTTCCGATTTTCAAGGTTGGGTGCAGGAGCGCGGGTTGTACTTTGCCGAAACCTGGGACGCCAGCTATACTCCTTTGTTGGCTGCACAAGACGGCGGCGAAGATTTGTTGTCCGGTGGATTGTTGGTGGCCCCTTACGGCAAAGGCTGGTATGTTTACACCGGGTACTCCTTTTTCAGGCAATTGCCGAACGGTGTACCGGGCGCATTTCGGCTTTTCGCGAACCTGCTCTCGCTCGGCCACTAAACAGGCTTGAAGCTTGCCAACAACCTGATTCCTCAACAAGCCCGATCGAAGTTTCGTTGGTTGATGATCGCCAAACCTTTGCTCATGACGCGCAGCCCTTCCCCCGAAAAAAAGCCTGGTCAAGCATTTTTGTCAGAGTTGGAACCGCCGCCGGTTTTAGGGACCTGGCGCCGCATGTACACCGTCGTGTTGGTGGTGCACGCTTTACTGATTATCGGTTTCTGGCTGTTTGGCCGCTACTGGTCTGGTTCTTAAATCTTTTTTAGAAGCACCTTTTATTCACAAAGACTGATTTTACGGCGCGCCTATGCATTGGATTGATTGGCTGGTGTTAATTGGAACCCTATTGGTGATTGCCGTTTACGGCATGTGGAAGACCCGGAAGGTGTCCAGTACGGAGAGTTACCTGCTCGGCGATCGGGAGTTGAAATGGTGGACCATCGGTCTGAGCATTATGGCCACGCAGGCCAGTGCCATCACGTTCTTATCCACGCCAGGCCAGGCATATGAAAGCGGAATGGGCTTTGCCCAATTTTACTTTGGCCTGCCAATTGCTATGGTTATTCTGGCGGCGTTTGTGATTCCGCAGTTTTACCGGCTCAAGGTTTACACGGCCTACGAGTTTTTGGAAACGCGTTTTGATTTGCGCACCCGCACGCTGACAGCATTGATTTTTTTGTTGCAGCGCGGGCTGTCTGCCGGCATTACCATTTTCGCGCCGGCCATCATCCTTTCCGCCATTCTGGGCTGGCCATTGGGCATCACGAATTTGGCCATGGGGGGCCTGGTCATCATTTATACGGTGTCCGGTGGCACCAACGCGGTTTCCCAGACACAGAAGCAGCAAATGATTGTCATTTTGGGGGGCATGTTTATCGCCGCCATTATTCTGTTCCGGCAATTGCCTGCGGGAGTCGGGATGAGCGATGCGCTGAGCCTCACCGGCCAGCTCGGCAAACTTGAGCTCATTGACTTGGAATTTAGTTTTGAGAACCGCTACAACATATGGTCGGGCCTATTTGCGTCCACCTTTTTGTTCCTGTCTTATTTTGGGGCGGATCAAAGCCAGGTTCAACGCTACCTGAGTGGGCGAACCCTCACAGAAAGCAGGCTGGGCTTGCTGTTCAACGGCATCATCAAAGTACCGATGCAAGTGCTTGTGTTGTTTGTGGGCCTGCTCGTCTTCGTATTTTTTCAGTTCGAAAAGCCTCCGATCCATTTCAACGATGCGAACCTCCGCAAAATTTCGTCCCTGGAGGTGGACGGTCGGCGTCCCTACGCGGATTCGTTGAATCAGTGGCAAGAGCGTTACGATGCCGTGTTTGCGGCGCGATCAGAAGCAGTAAGTCAGTTTGTGGCTGCCCGGGCTGCTGGAAATTCACCAGGGGAGCAGGAGGCCTTGCGGGCTGTTCGGGCACACGCACAAGAGGACAGCCTGGTGCGGGAGGAAGTTAAGGCGATGATCAAACGCGCCGATAAATCGCTGAACACGCTGGACAGTGATTATGTGTTCATAACCTTTGTTACCGACTACTTACCCATAGGCTTGGTGGGCTTGTTGCTGGCTGTTATTTTCTCTGCGGCCATGTCGTCCACTGCTTCGGAAATCAACGCCCTGGCCACGGCAACGATGGTTGACCTTTATCGGCGTTCGCTGATCCGCGGACGAAGTGATGCGCATTACTTGCGCATGTCCAAATGGCTTACGTTGGTTTGGGGATTGATTGCGCTGGCTTTTGCCAGCATGGCCAGCCTGTTTGACAACTTGGTTGAGGCGGTAAACATTGTGGGCTCTATTTTTTATGGCACCGTGCTGGGCATTTTCGCGGTGGCGTTTTTCTTTAAGAAAACCGGGGCAAGGGCGGTCTTTTATGCCGCGCTGTTGGCTCAGGCCTCGGTGATCGTTCTTTTTTGGATGAACCAAGCGGGCTACTCCAAACTGACCTTCCTTTGGCTGGTGCCGATTGGGTGCTTTTTGGTGATCGGGCTGAGTGCGTTATTCAATATGATTTTTCCAGATGAGCCATTCTTGTTGCCTGAAGAAGGTGGCGAGCCAGTGCTGGACCGCGAAACAGAACAGCAGGGTCCGTAAAGACGCTGCTGTTCTGGTAGCGGACTATAAAGGGTACTCCTAAAGAGAATCCTACAATTTCGCGGACCATTCTTTAATGGAAGCTTCGTTCATGCGAACGTACTCCATGTTTCCATCGACCTGTGCTTTTTCCGTGGATAGGTTAGCGGTGGCAATAGCGCCTTTGTAGTCGCCTTTTTTAGCCTGGATCAGCGCCATGGTGCGCAGTACAAAAAATTGGTCGTATTTCTTCTCGTTGACAGCGATGCTGATGTACTCCATGGCCTTGTCCATCTCCGTGTCGGTATCCAGGTAGTAGCGGGCAGCCTGGTAGTAGAAACGACCGTCCGGTCCGGCCAAGGCTTTGTCCAGTTCTTTGATTACCGTGGCAGCCGTGCCCAATTCCAGCGGAATGTGCACCGCAGTGTTTTCCCAAAGTAGGCTCAGGTTGGCTTTGTCATCGCGCAAATGGGTCGGCAGAATGGTAAAGGTTTCTACCTTCTCCGTCAATTTAGCAGGTGTCACCGTAAAGCGGCACTGCTCCTCAGCCATGTCGTATTTGTCCGGGGTACCCCAATAGGTCAGGTTCTTGTTCAAAATGATGGTCCAGGAGTTTTGACCGGGAATGGTGTAAAGCGCATAGGTGCCAGCGGGAACGTCCTGACCACCTACTTTAAGGTCCTGGCTAAAGCTGACTTTGGTGGAAGCATTCGCACCGGTGCGCCATATTTCGCCATAGGGCACCACATCGCCGAAAACTTTGCGGTCGCGCGCGGAGGGACGTGAATATTCCACGTTGACATCGGTTAACCCGATGGTCTGTTTGATTTGGCAAGCGGGGCTTGGCGCAGGGAATTTAACTTGTGCGTGCAGCAGTACTGGCAGAGCCAGCGCCAACGTAAGGGAAGTGAAGGACTTCATAAGGGTGAATTTCGTTGAAAAAAGGGTTGTTTCGTTTGGGGCAAAAGTACGCTGCTTTGCCCGCTTCCTTTTGTACTTTTGGTTCCAGGCGGGCACGCTTAGCTCGCCAGGCTTAGTGTTTGGCCCTTTAGCCGCCTTCCGATATATGGCTGGTACCTCAATTCGTATTTATGTCGACGGAAGGCCGGTGTTCCTCCGCAAAGGCAAGCGGACTGACGCAGATGCGGCATGGTCCCGAACACATCCTGCAATATATTATACCCGACTTGGCGATGTTAATCGAGCGCTCTGGCTTATGGAGCACGATCATTTGTTCGACAGCCTGACGATTTATGGCAAAGATTTGAGCAAGGTGCGGGAGCACTTTTTCCGAATGTTTAAGGTGATCCAGGCCGCTGGTGGTCTGGTCAGCAACCCTAAAGGCAAGATATTAATGATTGAGCGCAAGGGCCGCTGGGACCTACCCAAAGGCAAGTCGGATCCCGGAGAAAAACCGGCACAGGCCGCATTGCGCGAAGTGGAAGAGGAAACAGGAGTAGACGGATTGGTGCTCGGCAAAAAATTGCTGGAGACCTTCCACGTATACACGGAGCGCAAGGTGAGGGTGCTCAAATGCACCCATTGGTACACGATGCAAGCTCCGGGCAAAAAAAAGCTGGTGCCTCAGGCAGCCGAACAAATAACCCGGGTGCGCTGGACAGGGCCAGCCAAACTTACCGAGCGCCTTGAAAATACGTACCCTAACATTCTTGATGTTTTTCAGGCGGCCGGCCTGCTGGCCCTGGAAACCCATCTCGAGGAATCCTAATACTCATGGCACAACCCGTACCTTCTGACCTGGAAATTGCGCTGCAAGCCACGCCAAAACCCATGTCCGAGATTGCGGACGCGCTAGGTTTTTCCCCATCATATCTGGAGCATTACGGCCACAACAAGGCCAAATTGCCCCTTCATCTGTTGCGGCCGGAACACATTGCAAAAAGCAAACTGATCCTGGTGTCAGCCATTACCCCAACACCGGCGGGCGAGGGGAAAACCACCACCTCTATCGGGTTGACAGAAGGCTTGAACAAAATTGGCAAACGCGCATGCGTTGTGTTGCGCGAACCCAGCTTAGGTCCGGTTTTCGGCGTAAAAGGGGGCGCTGCCGGAGGCGGGTATTCGCAAGTCATTCCCATGGTGGACATCAACCTCCACTTTACAGGCGATTTTTCGGCCATTGAAAAAGCCAATAACCTGCTTGCCGCCCTCATTGACAACCACATTTACCAGCGCGCCTCAGCGCCGGATCTGGACCCGGGCACTGTGGTTTGGAAACGGGTCATGGACATGAACGACCGCAGTTTGCGCAACATCGTAACCGGACTTGGGGGAAAAACGAGTGGGGTTCCCCGCGAAGCCGGTTTCAACATCACTGCCGCTTCAGAAATCATGGCCATTATCTGCATGTGCAGCGACCTGGCCGACCTTCAAACGCGTCTGGGCAATATCTACCTTGGCGACACCTACGATAAACAAGCGGTCTATGCCCGCGATTTACAGGCCGAAGGCGCGATGACCATACTGCTGCAGGAAGCTATCAAACCCAACCTGGTGCAGACGCTTGAGGGCAACCCGGCTATTTTGCACGGCGGTCCTTTCGCCAATATCGCCCAAGGAACCAACTCGATTCTAGCCACCAAAATGGGGCTTTCCTGGTCGGATTATGTGGTCACGGAGGCCGGTTTTGGCGCGGATCTGGGCGGCGAAAAATTCTTTGACATCAAGTGCCGGGCTGCTGGCCTTGCACCGCATGCCGCCGTGTTAACCACAACGATTCGGGCCCTTAAGTACCACGGTGGAAAGGCGCTGACCGCCTTGCGCGAGCCCGATTTGGACGCACTGGCTGCAGGGCTTCCCAACCTGGAGAAGCACCTTGAAAACCTTCAACACTTCGGTGTTCCAGCCGTAGTGTCGCTCAACCGTTTTGCCTCCGATTCCCCCGAAGAACTTGCCCTGGTGCAAAAGCGCTGCCGGGAGTTGGGTGTGGAGGCTGAAATTGGCGAAGGCTGGGAAAAGGGTGGAGCCGGCATGACCCGTTTAGCCGAGGCCGTTGTTCGTGCGGCGGAGTCTGCATCGGGCACTTTTACACCGGCTTATGCACTGGAAGACTCCGTCATGGACAAAATTGGCGCAATCGCCCGAAAAATCTACGGTGCTGGCTTGGTTACCTACGCAGCAAAAGCAAAGGCTGATCTCAAACGCATCCAGCGGCTCGGCTTGGAACACCTGCCTATTTGCGTGGCCAAGACACAGTATTCACTTTCCGATGATCCCAAAAAACTGGGACGTCCGGAAGGCTTTGAATTGACGGTGCGCGAAATCGAAATTTCGGCTGGCGCAGGCTTTCTGGTTCCCATTACCGGCGACATCATGCGCATGCCCGGCCTGCCTAAAGTGCCTGCCGCTGCCCAAATGAAATTTGATGCCGACGGGGTGATTTCCGGACTTTCTTAAACCATGAGTGTAAAAAGTGCGAACTGGATAGCGGCAAATCCTAAGATCAGCGTACAGTTCTGCCTGCACTTTATAGAGGAGAATTGACCCGCACCACCGCTGGCACAAAGGAGGTGTAATTGCCCCCGCCCAAAATGATCTCTTTGACAACGGTGGAGGAAATGTGGCTATACTCTGGCCGGCTGAGCATGAGGATGGTCTCAAGATCAGTCCCGGAAACATCGCGGTTAACTTGGGCTATAACTTTTTCATATTCAAAATCCGCAGAAGATCTTATTCCTCGGATGATGTAATGCGCACCCACAGTTTCGCAAAAATCGACGGTCAAACCCTCGTACTGCGCCACTTTAATGCGCTCATCGTCCTGAAAGAGCAACTGAAGCCATTCCAGTCTAACATCTAACGGAAAATAATATTTTTTACGCGAATTTATCCCCACTGCAATGATCAACTGGTCGAACAAATCCACGGAGCGGCGAATAATGTCCACGTGACCAATGGTAATCGGGTCAAAGGATCCCGGAAAGATGGCGATTTTGTGCAGGGGCTTGCTCAAGGGTTATGCGTTTAGGCTTGCGTTGCTGCTGGAATTACTCGGGCAGTTGGATTTGCTCGGGTAGTTCAGCCTGATCAGGCAGTTCCGACTGCTCAGGCTGCTCAAAGATGCTGAAGATGGTGGTTCCATACTTGCGCGACCGGTAAAATCGCGGATGCTGCTCAAATTTATGGTGGGGATTGTGTTCCAGAATGAACCAACCCCCGGGTGCGAGCACGTTCGCCGCAAACAATGTATCGGGAATTCCCCCGAGTTCCGGCAAGGGGTAAGGCGGACCGGCGAAGATGATCTGGAACTGTTCCCGACTGCGCTGCAGAAACTGGAACACATCCATTTGCAGGACCTGGATCGGAAGCTTGTACTCGATCGCATTTTCCCGGATAAAGCGGGCCAGACGGGCATCCTGCTCCACCGAGGTGATGGATAGGCAGCCCCTGGAACCAAATTCGTAACTCAGGTTGCCAGTACCGGCAAAGAGATCCAAAAAACGAACCTCGCCAAAATCCCAAACATTGTTCAGTGCGTTGAACAGCCCTTCTTTGGCAAAATCGGTGGTGGGCCGCGCCGGAATTTTGTCCGGCGGCACAAAGCGCCGTCCCTTAAGTTTACCGCCTATAATGCGCATAACTGCATGGCGAAAAGGTTGTAGAAAAACTGCCCGGGCAACGCCCGGATGGCGCGGTTGTAGCGGAAGCCTCTTGGCCGCCGGCCAAATTGCAGGTTGCCCAGGTAGGGTTGGGCGGACACAAATGCGGCGGATTCCCGGAGCACTTCGCCCAAAAGCACGAAGGGCGTGAGCTCGCGGTCCAGTTGCAGCTCTTCGCAAACCAGCAGCACGTAGTACAGAAAGTCTTCGCCCGAAAAAAACGAGAAGGAGTTGACGTACAACAGTGAGCCATCGCGAAAAACCGTCAGGGTAAAAAACTGACGCTGAAAAAAGAGGTAGGCCACGTCCCCCCGGTCCGGCCGCTCGCGCTCCAGGCCCAACAATAATGGAGTGTGCGCGTGGAACAGGCGGCAGTTGGCGAAGGTGTTCTCCAAATACTGCACGAGTGCCGCATCTACCGGGTATTCGAGCATTGCACCGAGCGAGGGCAAAGGATCTACCCGCAGCACATCGGCGGGAAGAAGCGGGGCTTGCAACGCTGCGAAAACGCCCGGCGTTTTGTCGTTGTAATGTGCGGTTGGAACCAAAGCCACCGGCTGACTGCCAACGCCAACCAGGACCGACTGAAAGGGCAAGTGCAGCAAATCATCGGCGGAAATGAGGGCGCGGATTCCGCTGAGGTATTGAGCATGTTCCTGATCGCTCTGCAGATAAAGTGCGTGGTTGACGGTGAACTTGCGCCGGTCCTCATCATACACGGCGTACGCTAACCTGTGCGGCAACAGGAGTAGGCAAAGGGTACAGTTTCGGGTGAAGTTCCGGTCAAAACTCTCATCCTCGATCCGTCCAGAAGGGGAAAAAGCATCAGGCTGATCCATGGCGGCGAAAACCCACCATCGGTCAGTCTGGGTAGTAGACGGAAGGGGAGGGGTAAATGTCGGTGTTGGCGTCTGTAACCGAGCCGAGTTGGTAACCGGCCATCGGGTCAAAATAGTCTTTATTCAGCCCCTTGTAGTAGTACTTTTTAGGGGCGGTGACTTCGTAAGTTGGCACTTTATAACGGCCCCCAGCCGCTTCAACGACACTGGCTGCCATGTGAAAACGCTTGCCTTCACCAAAGGGAATCAACGAAATATCTTCTACCGGGTATTTGAGGCGGCTGAACAGCGAGTCCCGGATGGCCACTTGATACGTGTTCACGATCCGGTATTTGGTGGTGTCGCCGTAAACCTGCGGATTTTTGCCGTGCACGGCCGGGTCGTACTTATCCCGAAGAATTAACTGCTCGTTCTGCATGGTAAAACTGTCGCGCAGGCAAACAATCAACAACGAGTCAAAGCTGTCTGTATAGCGCCCGGTAACCCGGTAATAGGCGTCTTGGGCCTGCTTGATTTTCTCAAGCTTTACAACGACAGCTTCATCTCGCAGCGCACTTTCTTTGGTAAACACGATCGGGCCGCGCAAATCGGCGTAGAATCGGTAGCCGAGAAAAACGACCAAAGCGGCCAGACTGAGTTTAAGCAGTGTTAAGGGAAGATTGCTCATAAGAACCCTAAAATTGGTCCGCAAGTATACCAAATTCACCCAACATTTGACGCGTTTTTGGGGGGATTATCTCCTTAACCAGGTCATAAAATGGCCAGTTTTGGGGGGTGGGGGGCAAGGGAGGCCTCGCTGGCCGTCCGCACGGCATTTTTGCTCATCAGGGTTTTTCGGGCCAAGGGCTTACCGACTCGCCACAACGCCTGTTTGGGCTTCGGCATACTCGGCCACGAGCCGCTGGACCACGGCTTCAATAGGGCGAATAGCATCTACGTACTCAATGCTGGGCCCGGCGCACCACAAGGTTTTGTATGTAGCGCTAAAAGCTGCTTTTTCCAGCGCTTTCATTCCCTTGTAAAAGGTGAGCGCCTTGGCTATTTTTTTGAATTGCCGGTTCTTGTTGAGAAAAGCTTCCAGCTTGTTTTGCTGGGTTCCGATTTTCTCCACGTAAGGTGTGTTGATGATGGTGCAAGGGGAGCCCGACAGGCGGGTCGTCATAACGATGTCCCGGGCACCATAGTCCACACAGGCTTGCTTGTATTCTTCCGATACGGGTGCCTCAACAGTGGCGATAAACGGACTGCCCATCGACACGCCGCAGGCCCCCAGGTCAAGCACGGCCGCCAGTTGATCGCCCCGACCAACCCCTCCGGCAGAAATTACCGGAAGGCGAGACGCCCGCACAAGCGCCGGAATGAGTTCCGAAGCCGGACGCGGACCTGCATGACCACCCGCTTCGCGGTTCACGCCAATTAAAGCATCGGCGCCGAGCGCTTCCACTTTTTGAGCGTAGGCCTCATCCACCACGTCGCAGAACACCTTTATGCCCTTGGGCGCACAGGCTTCAATGACATCTGCCGGAGAGCCGAGCGAGGTGATGATGTACTCCACCTGTAAATCCACGCAGGTTTGCAATTGTTGGGCCAGCTTGAAATTGGATTTGTTCACAATCAGGTTGATGCCGATTGGTCCGGGAGCCTCCCGGCGAATGTGCTCCAGATCCTTGCGCATGGCTTCGTCGCTGCGCCAATTTAGGGCCGGGATGGCCCCAGTTATGCCCGCCTTAAGGGCGGCAATGACCATGTTGGCGTCAGAGACCAAAAACATGGGGGCCATAATGATCGGGTAGCGGATCCCGAACATAGTCGTTAGCGAGGTGTCGATAGAGGCGGGGAGAGGGTGGGCCATGGGTATAAAGGTACGGGGACCTTGCAAAGGTGAAAACTAACCTTTTAGCCTTTGCTTCTGTTTGCGAGTGTACTGCAAAGTAAATAGATGCGCAACTCCGGTGTTGTCCAACACACCGCTCAGGGAGCGGTCATAAGAATAACCAAGGCTGATGTCGTTCTTCTTGCGGTCAAAACTCACGCCCACGCCGGTTCTTATCCGCGACGAAGCCAGAAGCAAGGGGTAGGCTGCACTCCAGTTTTCCAGCCCTGCATCGACCGACCAACGTTTGTTGACCCGGTAGCGAACCTGCCCTTTGCTGCGCCAATACCCTTCGTCCGGACCATCCGGGATGAAGTCGTGTTGAGCTTTGCCTTGCAGTTTGACGGACCAGGGTTTAGCATCCAGCACCAGCCAGGAAATTCCAGTCGCAGACCGCAGGTTCTGGCTGTTGGGCCTGAACGAATAGCGAAACTCCTGAAATAAAGCGCCGTTTTTGCCCAATTCGTACTCCACCTGCACCTCGCTAAAGGTGGATTGAAATCGCCGGCCCTCGGCCTCAAGACGGAGTTGCTGTTCCACTTTCAGGTTCCAGTCTTTGTGCAACCAGATTTCCCAGGCAGCGCCTATCCAGACCCTGCCTTCCTGGGGAAGGGCTTCGCTTTCCTGTGCCACCGCAAAGGGCATACCAAAGACCAGAACCAGAGCAAACACCGCCCAATAGCCCCACTTAGCTCTCCTCATCCTTGTAGTACACTTTCAGGCGGACGGTATCGCGCAAAAAATCGGTGCGGAGAATTTCATACCGCTCAATGGGCAGGCCCGTGCGCAGCCGGAGGTCTTCGAGCAGGCGTTCGTGATGCTCCGGTCGGATGTTTTCAATGACCTCATACTGCACTTCCGTCGTTTTTAGCGCGTGGCTGTACCAGGCGTATTCCAGGTAAGCCAGCAACGCGATAATGCTGAAGTTGGTAAACAGCAATTCGGTATAGCTGACTTTTTTGGTGGTGAGCGCATTAATTACGGCAATGGTAATTACCGCAAACAAATACGTCATTTCTTTAATTGGTATGGTCAGCGTGCGGTAGCGAAGAACACTAAACACGGCAAACAACCCAAAGGCAAACCCAATTTCCAGTTTGACGCTGCTCATCAGGTAGCATACAAAGAAAATAAGTGGATTAAATATTAAAAACGTAAAAGCAAAGTCCCGATCACCAGGCTTGCGGTAATACAGGTAGCGAACCATAATGATCAACACCAGAAAGTTAAACGTGAAACGAATCAGCAGGGGCCAGAAATCTTCATCAAAAAGCTTGATGCCCAAAAAGCGGAGCGTCTGGTCTGGAAAGTCGGATTGAAGAAGGAGGTTAAGCATGAGCGATGGTCGTAATGCGTTGAAGGCGGAGCGTTTTTTCTTTAAAGCGATTGTAGCGAATTCCCGGTTGCAGGTAGAGCATACCCAGGCAGTATTTGCTCAGTGAAAGCGGAGCGATGTGCAAACTTTCTAATGCCCGAACCAGCGGATTGTTGCGGCTGAACTGGCCTTGCTTGATTTCACAAATGACCAGTTCTGGGAAGTGAACACTGCGTCCTTGCCTGTGAATACTCAGCCCCAAATCGAACGTGCAGCGATCGTTCATAGCATGGCTGGCTAAGGTAAAACGATGGAAATCCAAGTCCAATACCGGCATCAGGTCCTGTGCACTGTACGGAGTAAGCTGTAGGATCTCGGCAATTCCAGGCTGGTTGAGGTGGTTTGTGAATTCGGGAACGACAACGCGTTTTTTCAACGTCCGGCCTTTGCTGTTTTTGAACTTGCGTTCAAAAAAGCACAAGTTTGAATCCACGTAAAGGCGGTAGCGAAACTTGTAGCGGTTGCGTTTGCCGTTGTGGTGATCCAAAAAAAGTTTGAACGTCGGGGTATCGAAGTAGCGGTTCTGGTAGCCGATGAGCCGCCCCGCATCAGTTTCCAAAACGCGGTAATGCGGTGCAGTGCGCAAGAGCACTTCGCCCAATTGCGCTAGCGGAAAAGCGTATTTGGTATCCTGTCGGTTGAGCAGGCTTATGGAATCCATTTCCTCCAACGACATTGGAGCCATGCCTGCAAGCACATCTTTCCATGCGCTCATTCCAATCGGAGGTAGAGCACCGGGGCTTCGGTAAGCTTGCCGCTTTGCGTGATTTCCAGTTCGGCAGTCACGGCTTGTTCGCCGCCCGGACAGCTCAGGCAAGGCGAGAGCACGTAGACCGTGTACATCCCTTTGCGCAAAAAGTCAAAGCGGTAAGAGCCGCTGAAATGGGTCCGGACTTCATCGCCCACGATGCTGTCCTGGCCATAGACCAGAAACACCCGCTCATCGGCGGCGGGGTACTCCGCAAAAAGGTTTCCATACAAATCGTACTGCTGAACAAGCACCTTTCCGGCGATGCCCGCAGTCCCGCCAGGACCTTCTTCACAAGAGACTGCCAGAAACAACAGGGCCAACATCCCGGTCCAGGCCCAGGTGGTCATCTTTGGAAAAAGTCTAGCGTAAGAGCCGGCGAATGGAGGAGGCATGGCGGCCGAAAATTAGGACAATTTACGCTGGCTTTACGCAGGGTTTACACTAGCCACGCCTTCTCTTAACACAAGGCTGAGCCGGTCGGTGTGTTTTGGCCCAAGCCTTGCTGTAATTTTGGCAAAAGGCTGAGGGCTGGGCTAACTCCAGAATCTTAGCAAGCCGACAGGCTAGCAGGCCGAATCCACCCGTAATCTCTACCAAACACTATTTGCTTGAGGCACCTACAAACCTTGTCCAGCGCGTTTCTCGCAGTTTTTCTGCTGTTTTTTTCGGGCGAAGAACTCCTGGCGCACAGCAACGATCAGGAAACCTACAACCAAGCCGACTCTTTGCGAGGGGCGCTTCGCCCCGAGCGCACCTGTTACGATGTGCTGTTTTACCACCTCGATCTGACCTTGGACCCGGTAAACCGCACGATAGAAGGCAGCAATCGGATGTTGTACAACGTTGTGGAGCCCACCGAGCGCCTCCAAGTGGATTTGTTTGAAAACATGAACCTGCATCGAATTGCTGACGCCGCAGGAAAAAACCTGGCCTTTACTCGTCAGGGCAATGCGGTTTTTGTAAATCTTGAAGCACCCCTTCAGCCAGGGACTCTTTCGGAAATGACCCTGTACTACGGCGGCGAGCCCATAGCGGCGGCCAATGCCCCCTGGGACGGCGGTTTTACCTGGAAAGAAGACGGCGCTGGCAATCCCTGGATTGGTGTTTCATGCGAAGGGATTGGCGCCAGCTTGTGGTGGCCCAACAAGGACCACCCCGCTGACGAGCCAGATTCCATGTTAGTAAGCGTTCGCGTGCCGGAAGGGCTGGTTTTTGTGGGCAACGGAACCCCGAGAGGGCAGACCCCCGCAGAAAACGGCTACACCCGGTTTAATTGGTTCATCAGCTATCCGATTAACAACTACAATGTTTCGCTGAACATAGGTGATTACGTGCATTTCAGCGACACCTTTTATAGTGTTGCCGGAAAGTTGCCCCTGGACTACTACGTCCTTCGCCCGAACCTTGAAAAAGCGCAAGCCCATTTTGCACAAGTGGGTCCAATGATGGCCTGTTACGAGGAGTACTTTGCCCCTTATCCTTTTTTCAAAGACGGTTTTGCGCTCATTGAAACGCCCTATTTGGGCATGGAACACCAGAGCGGAATCGCCTACGGCAACGGGTACAAAACCGGCTACGCCGGTTACGACATTTCCCGCATTGGGATGACTTTTGACTACATGATTATCCACGAAACCGGCCACGAATGGTGGGGCAATAGTGTCACCTGTGCCGACATGGCTGACCTGTGGATTCACGAGGGCTTTTGTACGTACAGCGAGTCGTTGTACGTAGAGTGCATGCACGGGTATGAGACAGCCCAGAACTATGTCAACGCCAAAAAACCCGGCATAGAGAACAAGGCGCCCATGATTGGAGCCTATGGCGTCAATGCTGAAGTAAGTGGAGATATATACGATAAGGGTATGCTTATGCTCAACACGCTGCGGCATGTTGTGCAGGACGCCCAAGGATCGGATGACGCGTGGTTTGACCTGATCCGCGCCATAACCATAGACTTCAAGCACAAAGTGATTAGCAGCGAAGAATTGGAAAATTACATGGCTAATTCGCTCTCCCTGGATTTGGACGCCTTCTTTGACCAGTACCTGCGCCAGGCAAGCCCGCCCGTGCTGGAGTTCAGGCAAGTGGCGGAGGACAAAGCCAGTTTTTTTGAGTACCGCTGGAACACTGCCGTACCAGCGTTTGCGATGCCTATTCGCATGCGCTATGGTCAAAAAGATTGGGAGCCATTGCACCCGAGCGCTACCTGGCAGCGCCTGCCTGTGAATAAAAAAGCCAAAGATGCCGGGCTGGTTTTTGACCAGGAAAGCTATTACTACCTCTTGCGCGAAGTCAACTAAGGGTTTTTGTTATGCCCTCAGGGTATTCGCTGCAAAACCTCCAAAGCCAGCGCCAACCCTTGCTCGTCAACATCAAGGTGGGTGACCAGGCGAATCAAATCGCCGCCCATGCCAATGGTTTGCACGCCGCCGCTTTCCAGTGCCACAATGAAGGTGTCCGGGTTGTAAGCGGGGTCAAGGTGAAAAAGTACAATGTTGGTTTCTACCGGCAGAAGCTCGCGGCACCAAGGCCGCTGTTGCACCACGTTGGCCAGCTCGCGGGCTTTGCGGTGATCTTCGCTCAATCGGTCAACATGGTGCTCCAGCGCATAGAGCCCCGCTGCTGCCAGGTAGCCCACCTGCCGCATACCGCCACCGAACACCTTTCGCCAGCGCCGGGCCTGCAGAATTTGCACATTGGAACCCAGCAAAACCGTGCCCGCCGGGCAGCCCAGCCCTTTAGACAAGCCAATGGAGAGCATATCCACGGCCCTTCCCCAGTCCTGCTCCGATTCACCGCTCACGGCCAGCGCATTGAACAATCGCGCACCGTCCAGGTACAGGGCCATGCCATTTTCCTGGCAAACCTGTCGGATGCCCTGCACGGTGTTCAGGCGGTAAACCGACCCTCCCCCTTTGTTGCAGGTGTTCTCCAGACACACCACACTAGTACGTGCTTTGTGGATGTCATGGGCATTGATGGCTGGTCTGATTTGTGCGGCGCTTAAGCGTCCGCGGTCGCCGTGCAGCACTTTGGTGCTCAGGCCTGAAAGCAGGGCATAGGCCCCGGATTCGTATTGATAAATGTGCGTGGTGTAATCGCACAGCAATTCCTGTCCCGGTTGGGTCAGCGTTTTGAGCGCCACCTGGTTGGCCATCGTACCCGTGGGACAAAACAATCCCGCTTCCTTGCCGAAACGCGCCGCCAGCATGTGCTCCAGCGTTTTAACTGTAGGGTCCTCTTCCCAAACATCGTCCCCAACAACGGCCTGGTGCATCGCATCCAGCATTCCAGGAGTCGGGCGGGTCATGGTATCAGAGCGCAAATCAACGGTCATGGCAAGTTAATTTTTCAGGCAAAATTTTGGGCGAAAGGAGACGAGTTCGCTGCGCGAAAGTGCAGCAAAAGCTTGGCTGTTGTTCGTTGCCCGGTCAGCGCACCCCAACTGCTTGCGCAATCTGTTCCACAAAGGAAATAGCCAACTGCGGTTTGACTGCCACGGTGAACAAAAGCCCGAACAACGCCCCGTAAAAGTGTGCGTCGTGGGCGATGTTGTCGCCGCCCCTGCGATCCATGTAACTGGAGTAAATCAGGTAAACCACCCCCATCAGCGCAGAAGGAAGGCACAGCACAAAGTACAGGCAGATGTTCTGCAGCGGAAAAAACACAATGTAACTGAACACCACGGCTGAAACCGCACCAGAAGCGCCGAGGGCAGCGTACCCAGGATCGTGCCGCCGTTTAAAATACACGGGCAGCGAAGAAGCCACTAACCCACCGATGTAAAGCGCCACAAACAGCAGCGGTCCCGCAGCGCCAAAGCGCAGGCGAAACTGTGTTTCCACCACTTCTCCAAACATCCAGAGCACCAGCAGGTTCATCCCGGCGTGCAGCCAGTCGCGGTGCACAAAGCCGTGCGTGAGCAGGCGGTACCATTCGCCTTTCTGGTACATTTGCGCCGGTAAAAAGAGGCTGCGGTAGCGAATCACCGGGTCGCGGAAAGCCGCGTACGAAGTAATGCCCGTCAGGATAATCAGGATCAGCGTGAGGCTCATAGTTATATTTGGTCGGGGTTAGGAGTGGGGGTCAAGAGAGATCAAAAGTGGTGGTAAGGCTCCCCGCCCAGGATGGTAAAGGCGCGGTACAATTGCTCGGTAAACAACAGCCGTACCATTTGGTGGTTTAGCGTCATTGGCGAGAGTGAAATCCGGTCTGCAGCAGCGGCATACACCCCCGGTGAGAAGCCCCAGGCGCCCCCCACAGCAAAACAAACTTTGCGCCGATTGGCCCCTTCTAACCGTTGAAGAAAGTTGGCCAGCCCAGGTGAATCCAACGCCCGCCCTGCCACGTCAAGCAAGATTAAATGCTCCTGAGCTGCTGCTGCCAGGAGGGCTGTTCCCTCGCGCTCCATCAATTCGGCAGCCGTGCGGTTGCGGTCTTCGCGCGCCGCTGCGAGTTCCGTGCGGCGGAAGCGGCAGTACTTTTGTAGCCTTTTTTCATATTCGTTTAAACCTTCTTCGAGCCAGCGCTCCCGGGTTTTTCCGACAACCAGAAAATGAAGATCCAGCGGCATAATAAGGCTCAGTTGGTCTGGTTGCGCAGATTTTTTTTCAACGTGAAAAAGAAAGCAGCCCCGCGGCCCTCGGAGCGGTACCAAATTCGCCCGCCGTGCCGCTCTACAATCTTTTTGCTCAGCGCCAGCCCGATGCCGCTGCCTTCTTGGCCTGCCGCGTTGTCCAGCCGCTCAAAGATCTGAAATACTTTGTCGTGGTAGCGCTCCTCAAGCCCGATGCCGTTGTCTTCTACGCAAATTTCCAATTCGTCTTCGCGCTCCTGCAAGCTCACCTTGATCAAAACAGGTTCGCTCCGGTTGAATCGGATGGCATTGTCCAACAATTGCCAGAGCAACTCGCCCACTTGGTCGCGATTCACCATGGCCCGGGGAAGGGCTGCTTTGGTCACCACCACTTGCCGTTCGCGGTGCTGTGCCGTCACGCTGGCCAGCGTTTGCTCGAGCAGGATGTTAAGGTCAACTTCGGCTACGGATGGATCCGGTTTGGTCAGCCCGGAGTACAACAGCAGGCCGTCAATCATGGCGTACATGCGCCGGACGCCACCCACGGCAAACTGCATGTACTGGCTCGCATCTTCGTCCAATTTCCCGTTGAGCCGCCGCTGCAGCAACTGCACATAATTAGCTATGTTTCGAAGGGGCTCTTTCAGGTCGTGGCTGGCGATGTAGGCAAACTGCTCCAGTTCGTCGTTGGAGCGCCGCAACTCGTGAATCTTGCGGTCCAATTCGGCCGTTTTGCTGCTCACCGAGCGCTGCAGGTTGCTGCGTTCGGTCTGCCCGATCAGCACCGAATAGCCGATAAAAACAAGCGCAGCAAGACTCAGGACTATAACAAATATGAACCAGCCGCTTTGGTACCAAGGCCGGCGGATGCGCAGGCTAAAAGTTGCTGGAGTCTCGCTGAACAAGCCGTCTTTATTCAAGGCCTGTACCTCAAACGTATATTCCCCGGCTGGCAGCGAGCCGTAGCGCACTTCGCCATACTGAGTGGCAATCCAATCTTTGTCCAGACCTACCATCCGATAGCGGTACTGGATCAGGTTGCCGCTGTTGAAAGCAATGCTGCTGAATCGGATGCTGATGCGGTTTTGGGAATAAGCAAGATCGTATGTGTTCAACACCGCAGTGTCGCGTTCCGCAATGGATATTCCCCGGAAATAGATACCTGGTGCAACGCTTTGCGCCTTAAAATCTGTTTCATTAAAAATGGAGATGCCTGAATTGGTGCCCAGATAGACGCTGCCGCGAAGCGCCACCAGCGCATTAACTTCATTGCTGATCAACCCGTCTTTGGTGTCGTAGGTTTCATAGGCCAGCGTGCGCGATTCCAGGTCGCTGATTTGCAACCGCGCAATGCCCCGGTTGCTGGCCACCCAGAGGGTTTGTTCGTCTTGCACAAATAGGTCGGTGCAGATGTTACTGGGCAAACCGCTGAGGGCATCTATTTGCCAGCGAAAACCATCGTCTCTAAGCAGCAAAAGCCCGTCGCCGCGGGTGGCTACGGCCAGACAACCCGATACCACGGCCAGATCGGAAATGGTAGCGGCCAACAGACCGTCCGATACCACGGGTCGGGAGGTTTCAAAGCCGTCAAAGCGAAACAGCCCTTCCTCGTTGGCATACCAGCAACCGCCTTCCGGACGTGCGGCGATGCGCAGCGCAGGCCGGTCGGCGATGATGTTGTTCCGGCTGATTTGGTCTTCGGATTCCAGCCCGAGAAGGGCTTCGAAAGCGGCAGGGTCGAAGCGGTAAAGCCGCTGTTCCGTGCCCACGTAAACCGACCCCTCGCCATCAGCTTCCAGCGAGCGGATGCCGCGCAGCGGACCGTGCCGCTCCAAAAAGCGATAGCGGCTTCGAAACAGGCCATCTTCCGATCCAGCCAACATGCTGCCATCCGGAGCTTCCAGCAAACAAACCACCGGACTGTTGCCCGCCCGGCCCATGACCGGATTGCCAACGCCGCCGATGCCCGCAAAGTTGAGCACATCCACCTGACCCGCTCGCATACCAAACCATATGTTCTGGTTGCCTTCTCCAGCGGCACTGAGCACCACCTGGTCAACCAGGCCCGAGCCACTATCGAAATTTCTCACAAACGAGGCGTTGCCGGGCAAGAAAGCGGCGCCATCCTCGCTGGTGCCCAGCCAGATATTGCCCTCGCGGTCCTGCAACAGCGCTTCAACCTGGCGGCCCGGTTGCGCGCATTTTACCGGAAGCAGCTTCAAGGTGTCTGCGGAGGCATTCCCGGTCCAGTACCAACAGGACAGCCCTGCTCCGCTTTCTGCCACCCACAAACGACTGCTCTTGTCCAGCAACATGGCCCGCCACTGGGCAGGATCGCTGCGAAGTAGCGCTGCGGAATAAACCAGTCGTTGTTCGCCCTGCTCGTCCATAAGCGCTATGCCGGCGTCGCAGGCATAGAGCCAGCGATCGCGGGAGTCGCGCACGGCCAGAAAGCGATCCGGCTGGCTAATCGGGTAGCGGAGCGGGTAGAGCCGCGACTGGTTGCCGTCGATCCGGATCAGCGCGTGCTGGCCGTCAATGTGGTCGTACACCCAGCTCTGGGCAGGGGGTGAAGCGAGTTGGGTAGCGGGTTGGGGTGCGGGGGGCAAAGCTACCGGCCGCGGTTGGTTCCAGGGGCGGCCGGGGGGGGGGATGATTGCGCGAAACCCGCCGTCGCGGTAGCGGTAGAGGTTGCCTCGTGTGCTGACAAGGAGCCCACCTTCACTATCGATGCCCATAAGAGTAGGACGGCCTCCTTCCGGTGGAAGGGCCATTGGCTCAAAGCGATCGCCGTTCAGGTAGGCGAGGGCACCGTCAGTGAGCACCCAGATTCGGCCTTCTCCATCTTCTGCTAACTGGCGCAGGCGGATATGAGGTAAGCCATCGCGAATGCCGAACGATAGCACATGCTGACCATCATAGCGGCTAAGCCCCAGGGCCGTCCCCAGCCACAAGAAGCCCTTTGAATCCTCCAGCATGCAATAGATTTGAGAAGACGGCAAGCCATCGTCTGCGCGCAACCAAACATAGCGGGAATCAGTTTGGTCCTGACCTGCAGGGAGTTGGGCCACGCTCGCAGGAAGCCAGAACAGGACCACAAGGGTCCCGAACAAGATCAGGCGTGATCCAGCGGTTGGTTTTAGACAAGCGGAGCGTGAGAGCGGCAAACCGGGTTGATTTGGGGCATAAGACAGTCTCGGCAGTCTGAACGACTGCCGGCCCATGCAGCAAAGTAAGAAAAAAGGGCTAATATTGTTTCTGCTGTGCTTTTGTGCATTAGACGGCGACTGTCATTGTTCAACTGGCTGACTGTCAACCATCTTTCGCTTGCACCGCAAGTTTTTCTACACCCAAAATTCGCCTTTTCTTGACGCTTGCCCTCCTCCTGCTGATCATTCTGGTCGGGTTGGTCTGCCTCTTTGCTGAGTTTTTCATCTTTCCCGGGCTTACCATTAGCGGTATTCTGGGAGGAATCTGCCTGCTTGCCGGGGTTATTATGGGGTATCGAAATTTCGGATATACTACTGGAAACATTATCTTTTTTAGCACACTGGTAGTTTCCGGAGGGGTTTTCTGGTACGGCGTCCGCAGCCTGTCCTCTAAACAGTTTGCTATTCACGAGGCCATTGACAGCAAAGTCAATGTGCGTGAGGCAGGGCTTCTGGTAGGGGATCGGGGTGTGGCTATTTCTGCCCTTCGTCCAGGCGGCACGGCCCAGATCGGCAACCAGCGGCTGGAAGTTTTCACGCGCGGCGAGTTTCTGGACGCCAGTCAGGAGCTGGAAATCATCGGGCTGAGCGATAGCCGTGTCATTGTGCGCGCACCCCTTCCCCCGAAAGCAGAGGCCCCTGCCTTTCATGCCGGTTGAATTGACGTACTTTGCGCCGCAGCTTGCCTGCGTTTTACTTTTCTATCTCTTCTATGGATTCTATCAATTTCATTCTGATAGCCGGCATCATCGCCCTGTTGGCGCTGTTGGTCATTCTGTTCATGCTCATGAGGATCATCGCCATCTGGATTCAGGCGGTGTTTTCCGGGGTCAAGATCTCGTTGATTGAACTTGCCTTGATGCGTGTTCGGAAAGTGGATCCAGCTATCATTGCCAATGCTATGGTGGCGGCAACCAAAGCCGGTCTGCACCTGAAAACCAAGGAAATGGAAGCCCATTACCTGGCCGGCGGTAATGTGGTACGGGTTACCAACGCGCTGATTTCGGCTGACAAGGCCAATATTGAGCTCGACTTCAAATCTGCAACCGCTATTGATCTGGCAGGCCGGGACGTTCTGGAGGCCGTGAAGATGTCGGTGAACCCTAAAGTTATCGAGAGCCCGCCAGTTACCGCGGTAGCTAAAGATGGCATCCAGTTAATTGCTAAGGCGCGTGTTACCGTTCGCGCCAACATCAAGCAGTTGGTGGGGGGCGCCGGCGAAGAGACGATCATTGCCCGCGTTGGCGAAGGCATCGTTACGTCCATCGGCTCTGCAGAGTCACACAAGAGTGTGCTGGAAAATCCGGATACCATTTCAAAACTGGTACTGGGCAAAGGCCTAGACTCGGGAACCGCTTTTGAGATTTTGTCCATCGACATCGCGGACATAGATATTGGAAAAAATATTGGTGCTGAATTGCAGATTGACCAGGCCAATGCCGATAAGAGCATTGCGCAGGCCAAAGCGGAGGAGCGCCGAGCCATGGCTGTGGCCAATGAGCAGGAAATGATTGCCAAAGCCCAGGAAGCCCGTGCAAAGGTGATCGAAGCGGAAGCGGAGATTCCCAAAGCCATCGCTGAGGCCTTCCGCTCGGGCAGACTCGGGGTCATGGATTACTACCGCCTCCAGAATATTCAGGCTGATACAGAAATGCGGGAGTCTATTTCCAAACCGCGGGCGGAAAATCCAGGCAAGGCTGACGGGTAGGCGGCATTTTTTTGCCAGAGGCCTTTCCTTTGTCCCGAATTATTTACTTTTGTAGCCCGCGCGGAAAAAGGGTCTTTTCAAAACGACCTTATCCGCTGTTGCGGACCTGTAGCTCAATTGGATAGAGCACCTGACTACGGATCAGGAGGTTGGGAGTTCGAATCTCTTCAGGTTCACCCAGTAGCTAAAACACATCCGGGACGGTTCGCCGTCCCGGCTCGTTTTAGCTGTCTAGTGAGTTGGACATAATTACCTCCATCAGGTAAAGAACCCTTGCAATTGCTGAAAATGCCTTTGCCAGGTCAGAAAATAGGGCGATATTTGCATTTCGCTTTAAAACAAGCACGTAGTCATGGCCAGAGTATGCGAATTGACGGGAAAAAAGACCATTTCGGGCAATAACGTTTCCCACTCCAACACCAAAACCCGTCGGAAATTCCTGCCTAACCTGCAGCGCAAGAAGTTTTGGCTGGAAGATGAAAAGCGCTGGATTAGCCTGCGTGTTTCTACTTCGGCTATCCGCACCATTACCAAAAAAGGCTTGAGTGCCTACTTGCGCGCGCTTGCCAAGAAGGGCCACATCGTTAAAGTTTAGGGTTAACCTTTAGTCAAAGTTCAGGCAACGACCCAGTCAACATCCATTTTAGGGATGGGGCCAATGTGCCGTCATCCTTTTCAAAGCGCTTCTCAAGCCCCTCCAACCCCTCTAATCCCGCCACCCGATCATGGCCAAGAAGTCGAAAGGCAATCGAATCCAGGTTATCCTGGAGTGCACTGAGCACAAAGAGTCCGGATTACCCGGTACTTCCCGCTACGTTAGCATGAAGAACCGCAAGAATACCCCGGAGCGGATGGAGTTGAAGAAATTCAACCCCATTCTGAAAAAGTACACTGTTCATAAGGAGATTAAGTAACCCTTTCTGAATAGAAACCCAACGGACAATCGTTGCGTTAACACAGAAGGCACGTTCCTCTTTTTAATGTTCACTTAATATAAAGTTTACCCATGGGCAAGGTTTCAAAAAACGCGCGTAACTCTTCCGGTCAAAAAGTGTCCGGGGGTAAAGATTACGTCAAAGTCATTGTGACGCAAAAATCGGAAAAGACGGGTGGCTATTCCTTCAAGGAGGTCATTGTGCATAAAGACAAAGTCAAAGAAGCCCTCAAAGGCGAAAACTGATTTGGCGCCTGCTCGCCATGCTCTTTGCGCTGAACTTGTCCGATCAACCTATCAAAAGCTTCTCGTTGGAGAGGCTTTTTTTTCATCCCCCTGCAGGTAGACGGGATTGTTCACCCCTTTTTGCAAACGCCGGCCTCCGGTAGCAACGTCAGCCGACTTATGGGCTTATTTGACAAGTTATTTAGCCGTGAAAAACCCGTTGAGAAAAAGCAGGACCTCGATGAGGGCTTGGAGAAAAGCCGAACGGGCTTTTTCAATAAACTCACGCGGGCTGTAGCGGGTAAGTCCAAGGTAGACGAAGCTTTACTCGATCAAATAGAGAACATCCTGGTATCATCGGACGTTGGCGTGAGCACCACGATCAAAATTATTGAGCGGCTGGAGCAACGGGTAGCCAAAGACAAGTATTTCGGTGCAGAAGAACTAAATGCCCTGCTGCGCGAAGAGGTCATTAGCTTGCTCAGCGAGAACAATACCCCTGACTTTACCAGCTTTGAATTGCCGCAGGGACCCAGACCTCATGTGATCATGGTAGTTGGGGTCAACGGAGTGGGCAAGACCACCACCATTGGCAAACTCAGCCTGCGATTCCGCCAGGAAGGCCATCAGGTGTTGCTTGGTGCCGCGGATACCTTTCGCGCAGCAGCCGTGGATCAACTCAGCATTTGGGCCCAGCGGGCTGGTGTTCCTATGGTCAACAAAGGCATGGGTGCCGACCCAGCTTCCGTAGCTTTTGATACAGTTCGTCACGCGGTCGCTACCAAGGCGGATGTGGTGCTCATCGATACTGCAGGCCGCCTCCACAACAAGGTGGGCTTGATGGAGGAATTGAGCAAAATTCGCCGGGTTATGAGCAAGGAACTTCCGGGTGCGCCGCATGAGGTATTGCTGGTTCTGGATGCTTCCACCGGTCAAAATGCCCTGGAACAAGCCCGTGAGTTTACCAAAGCCACGGAGGTTACCGCCATCGCGCTGACCAAATTGGACGGCACCGCCAAAGGTGGTGTTGTCCTGGGCATCGCCGATCAATTTCGCATTCCCCTCAAGTACATCGGCGTCGGTGAACGAGCGGATCAATTGCAAGTTTTCAACAAGCGCGCTTTTGTTGAAGCGCTATTTGCCGATCATCCCGAAACGGCTTAGCCCGGCCCACGCCATCTATGCGAACTAAAGGAAAAGACAAGGTTAACATTATCACGCTGGGTTGCTCCAAAAACCTGGTGGATTCCGAAGTACTCCTGCACCAACTGCAAAGCGGAGGCATCGAATCCAGCCACCAGGCTGAAGACGACGATGCCAATGTCATCATCGTCAATACCTGTGGGTTTATCGATCGGGCCAAGGAGGAAAGCATCCAAACCATCTTGCAGTACGCGCAAGCCCGCGAGCAGGGCGCAATCGACAAATTGTACGTAACCGGGTGCCTTTCGCAGCGTTATAAAGACGAGTTGTCGCTGGAAATTCCGGAAGTTGACGCCTGGTTTGGCACCCTGGATTTGCCCGATTTGCTTCGGCGTTTTGAGGTCAACTACCGCCATGAGCTCTTGGGCGAAAGGCAGCCGACCACGCCAAAGCATTACGCCTACCTCAAAATCTCCGAAGGGTGCAACCGAACTTGTTCGTTCTGCGCCATCCCGCTGATGCGCGGCAACCACGTATCCCGGCCTATTGAAGCATTAGTAGCCGAAGCGCAATCGCTGGTTCGTCAGGGCATAAAAGAAGTTATGCTCATTGCCCAGGAGCTGACGTACTACGGCCTGGACCTATACAAACGCAGAGCTTTATCGGAATTGTTGCGAGCGCTATCTGACGTAGAAGGCTTGCACTGGATACGCCTGCACTATGCCTACCCATCTAAATTTCCGTTGGACGTATTGGCCGTCATTGCAGAACGCCCCAACATCTGCAACTACCTGGACATGCCGCTCCAGCACGCCAGCGACCGTGTGCTGCAGGCCATGAAGCGCCAAATTACCCGCCAGGAAACCGAAGCACTGATTGCCGATGCTCGCCGCATTGTGCCGGGCATCGCCTTGCGCACCACCATGTTAGTGGGCTTTCCCGGCGAAACGGAAGAAGATTTTCAGGAACTCATGGACTTTGCCGCGGCCCAGCGTTTTGACCGGCTCGGGGTGTTCACCTACAGCCACGAAGAGGGTACCAGCGGCTACGAACTAGTGGACGATGTTCCGCAGGAAGTAAAAGAAGAGCGCGCGCAGCGCCTGATGGAACTGCAGGAAGAAATCTCCGAGTCTTTGAACCAGAACCGGGTTGGCCAAATGGAAACCGTGCTGGTTGACCGAATTGAAGGCGACTGGTTTGTCGCTCGAAGTGAGCGCGATTCCCCGGAAGTGGACAATGAAGTGCTCATCTCAGCAAAGGATCATTTTCTGCGCATCGGCGATTTTGTTTCGGTGCGCATTGATCGCTCGGAAGCCTTTGACCTCTACGCCACGCCCGTAGTTTAAGCCCGGCTAACGGTACCTTTGCGGCATGAGCGATGCCCAACAGCGCCCTGTCGCCGAAAAGGTGCCCGCCGGACAATCCGGCCCGGTTCAGGTCAGCACCTTGCCCTACGCCCAAACCGGCTATTTCTCCAAACTTGTTTGCGATTACCTGGACGGCAACCCCAGTCTGTTGGAGCTCGCAGCCTTTACCCCAAACCTCCAGGGCTTGGCAAAAGCGCTGGATTCCCTGGACAACCAGCCCTATGACCGGGACCTGCTGGTCCGCGAGTTGCGGGCGCAATACGCTGAGGTTCACAAAGAGCCCGCTGTGTTGGAAAACATCCAGGCCTTGGGCCAAGGGGCGCACGCCGTTGTTACCGCCCATCAGCTAAACCTCTTCGGTGGTCCGCTTTACCTTATTTACAAGACTGTCTCCGCTATCGCACTGGCGCGCCGGCTGGAGCGTGAATTTCCCACCAGACGAATTGTTCCGGTCTTTTGGTTGGGCAGCGAAGACCATGACTTTGCGGAGATCGATCATTTCCGCCTGTTTAACCGAACCATTCGATGGGAGCGCGCAGCGGGTGGCTCTGCAGGCTCCTTGGATTTGGCCGGAATGGACCAGGTTTACGCAGAACTCGATACGCTGTTGGGCCAAGGAGCGCATGCTGATTCGCTGCGGGATCTTTTCCGCCAAGCCTACCTCCAAACAGATACCTTGGCCAATGGACAGCGCCGTCTTTTACACGCCCTGTTTGGGCAATACGGTCTGGTGGTGCTGGATGGGGACACGCCGGCCTTCAAGCGGCAGTTTGCCCCGATTATGGCGCGCGAACTAAGCGCGCAATTTTCTGCCCGCGCGACGGTACCGGCCTTAGCAGTGTTAGAAAAAGAGTGGCATGTTCAAGCCCCTCCGCGACCGCTGAATTTGTTTTACCGCACCCCGGGAGAGCGCATTCGGCTGGATTGGGCGCAGGAGCAACTGCATTTGGCGGATACCGGGCAAACGTGGACCGTTGAAGAGGCCCTCGAAAAACTGGATGCACACCCTGAACAATTCAGTCCAAACGTCATTTTGCGGCCCTTGCACCAGCAAATGGCCCTTCCTGCTGTTGCGTTCATCGGTGGTGGGGCTGAAGTGGCTTACTGGCTTGAGTTAAAGCCCGTCTTTGAAGCCGCCGGCGTTTTCATGCCCGTGGTCCTGCTTCGAAATTCAGCGCTTTGGGTGGATGAGGCGGGCGCCAAACGCCTGGAAAGCCTGGGGCTTTCGCCGCAAGCACTGTTTGAGGAGGAAGAAGCCTTAGTTCGGCGCTGGGTGCATGCACACGAGCCCAGTGATCTGACCCTGGACGAAGAACGCCGTCAGGCCGAAACCCTTTACCTGGGTTTGGTCGAAAGGGTTCGCGGGGTAGACGCCAGTTTAGTGGGAAAAGTAGAGGCTGATAAGGCAGCGCTGCTCAGCGCGATTGAGAAGCTGGAACAGCGCTTGGTCAAAGCCGCCAAACAACGCCACGAAGTAGAGCTGAACCAATTGCGCAAAGTACACGCCCGCTTTTTCCCGGACCGGGGCCTTCAAGAACGCACAGAGAATTTCAGCACGATTTGGCTGAGGCACGGTTCCGCATTTATCGAGGCGCTGCTGCAAGGCTTTGACCCACTGCTGCCTGAGTTCACGGTGTTTTCAGAAGAGCGTTAAGGCGGGAGAAGTTAGCCCGGAGTTTGACCACTGTCCTGGCCAGCCTTCGGTTTGGGTTTTGCAGCCTGCTTGTATTCCCGGAACGCAGCCTTCGATTCGCTGACCGCTTTAGCCGGCGTCCAGCCGCTGGCGGCCCGGGCTTCGCGCCAAAGCATGATTCCCCGGTAACCGGCTGCCAGCAGTCCCAGGGTTCCCTCGGGGGGCACTTCCATCACCTGGCCATCTGCTGTGCGAACTGTGTACGTTGCTTTTAACGGGTTCTCGCCATCGGAAACAACTGGTGGATTACTTTCGCCTGCGGGGGGGAAAGATTGAGCCGGTTCTTGATCGGATCGTGAGGCCATGGGGCAAAAGTAAGCCCCGCCCGTCTTCCTGACAACGGCGGCGGCTTTGGTGTTGCCGTTGTGGTTGCTTCCAGCAAGACGAGCGGGGCTGTCGTGGGCGGACGGAGCGTCATGCCCCGTTAAAATTCGATGCGGTAATTCAGGAACGGAAAAATTCCCGTTTGATAGCTTGCTTCTATGTTGCCGGTCTCCGGATTGAAGTACTCGTCGAAAACGTTTTGACGGTTGCTGGTGTTTTGCACATCCAGCATGATGCTGTGGGTGGCGCGGCTGCGGTTGATGGTGTAGCGAACGCCAAAGTCGATGCGGTAATAGGCGGGCACTTTCACAGCCCATTGCCCTCCTTCAACCAGAACTGTTTTTTCTGCAGCCCGCGAAGCTTCCAGGTCAATGTCATCTCTGCGGTGGCCGCCCTGGAAATTTACCTTGCCGTTCAGCCCAATGGTGTTGCGGCGTTCGCGGCCAACGGGCCATTCCCTTCCGCCCACCACATTGCCGGTGTACCCGCGGTCAAAGCGCGTGGAGTACCACTGCTTGTCCGCCCCCTGGTATTTGGACCGATACAGCGAACCAGTGGCCATGATGTACCAGCGGTCCGAGAAAAATTTCTCCACCGTAACATCCAATCCGGTATTGTATCCTACGCCGCTGCTTTCCAGCGAATCCAGTCCGATGATTTCCCAAATGTCCACTGTGTTGAGGAGTGCTTTGGTTTGGTCGCCACCCGTGGAAATGGCCAGGTGGTAAAGGTATTGGAAGTAGGCTTCTGCGGAGATGCGCCAGGATTCTCCAAAGCGCTCTCTGTAACCAAGGACGGCATGCATCGCTTTATTTAGTTTGAGGTCTTGGCTAATGTTTTTGCCCAGGGTTTCCGTGACATTCTCTTGCTGCAGAAAATACGCGCTGATGTGTTCAGGTTTTGCGTGAAGGCCGGTAGCGATGCTCAAGGTGCGCGATGGCGTTTGCTGCCATTCCAACGCGGCGCGCGGTTCAAGGGCCCAGGCGTTGTTGAGCAGCAAGAGTGTTCCGTGCATCCCTGCATTTAGTGTCCAGTCCGGGTGAAAGCGAAAGCGCCATTGGCCATAGGCTTCGGCTATTCCCGTTTGTCCCCGGCCGTTTAAATACTGGGTCCAGACCCCATTCGTGTCGGCATTCTGGTAGTCGTATTTGTACCCGAGTTGGCCGTGAACCAACCCTGCGCGAACGGATGAACGGTTGTTCAATTTGGTGTGCAGCATCCACGATGCACGAACTGAGGTGTTCAGGAAATTGGTGCTGTCGTAGAAGGTTTTCTCGTACGCTTGTTCGGGATCCAGGAAGTAATAAAGATCGCGGTAGCGGTCAGCGGAGCCTGCCACGACCGTTCGCATCCAGGTGTTTTCGCTGAGCAACATGCGGTGGCTGACGCCCACTACGCCCATTTCCTGCCACGCATCGTAGCCGTCGCGATCATCGCGTGATTCCCATTCCGTGGAATCGCCTTCCACTTCTTCAAAGGCGTAGTTTGCTCCACCCAGTCCCCAGATGCCAAAGGTGCCGGCGTTTTTTGTGGGCAAATCCACTTTGAACGAAAGATCCTGGTAGCTGGGCAACACATCTCCTACAGGTTTCAGAAAAGTGCTGAGTAAAGCCAGCGTGGAATAGCGGTAGTTGATCAGATAACTGGCGGATGAACCGGCTTTAAAAGGCCCTTCAGCCGAGGCCTCAATGCCCAGCAACCCAACCATGACCGCATATTCCCGGCGCTCTTCGTTGCCTTTGCGCAGTTTAATGTCAAAGACCCCAGAAGTAGCGTTACCGAATTCCGAAGGAAACGCGGCTGTATAGAAGTCAGAGGTAGCCAAGGTGCTGCTGCTGAGCATGGAGATGGCGCCCCCCCCCGAACCCATGCCACCAAAATGATTGGGATTGGGCACCTCAACCCCTTCGAGTCGCCAGACCAGGCCACGGGGCGAGTTGCCCCGTACCACGATTTCGTTGCTCAAATCGTTCCCACTGCTGACCCCGGCAAAGTTCATGGCCATCCGGGCAGGGTCAAAGATGCCTGCGGCGTAGCGGCCGGTTTCTTCTACGGAGAACGAGCGCGCACTTACCGTCGCCATTTCGTTCAGTGCTTCACCGGGCTTGCCCTCGCTGCTGATCAGCACAGCATCCAGCGTACCTACCGCTTCGGTTAACGCAAATTCCAGCACCGTTTCTTTGCCGGCACTAACAAGCAATTGGTCGCGTCGGGTGGGTTCATAGCCTACATAAGTTACCCCCAAATCCCAGCGGCCGACCGGCACATTTTCAAGCCGAAAACTTCCGTCCAGGTCGCTGCTCGTTCCCTGAAGCGGATCACTGTTTAGGAGGACTAGGGTAGCCCCGGGCAGGGGTTGGCGCGACTCTGCATCCAACACCACACCGCGGACAGTCTGTCCGGATTGGGGTTGCGATTGAGCCATGGCAGGGGAGATTCCGGCAATCGCCGGCAAAAGAAAGCTTATGGCCAACCTGGACAGGCTGGCTTTTAGAGAACCCAAGACATTCATGGTAGTGCATTTTACCCGACGAAAGACCGGGCAAAACGCAGCGGGTTGCAGCGTCTAAAAAAAACCGAAAAAACTTTTCACACCATCTTGGATCTACCAGACAAATGGGATCAGGATTGCGGTGCGCTTTTTGTAGTCTTGGTAAGCGCTTTGCATACCGTAGCGCTTATCGGAAGATTTTTCCAATAATGGAATACCAGATACTTTTACTAACAACCAGATAATCCATAAGGGACTCACCAGGGCAAACCAAACAGAATCGCCTAATGCTGGCAGGGCAAACAGATAAAAACCAATCCACACCATGATCTCTCCCAAATAGTTGGGGTGACGCGACCAGCGCCACAAGCCGGTGTTCACAAATTTGCCCTGGTTGGCAGGATTGCCGCGAAAAGTGAACTTTTGCCAATCGGCGAGGGCTTCCAGGAGCAAGCCCAGCAACCAAATCGCGCTGCCGATGAACCCGACTATGCCCGCCCAAGAAGCCGTTTCTGAAGAAGTGCCCGACATTCCCCCCTGTCCAACGCTATCGCCGGACTGCTGCAAGACGAGCATCAGGGGGAGCAAAACAACCCATACCGTGACGGCTTGTAAGAACCAAAAGCCGGCTAGCCGAAGCGCATTCGGCCGCATCTCGTCAAAGCGTGCGTCGCTTTGAATTTTGTGAATTCGCATGAACAGGTACCCACCCAAACGCGCCGCCCAAATAAACACCATCAGGGTCAGGCCAGCAGCGTTCCGGTTTCCAGGGTCAACGGCAAACAAGCAAATGACGGCAGCCAGCGCAAAGCTCAGGCTGTAAAACAAATCCGTGATTTTATCGCTTTGGCGAAAAAAACCGTAAGCATAACCTGCGGCGTTCAAGCCGAAAATGAGCAGCGCGGAGAGCAACAACGGGTCCATGGAATGAGTTTCAGTGCAGAAACCGAGGTAAGAACACCTGGAAGCAACATAGAGTTCTAGCCCTGGTTTTTGGCCATTTATGCCATGCCCTGGAAATCAACGGGAACCACCTTAGAAATGCCCTGTTCCTGCATGGTTACGCCGTAAATGGTGTCCACTTTGGACATGGTCCGTTTGTTGTGCGTCACGATGATGAACTGCGAATTGTCTGCAAAAGTCCGGATCATGTCGTTGAACTTGTTGATGTTGGCGTCGTCAAGCGGCGCGTCCACTTCGTCAAGCACACAGAAGGGGGCCGGTTTCAGCAGGTATAACCCGAACAACAAGGCCATGGCTGTCAGGGTCTTTTCCCCTCCCGAGAGTTGGTCAATGACCTGGGGACGCTTGCCTTTGGGTTTGGCCATAATGTCGATTTGGGTTTCCAGCGGGTTTTCCGGATCGCGGAGCACCAAATCACAATCATCCTCAGCGCGGAACAACTGACGGAAAACGCTGATGAAGTTTTCGCGGACCTGAGTAAAGGCCTCCATAAACTTCGTCTTTGCAGTGTCGTCAATTTCACCGATGGTTTCCATCAGCGAATTCTTGGCATCGAGCAAATCCTGGCGCTGGGCCTGGATAAAATCGTAGCGGGTTTTCATTTCCTCGAAAGCCTGGACGGCCATCGGGTTGATTTCTCCGTAATTTTCCAACTTTCGACGCATCCGGTCCACCTTGCCATGAAGTTCATCCTGATCCAGTTCCAGCGTGGGCTCCTGGTCCAAAATGTCTTCGATATTGACTTGAAACTCAATCATCAGGCGCTCTTTGACCGAGTTTAGCTGCAACTTCAATTCTGCAACACGGTCTTTGATAGAGCCTATGATTTCGCCCGACTGATCGCGCTGCCGATTGAGTTTGCGCAGGCGCTCTTCCAGTTCGTGAATTTCTCCACGAGCGGCATAAAAGGTCTCTTCAGCTTTGCGGATAATGGCTTCGGCCTCGTCGCGCTCGGCATAAGCGGCTTTAAGGGCGGTCTCAAGGGCGCTCAGTTGTTCTTCAATGCGGCCAATCTCTTCAACTGCAGCCTTCATGCTCTGCTCGTTGCGCGTTTTCTGGTCAATCGTTTCCTCCAGTTTTTGGATTTTGAAGCCCAACTCCTGGCTCAAAGCATTGAGCTGGTTCTGCTGCTGGTGGAAACGAATGTTTTGTTGGTTGTAATTGCTCGTGGCAATGCCCAACTGGTTGTTTAACGCCTGGAATTCCCCCTCCAGTGTCTCCACTTCCGCTCCCAGCGCCTGCCGCTCCTTGCGCTTTTCACCGAGAACTACTTCCAGTTCTTTGTTGGCGGCGGTTAGTTCCTCGATTTGCGCATGCACTTCCGTCATCCTGCCCTCACCGCTTCCACTCTGTCGGTTGATCTCCTCCATTCGGGTGCGACAGGCCAACAGATTGGACGATACCTCGTCAAGCGTGCGGCGGCTGCTTTTCAACTCATCCTTAGCAGAAGAAGCGCGAAGTTGATGATCCAGCGCCTTGAGCCGGTCGCTTTCTTCGCGCAGGCGGGTCTCCTGAATTTCGAGTGCGGCAATTTCCTTTTCCAGTTTCTCCAGGTTCAGGGCACGTCCCAGGCGCTTTCCTTTGAATAAACCGACACTTCCACCGGAAAGACTAAAGCCGGATCGAACGAACTTGCCGCTCTGCGCGATCGCATTCAGCCGGTGTTGCGCCAAAAATTCGCCATCCTGGTCCTGCATCGGGCCCGTCAAAACCACTGCCCGGGCCAGTAAAGCTTCTAACAGCGGTCGGTAGGTGGGGTCGGTATCTACCACTGACAACGCTGAAACCATGTGCCCTGGCAACGGGGGAAGGGCTACCGCGTCCTGCCTCAACTCCGATAGCACCAAAAAGGAGGCTCGTCCCTGTTGCTTGGCCGACAACTGCTCTACCGCAGAGAGCGCAGAAGTCAGGTCCGGCATCACGTAGTGGTTCAGCCAGGGCTCCAGGTAACTTTCTACAGCGGCTTTCCACTCTTCACCGCAAACCACCAAATCGGAGAGGAGAGGAGCTTTGCGGGTTTCTTCCACGTGTTTGCGCAGATAGCGCACGGACTCGGGGAAGCCCTCCAGCGATTCCACCATGTTTTTGGTAAGCCGGAAATCGTGGCGTTTGGCGTCCAACTCGCGGCGCAAAACCGCTAGTTTTTGGTTGGCCGCCTCCATGGCCTGCCGGTTCTCCTCCAGCGAAGTAGTTAAAATCTCTTCGGCCTTCTCCAGCGAACTCACTTTGCCGGCGGCTTGTTGGCGCAGCTCGGACGCCTGTTGCTCTTGCTGCCGCAACTCTTCCAGGGTGGCCGACCGTCGAGCACTTTCTTCGGCAACCCGCTCAATCTCGCGCCGGAAATTCTCCATGCGCACTTCGTTAATGTCGAAACGCTTTTCGGCAGAAACAATGTCGCCGTCCAGCGTGCGGTAGGCCTGCTGCCGATCATCTAATCGCTGGCGCGCCTCTCCGTGGATGCGACGCACTTTGGTTAAGTCGGCGTTTAGCTGCTCCAGTTGGGCCTGAATATGCTCGATGCCCTCCTGCGCAATGCGCCGGTTTTTCTCCAACTGTGCGCTTTCCTGCTCAAAGCGGCGGGCGCTTTCCTCCGCATCGCGAATATCGCGCGACAGGTTCTCCCGGCGTTCCTTGAGGTAGCGCATCCGCTCGCTCAGCAGGTTGCGATCGTTCTCTTGCTTGCGCAGGATTTCCAGGCGCTGGTTGAAGGCGATTTGAAGCGCAGACAGCGCCTTTTCCTGGTCCAGGACGCCGGTTTTGCGACCTTCAACTTCGGCCTCAACCTGCTTGAGTTCGGTATCAATGCCAAGCCGGCGGTCTTCTTCGGCGGTCTGTTGCTCCAGAATGCGCTGGAACGTGTCCTTTTGGCTGCCCAAAAGCCTGATAGCCCACTCAATGGAATAGGTCTTGTACTTGTCCTTGAGCGTGTGAAAACGACGCGTTTTATCGGCCTGTCGTTCCAGATCGGTCAGGTTGTTTTGGATTTCAAACAGCAAATCCTCTACGCGGTCCAAATCGGTTTGCGTGCTTTTGAGTTTTAGCAGCGTTTCGTGGCGGCGGATTTTGTACTTGGAAATGCCGGCGGCCTGCTCAAACAGGCGTCTGCGGCTGTTTTCCTTGTCGGTCAGCAAATCGCTGAGCATGTTCAGCTCAATGATGGCATAACTGTCCGAACTGATGCCCGTGTCCAGGAACAGGCTGCGGATGTCTTTTAACCGACAAGCCACGTTGTTCAGGCGGTATTCACTTTCGCCCGTGCGGTAGTAGTGCCGCGAAATCGTGACGGTGTTGTATTCCGTGGGAAGAAGGTTGCGGGTGTTCTCAAAGGTTAGGGAAACTTCGGCGAGTCCGGAGCTTTTGCGCGCCTTGGTGCCGTTAAACACTAGGTTTTCCATGCGCTCTGTGCGCAAATTGCTGGACTTGGTTTCGCCCAGAACCCAGCGAATGGCGTCCACGATATTGGACTTGCCGCAACCGTTCGGACCCACTACGCCCGTGATGTTTTGGTTGAAGTGAATCGTCGTTTTATCGGCGAAACTCTTGAACCCTTTAATTTCCAGTGCTGTCAGTTTCAAGGGCCTTCGTGTTGTTCAGAGTATTGTTTCGAGAATGGATCGAAACGAGAATAATTCCCAAAGAGGGTTGAGGGTCAAAAGTAATCGGAAATGGCGCTCTTGCCGGGCGCTTCGCCCCCCTTTTGCACGTTTGTGGAGAAGTTGTTGATTGCTCTTAAGCCGACGTTAAAGCAGGATAGGGAACGTATCTTTGAACGCATGCCAGACGACGATCGTGCCCAGGCCAGACATCACACGGCATAATCAGCCGGTGTTTTTTACTTTCTTATGGAAATTGGAGATTTCGCGTACCTCATTATTTTAGGCATCTTTTGGGTGTTCAATGTCCTGCGCAAGCGACAACAGAAGCAGGTAGCAGAAGTGGAGGAACAGCGCGAAGCCGCAGAAGCCGCAGAGCGCCAAGCAAAAAGTTCTGCTAAACCCGTCGTAGATCGCCGGAATCCCCCCCCCCAAGACCCCATGAAGCGCGTCCTGGAAGAACTTTTTGGACAGCCCGCAGCAGATACTACCACCAGAACGCCCCCCCTCCAGCCCTTGCCCAAAGCCCGGCCTGTTAACCGACCCAACCCTCAACAATCCTGGGAGGATGCCAAAAGCGCCGACGGCCGCAGCCGTGCGGGCTCCAAACGGATTCCTCCAATTCGGATGGCCGTCGGCGCGCCGGAAGCAACACGGAAGGAAAGGGCTCTGCCCAGGTCCGAAAGCCCGTAAAGAGCCGGGCGGCAGAAGGCTACCTTGAAGGCGAAAGCGTTGCCGACTACGCCAACCGGACCCGCCTGATCAGCCGGAAAAAACTCTTACCTACTTCGGGGGCGCAGGGTGCCATTCGCCGAAAAACCGGAAGCGACTATCGACTTGACCTGCGCCAGGCTGTTATCAACGACGCCGTCTTGCGCCGACCCTACAAGTAGAGAAGCCTCCCTAAACCGCTTCTAGTCCGGCTTGTACAAGCACTGCAGGGTCTGTCGGTTGCGCTGCTCCAGGTACAGTACGCCAGCCCCGATCCAATGCGACGCAGCGTGTTCCCAGTCGTGACGGACGGTGAGCAATTGCAGATTTTCGTTGTATTTGACGCGGAACATTTCGCCCAAAACCTGCAGCAGACCGGCCTGCCGCTCTGGATCTACTGCTACCGCTACGGAAAGACTCATCAACCCAATTTCTGTCAGGTAAGCCTTGGTTCTAAAGCGCCGAAATACGGAAAACACGTGCGCCACGTGCCGCTCGCCCAGGTAGCTTAAGTCGCTGAGGTGCAGGCTGATCAGCAGCAGGCCATCAAGACGCACCCGAATGGGTGGATAGCCGCCAGCGGGATCTTGTGACCCGATGTCGGTGCCTGGCTCCATAGGATCCAGAAACGAGCGCACCAACAGCGGAATGCCCGCGCTTTCGAGCGGCCCCATGGTTTTGGGGTGGATTACCTTGGCCCCGTAATTGGCCATCTGGAAAATCTCCAGGTAACTGAGCTGCGGCAATCGCTCCGCATCAGGAAAATGGGCAGGATCGGCGCTGAACACGCCAGCTACGTTCTTCCAAAGTGTCACTGACTGCGCTTGGAGCGCTTTTGCAAAAATGGCCGCAGTAAAGTCAGAGCCCTCCAGGCCGAGGGTAACAGGATGCCCATCTTCACCGCTGCCAATAAAGCCTTGAACCACATGAACTTCCGCTCCGGGGAAGGGCAGCCGTTCCCGGATCTGCATGTCGGTCAAGGCCCAATCCACCCGGGCTTCGCGGTGGGTGTTGTCGGTGTGAATCAATTGGCGGGAATCGTGCCAGCGCACGGGCAGCCCGGCCGCGCGAAATGCGCCCGCTGCAAGCACACTTGAGAGCACCTCGCCGCAGTGCACGATGCGGTCGTAAAAACGGTCAAAATCTTCGCTCGGCGGCTCCTGGATAGCTTGTACTATGGCCTCGAACTCGCGTTCAAGTCCTGCCTGCGTCTCCAGGTCGTTGTGCAACCCCAGCGCGAGGGCGATTTGCCGGTGGACGGTCAGCACGGGTTCAAGCGCGGCTACCGCAGCGTCACGCCGGCCTTCCCATGCCTTGCGAACCACGTGCTCCAGCGCAAGCGTGGTTTTGCCGATTGCCGACACCACCACCAAGCGCTGAACTCCTGGGCGCTGGCCCATAAGTGCGGCTGCGTTTTGGAAACCCCAGGCATCTTTGACCGCCGCGCCGCCAAATTTGTGCACTTCCCAGCGCGGAGTATTGGTAGGAGGAGTCTGGTTCATGGAAGAAAATAAGCGATAGTGCCGCGAAAATAATCGTTCTTTTTGGGGCAGGCTCTTTCTGGCATCCAGAAGCTTCGATACCGCCATTTCCACTCCGGGAAGCGCCCTACATGAAGAGTGTCCTGCGGACACCTTGCCTGCTGCAAGCCTTTGCAGTCAAGGAAAGCGACGAAGGCGGCCAGGCCCGCGCAACCCCTTCGCCCGAAAAAACGTATGGCAGTGTAGGCCGCCCATGCGCCAATTGCGTTGCTCCGCGTGCATTTTACTGATGCAGGTCATGGAAATGGCTGGTGCGAACAATTTGAATTACAGGGCAATGCTGCGATATTTGGCATGATGAATTTCAACAACAAGATGACTACCCTCGAGGAGTTTATCATTCAGCGGCAGTTGGATTTTCCGTTTGCCTCGGGGGAATTGTCCAACTTGCTCCGCGACATCGGTTTTGCGGCCAAAGTGGTTCACCGCGAAGTGAACAAAGCGGGTCTGGTAGACATTCTGGGCAATTTCGGGGCGATGAACGTGCAAGGCGAAGAAGTAAAAAAACTGGATGTATATGCCAATGAACACTTCATTGCCTCGCTGCGCGCAGGAAGGGAGTGTTGTGGCGTGGCCTCGGAAGAGAACGACGACTTCATTGCTTTTCAGGACGCCAACAGCCGCAATTCGCAATATGTGGTCCTCATGGACCCGCTTGACGGCTCCAGCAACATTGATGTGAACGTCAGTATCGGCACCATTTTTTCTATTTACCGCCGCCGCTCCAAACAAGGAGACCTGGCCCGCAGCGAAGACTTTCTGCAGCGCGGCACCGAGCAGGTTGCCGCCGGCTATGTCATCTACGGCTCGTCAACCATGCTCGTTTATACCACGGGTAAGGGCGTCAACGGTTTCACGCTAGACCCTTCCATCGGCGAATTCTGCCTGAGCAATACCAATATCCGCACGCCGGAATTGGGCAAGGTGTACAGCGTCAATCAGGGCTATTATTCTAAATTTCCCGAAGGCATTCGCCGCTTCATCGATTACTGTGTCGAAGACGACGAGGCCACCAAGCGGCCCTGGTCAATGCGCTACATTGGCTCCATGGTGGCCGATATTCACCGCAACCTGATCAAAGGCGGTTTATTCATGTATCCGCCCACCACCGATTCCCCGAACGGCAAGTTGCGGTTGCTCTACGAATGCAATCCTATCGCGTTTATCGTGGAACAGGCCGGGGGAATGGCCACCGATGGTAACCGCCGCATTTTGGACATAGAGCCCACAGAACTGCACCAGCGGTCTCCAGTGTACTTGGGTTCCAGAAACCAGGTGGAAAAAGCCGGAGAGTTTTTGCAGATATACGAAGCTCGCGCCAAAGTGGGTGTGAAGGCCTGAATTCTGGTTTCAGAGGGTCGGGGCTTGCTCACGGCAAAATGGTCGTGAAAGCTTGATGCTCGTCCCGTTCAAGCGTTCGCCTCGTACCAGGTGTCAGCCTCATTAGCCTCTTTTCCTGCTTCAACCGCCAGCGCGTCGCAGCGCTCGTTCAGCGGATGTTGGTTGTGCCCTTTAATCCAGTGAAAGCGCACGTTGTGCTTGCGGTAAACAGCTAAAAAGCGCGTCCACAAATCGGGATTCTTTTTGTCTTTAAAGCCCTTTTTTTCCCAGCCAAACAGCCAGCCTTTCTCCACGGCATCTACGACATAGCGCGAGTCAGACCAAACTTCTACGGCCATTCGCGGCCAGGTAATTTTTTCCAGCGCCACGATTACCGCCATCAATTCCATTCTATTGTTGGTGGTGTGTCTAAACCCTCCGGAAAATTCCTTGCGCACATTGCCGTACAGCATCACGATGCCATAGCCGCCAGGGCCTGGGTTGCCGCTTGCTGCACCATCGGTGTACACGCGAACGGGTAGGGGATTAGAGGGTAGTTCCGAGGCCATGCTGCCGGCGAAAATAGCCAAAGGGCATCGCTAAAAACTATAGGGTACCCCTAAAAACATCAGATCATGATTTTTTATATCCTCTTTTTTTAACAGTAAACTCCACTGTTAAAATTGGGCACGCCCTGTTTCTGAACGCTACTCCGGGTAACCGATAGGTTAGGCTCTTTCTTACTTTCGCTGCTGCTTGTGCTTCGGCTTCATTTGCATAGGCTTCTACTGCCTTTGCTTTATCTGCTTGTGCTTCTACTGCCTCTGCTTTATCTGCTTCGGCTTTATAGGCCTCCCCTGCTTGGGCAAAAAAGTCCGTGACCGCTACCTTTGTCGTTCGATGGAAAAATTTCACCTGGCTGAAGACAAAGCCACTCGACTCTTTGTGATCCTGGGCGGGCTATTCATTTGCAACGCCCTGCTCGCTGAATTTATCGGGGTCAAAATTTTTGCGCTGGATACCAGCTTGGGATTTTCAAAGGAAATTACATATTCGATTTTTGGCATGAAAATGTCACCCCACTTTACAATTGGGGTTTTGCTCTGGCCGGTAGTGTTCATCATGACAGACATCATCAACGAATACTTTGGCCCCAAGGGTGTTCGCCTGCTCACCAACATGGCTGTAGCCCTGATCAGCTATGCCTTTGTTATGGTTTACATTGCCATTCATGCTGCGCCTGCGCCGTGGTGGCCCGGCAGCCTTGAAAGCCAGGGCATAGCCGATGCGCAGGTGGCTTACGCCGCCATTTACGGCCAGGGCATCTGGATCATTTTAGGGTCGCTGGTGGCTTTTTTGGTGGGTCAGGTGTTGGATGTATTCCTTTTTCATCGAATCAAGGCTTGGACGGGAGAACGCGCCATCTGGCTCCGAGCCACCGGATCAACCTTGGTTTCTCAGTTGGTTGATAGTTATATTGTTATTTATATTGCATTTGTACTTGGTCCGGCGCAGTGGTCTACCCAACAGTTTTTGGCGGTTTCCACCAACAACTACCTGCTTAAAGTAGTAGCTGCCATTTTGCTCACCCCGGCCATTTACGGTGTCCACGCAATCATCGAACGCTGGCTCGGCGAGAAAAAGGCCGGGGCTTTGCGGCGGGCTGCGATGGGCAAATGAAGCCCTTTCGCCCGTAAAACTTCAGGAAAAATTTGCGCAGTGTTGACGGGCATCACGCGGCAATTTTCGGGCGAAAGAGTGCGGTCTTTTTGTGCGACGTTTGAAAAGTTCAGCAAGCAACCTACCTTTACCGCGCATTGCTGGTGCTTCGTTGGGGTGACGCTAAACCCCAGTTAAGCTGAAAAGGGAATCCGGTGCGAATCCGGAACAGTCCCCACTGCTGTAACTCCTGGGGTTTGGTCACATCACCAAACCTCTGTTTTCGGCCCACCATCGCCACTGTTCGCCTGTAGTCTTTACAAAAGCGGATGGGAAGGCTGGTCGAAAGGGAGAAGTCAGAAGACCTGCCCGCGATCGTTCCGTCAGCCTGCTTTTGGGGATAAAAGCATATGTTGACCATGGTCCAGGTAATCTTCCATAGAAACCCTTTTGCCATCGCTGGTTCCCGGAGTTCCGGGAGCGGAATCTGCTGCGCACAGGCCTTTGCGCATCCTGAATTCCCCGGATACCCTCCGCCATGCGATACGCCACTTTTCGACTAACGTATTGGAGCATTGCGCTGCTGTTGCTCTGGCCATCACTGGCCAGTGCAGAAGGCCGTTTCGGCGGTGCAGGGCAGGCTGGGGGAGGAGGAGGTCAGGCTGAGGGGGGTGGAGAATCCACCACGCCCCCCGCCGACACTGTACGGCTGCGCGCGGTAATCATCCCTGGCTACACCACGGGCTCACCCACCGATTTACGCCTGGATTCCGCCGCCATGGCCATTTTCCAAGGCCAAAGCCTGGACGAATTGCTGGCCCAAAGCACCGGGCTGGCACTTAAAGATTACGGGGCGGGCCAGCTGGCCACAGCGGGTTACCGCGGAGGAGCAGCCCGGCACACTGTGCTGCGCTGGAACGGCATGCGCCTGAACAGCCCCATGCACGGCACCGTAGACCTGAGCTCGCTGCCGGTGTCTGCGCTTTCATCGGTGCGCCTGGCCACTGGCAGTTCTGCTGGCGCGCAGTGCGGGTCAGCGCTGGGGGGGCTCCTGGACCTGTCTCTTATACACATCTGACGCTGCCGACGAATAGAGAG
>ENA-ORBV01001605-ORBV01001605.1-microbial-mat-metagenome-genome-assembly--contig:-NODE-1605-length-49974-cov-22.397599_pt1 | contig 49974 bp, 42 predicted proteins | sample MGYA00237777_ERZ505514 | MGnify/ENA primary metagenome ERZ505514 (study PRJEB26160, sample SAMN06269048) | microbial mat metagenome | isolation source: Oligotrophic lake microbial mat | place... | reverse complement strand
ATCGCGGCGTGATTCAGGAGAAGGATATCGTCGCCTGCAAGGACGGGCAGGTGACGTTCCGCTATCGCGATGCGAAGTCTGGCAAGCATGAACAACGGACCGTGCCCGGTGCGCAGTTTCTCTGGCTGGTATTGCAGCACGTGTTGCCGAAGGGTTTCCGGCGTGCGCGCAACTTCGTGTTTCTGCATCCGAACTGCAAGCGTCTGATCGCGCTCTTGCAGGTGCTGCTGACGTTCGTTCCCGTTCGGGCGGCGGACTGGATCAGGTCGCGCCCGCCGATCCTGTGTACCTGCTGCGGGGCGGTGATGAAGATCGTACGGACACGAATCGCCGCGACGATCGTCGGAGAACCCGTCGTGCCGCTTGTCGTCCGGGCTTCGTGCTGATCATGTGAGCGACGCGCCATCGGTGGTTTGCAGGACGTCGGCGTCCATAAGCTGAGGCGGCGACTCGTCCTCAGTCGGCGTGGATCGATGCGCGATTGCCGAATTCCGGCTTGGCTTGCCGCAATGGCGAGCGTGTGGTGCGCGATTGGGCGCGTTCTCAACCCGGAGAAGCGCTTCTCCGGCTGAATTTCACGGATGTATTTTCTACGGCGCGCTGAACTTCGCGGCGCTTCGACCAGGCTCGTCCAACAATCGGTTATCGTGGCTTCGCACGATCTAACCTTGGTCGTTAGGCCATTTCCACCACCCACAACCGCAATTCGCTGGGTGGAGGAAATGCCTGCGGAATTGCAGAAAGAGAAAACGGAAGTTCTGGTGCTTCAGCGATCGGTGCATTCATAAGATTCCTTTCGCGGCACATTTCAATGGCGAGCTTGAGGTAACGCCGAAGAAGCAAGAGAGAGGGGAATTGTTTCCTCTGCGCCAACCATTCGAGCGCGTCGTGGGCGCACTTTGAGCTATTGCATGAACGGCAGGCCCAGACGAGGTTGTCACCGGCATTTGCGCCACCGCGTTTTGTTGGAATGAGATGGTCCGCAGACAAGAACTCTCGGCTTCCGCAATAGCAACATGCTTGCGGCAAGATCATCTTCAAGCGCTCGTCGTCAGCAAGCGGGCCAATACTCATAGTCTGTTTGTTCAGCCCTGCATAGAGGCGCGAACGAATCATGAACTGCATGCGGCCGTATTTTTCGGCCTTGGCTGTGACGGCTGCATGTGCCATTGCGAGATTGGCGTATGACCAGTGCAGGACCTCGCCAACCGTGGTGATTTCCATGCGTGATGGCCTAACTAAAAGTGGGGAACCCAACGAAATCAGAAACCCCGTCAGCTCCGACGACCATTCTGGTGATGACTTGTGTAATCGTCTGATTCATAATACTATACTTATTATCAGTACTTCTATGCGTCCTAAAACCTCATGGAAACCGTCGCGCCGCCTGGCCTACCTGCTCCCGCTGCAAAGCCGCGCCGCCTGCTCGATCAGGTGCGCGATCGCATTCGGGTCAAGCACTATTCCATTCGCACCGAGCAAACTTATCTCGATTGGATTAAACGCTTCATACGCTACTTTGACAAGCGCCACCCGCGCGAATTGTCGGCGCAGCATGTCCTGCGGTTTCTGAGTCACTTGGCAAGCGATCTGAATGTCGCGGCCGCGACGCAAAACCAGGCGAAGTCGGCGCTCTTGTTCCTCTACAAGGAGGTTCTGGCCGTTGATCTGCCGTGGCTGGACGGGGTCACGCAGGCGCGGGTGCTGCAGCGTTTGCCGGTGGTGTTGACGCGGGCGGAGGTGGCGCGCCTGCGGGCGCGCTTGCCGCAGGGCGGCCATTGGATCGCCGGGGGGGTGCTGTATAGCCCGGGCATGCGGTTATTGGACGTGCTGCGCCTGCGCGTCAAAGGCATCGAATTCACGCGCGGCGAAAGCGTGGTGCGCGAGGGCAAGGGTTTCAAAGACAGGGTGACGATGCTGCCGCGCGAGGTGGTCGAGCTGCTGCTGTGCCATCTCGAAAGTGTGGGCGAGTTGCATCGGCGCGATGTCGCCGAGGGCTGCGGCGATGTGTATCTGCCGTTCGCGCTCGATCGCAAGTATCCGAATGCGGGGCGCGAATGGGGCTGGCAGTACGTATTCCCCTCGGGCAAGCGTTCGGTCGATCCGCGCTTGGGGGCGATGCGGCGCGATCACGGGGACGAGAAGACCGTGCAGCGCGCGGTGCTGCAGGCGGTGCGCGACGCCGGCATCGTCAAGCCGGCGTCGCCGCAGACCTTGCGGCATTCGTTCGCCAGCCATTTGCTTAAAGGCGGCTACGCCATCCGCACCGTGCCGGAATTGCTGGGTCACGCCGATGGGTCGACCACCATGATCGATACCCATGTGCTCAACCGTGGCGCCGGTGCGGTGAAGAGCCCGCTGGACGGCACGGCCGGGTTGGCGGCGCTTACGCCCGGCGTGCGCGAGCCGCAGCCCTTGCATGAGGCCTGGCCGCAGCCGCCCGACGGGTTGTGCTTGCCGGCCGCGCACGTAGCAACGGCGCTCGCGCGCGGGCTGCGGCAACACGGCGGGCGGCGTGGGGCGCGCGCATGAGCACGCGCGAGAGCGTCCCTGCCGATGAGGCGCCGATCAGGTTTCACACGCCCACGCTCAAGGGGCGCGGCGCGCAGTTGTCGCCGCAGGTGCGCTTCGACGCTTTCAGCCGCGAGGCGATAGACGATGGCTGGTCGCAGCCGGAGGAGTCGGCAGCGGGCGAAGAGGCTGGAGGGGCGGCCGCGGGCGCTGAACCGCCGTTACCCAAAACCAGCGTTACGCCGCAGGTCGCCAAGTCGATCATTTCGCGCAACCAGTCGCCTGACCTGCCATTTTCGCAGTCGGTGAATCCGTATTACGGCTGCGAGCATGGCTGCGCCTACTGCTATGCGCGGCCGAGTTATGCCTACTGGGGTTTGTCGCCGGGGCTGGATTTCGAGACCAAGCTATTTGCCAAGCCGAATGCCGCCGAGTTGCTGCGCGCCGAGTTGTCGCGCCCGGGCTACAAGTGCGAGACGCTGGCCATCGGCACCAATACCGACGCCTACCAGCCGGCCGAGCGCGAGTGGAAGATCACGCGCGCCCTGCTGGAGGTGTGCGCGGAATTCAACCAGCCGGTGGGGCTGATCACCAAGTCGTCACTGGTTGAGCGCGATATCGATCTGTTGGCGCCGATGGCATCGCGCGGGCTGGTCAAGGTTTACATCTCGGTGGCGTCATTGGATGCCGAGACCGCACGCCTGCTCGAGCCGCGCGCGGCGGCGCCGTACCGGCGCATCGAGACCATGCGCACGCTTGTGGCCGCCGGCATCCCGGTGGGTGTGATGACAGCGCCGGTGATTCCGGTGGTCAACGATAGCGGCCTGGAGGCCGCGCTGGAAGCGGCGCGCGAGGCCGGCGCCATCGAGGCCGCCTATGTGATGCTGCGCCTGGCGCATGAACTGAAGGAAATTTTTCGCGACTGGCTCGATCACCACATGCCCTTGTCGGCCGCGCACGTGATGAGCATCGTGCAGCAGATGCGCGGCGGGCAAGACAACGATTCGCGTTTTGGTGTGCGCATGAAGGGCGAGGGTGTGTTCGCCGAGTTGATCGCGCAGCGTTTCGAAAAGGCCTGCGCGCGCCTGGGATTGAACGATCGCCGTTACAACTATCAGCTTGACGCCACCCGCTTCAAGGTACCCGGCGGCGCGCGGCCGCTGGCTCTGGCGAAAAAACTCAAGGCGCGCGACGACGCGGGGCAGATCGCCTTGTTTTGAACGCCGTGCGTGTGGACGGCAATGCGGCGCGTGCGGTGCAATGAGTGGCGCTGCACGGTTTTGAGCGGGCAGCATCGTCGGTTTGCAAGCTCCAGGCCTGTATCTGCCATCCGCCACTCGCACAAGCAGTTCTTCGCCGGCGAACCGAAACGACAGACAGCCGCCGCAAAACCAAAGGGTCTGTCATGCCCGCGAACGCGGGCATCCGCTGCGCTGCTGTCGATGGATTCCCGCTTGGGCGGTAAAGACCGTTGCCAACCTGCGCCATGTGCCGCGCAGCGGATCCGCGTGCGAATTCAAAGGCTCTTGTGGGCGCCATCGCAAAACGGTTTGCCGGCAGTGTTCTTGCAGCCGCACAGCCATACCTTCTTGCCTTCCTCGATGGTGAATTTCACCGGCGTGAATTCACCGCCCTTGTGTGAGCCGTCGCAAAACGGCTGCTTGGTGGATTTGCCGCACGAGCACCACCAGTAATCGCCGGCGGCGAGTTCAAGGGCGTAGGGGGCTTTCTGGGCGATTTCGGGTGTGGCCATGGGGTTGCTCCTGCAGGGTAAAAGGAAGGGGCTGAAAGGTTAGACAGGGAAGAGTTGGAGAGTCTCGATGAAATGTTGCAACGGGTCAAACAAGGTCGGTGCGTATATACGCACGCTACAAAGAGTTCGGCGATCACGCGGTTTGCCGGTACCGACTACCCGCACCGCTGGCCGGGCTGGCACTGCCGGTGCGCCTTCATCATAACGCGGGCGCGGTCCGGTCGGCGCCGCAGCCGCCCCGGATTGACAGCGGTTTGCCCCCGCTGTGCCAGATTGCTGTCATCATGTTTGTGCACACTCGAGCCATGACCATGCCACTGCTTTCCCTTCGTCGCATCGCGGCCACCTTGTGCGCCGTGCTTTCCGTGATGCTGCTGGGCGCCTGCGCGCTCAAGGCACCGGCGCCGGTGCCGCCACCGATCACGCCACCAACCGCCACCAGCGCCAAGCCCAAGCCGAAAATCGCCCTGGCCTTGGGCGGCGGTGCGGCGCGCGGCTTCGCCCACATTGGCGTGATCAAGATCCTCGAACAAAACGGCATCGTGCCCGACATCATCGTGGGCACCAGCGCCGGCAGCCTGGTGGGCGCGCTCTACGCCGGCGGCTTCGACGGCTTCGCGCTGCAGCGCCTGGCATTGACGATGGATGAAGGCGTGCTGGCCGACTGGTCGATTTCCGGCATCAGCATGGGTGTGCTCAAGGGCGAATTGCTCGAGGCCTATGTCAACGATCGTCTGCAGGGGCGGGCAATCGAGAAGCTCGGCCGGCCGCTGGGCGTGGTCGCCACCGATCTCGCCAGCGGCGAGGCGGTGGTGTTTCGTGCCGGCAATGTCGGCATCGCGGTGCACGCATCGTCGGCAGTGCCGGGCGCATTTCGTCCGGTGCGCATCGGCGGCCGCGACTATGTCGATGGCGGGCTTACCCATCCGGTGCCGGTGCACGCCGCGCGCGCGATGGGGGCGGATCTCGTGATCGCGGTCGACGTGTCGCAAAACCCGCGCAACAGCCGGCCCAGCGATATCGCCAGCATCCTTCTGCAAACCTTCGCCATCATGGGGCGCTCGATCGCGCGTGGCGAACTGGCGGCGGCCGACATCGTGATTCGCCCGCAGGCCAATACCGGCGGTACCGATTTCGCCGCGCGTCATGCGGTGATTCTCGAAGGCGAGCGCGCGGCGCTGGCGGTGTTGCCGCAGTTGCGTGAGCGGCTGGCGCGCTAGCGCACCCGGCGCACCCGGCGCGACCTGCGCGACCTGCGCGACCTGCGCCTGCATCGGTGGCGGCAGGCCGCGTGCGACTCGCAGGCAGGCTGATGTCAGGCCTGGCGCATTGCGTTGCACAGCGTTGCAATGCGTGCAATCAATCAGGCCTCGCAAGGGCCCATGTTCGGCGCTGCGGCGTCGTCCGTTTGAGGGCGGCGAGTTTCCGGCGTGGTGCGGGCGATGCTTTTTCAAGCGCCCAGCGTTCGTGCAACGGCATCTGGCACCGGCCTTGGCGTAACAGCGTCGGCCCCATCGATGGGCCCTAAAGGGCTAAGGGCGCTCGCAGCGCGTTAGCTACATGGGGCTAACGCACGTCGGTTGGGCGGGCCGGTTTGTCGAAATTTTTTACACAGGCTTTCGCAAGGCATTGGAGGACTTCTCCAACCTTTTGAATTTAAGGGATTTTATTCGGCTGAATTAAGCTGGTTTGAATATTGCATTTAAATCCATGTGAAGCGCGACGTGGCAGATGCAAAGCGCTTGAATCTCATGTGTTTGGATGCGGTTTTTTTCTTCAGGTGCGTTGCAGGCCTGTTTTTTCGGAGGTAGCGATTCATGTATTCAGCGACAAACTTTCGACCCAAATTGCTGGCGTTAGCAGTTGCCGCAGCCTTGGGCGGGGCAAGCATGGCGGCCCATGCGGCGCCCTCGATCACCCTCAAGGCATTTGGCGATACCAGCACCAGCGTCGGGCCGGGCGCCGATCTGATTCCGCCGGGGACCTACCTTCCAACGGGTGGTGATTTCCTGCAAACCTACAGTTCGCCCTTACCCTTGATCCCCATCGGCAGCCTTTTCTATCACACCTACGGCTTCACCACCGGGCTAAGTTATTTCGGCGCACGGGTTTCGGGTGATGGCACGTTCTACGGCAAAACCTCGGCTAGCTACAACAATACCTACACCAACAACACCACTGCGGCGCAACTGGTCAATTTTTCGTTCAATGTCGACTCGGGCGAAATCGGTCTTGCGGGCGTCGGTTCGGGGTTTGCCGATCTGCTGTTGAGCCTGCGCTTCAACACTATGGAAGTCGCGCGTTCGCACGGTCGCATCGACGACCTTGGTGCCGCAACCACCTGCAACTCGAATGTCGGCGGCCTGAACACCGGCGTGCTGGCGGGTTACCTCAGTTGCGACCTCGGCGGCACCCAAGCGTCCGGCAGCAATGCCAGCTATTCGCTCAGTCGCCTGATCGGTGTGGGTGAGAGCCTGACGATCGATTACGACATCGTTGCCGAAGTTTCAGGGGCTTATACAAGTGGCGGTGGCACGTTTTGCAGCTACGGTCCTAACGGCGGTGGTGACGCAGCTGTCGCTATCGAGGACGGTGTCGTGGTACCGCCACCAGCAGCCTACGGCGGCGACGTGCCGCAGTACACCAATTGCGCGTTCTACAACGGCATCGCCCGCTCCGGCGACCCGGCAACCCCCGATCCGTTCAACCCGGCTCAGTTTCAGCTCGCCGTGCCCGAGCCCGGCTCGCTGGCATTGGCTGTGGTTGCCTTGGGTGGGCTCGCCGTTGCGCGCCGCAAGCGGCGCGACAAGCAAACCGCCCCTGCCTGATAAGCCGGCATTCCCGATTAACGGCACCCGTTGGGTGCCGTTTTTTTTGCTCCCCTACAATACCGGCATGGCACGCATCGTATTTGCTTGGGAGCTTGGCGGCGATTATGGCCACATCGCGCGCATGCTGCCGCTGGCGCTGGAATTGCGGCGCCGCGGCCATGATCCTGTATTCGTGATTCGCGAACTGCGCGGCGCCGAGCTGCTGCTGGCGCCGCATGGCATGCAGTGGTTCCAGGCGCCGTTGTGGCTCGGCCACGTCACCAATCTGCCCGATGCTGCCGGTTACGCCGAGATGCTGATGCGCTTCGGCTTTCTCAACGCCCGTTCACTGACCAGCATTGCCAGAGCCTGGCGCAACCTGCTCTTGTTGCTGCGTGCCGACATGATCGTGATGGATCATGCGCCCACGGCGCTCCTGGCCACGCGTGGCCTGGGCTTGCGCCGGGTCAATCTGGGCGATGGCTTTTGCATCCCGCCAGCCGCGCGGCCGCTGCCCCTTTTCATGTGGTGGCAACGCGGCAATACGGTGCGCCAGGCCGATTCGGAGGAGCGGGTGCGGCAGGTCGCCAATGAGACTCTGTTCGCGCTCGACGCGCCGCCGCTGATGACCTTGGCCGAGTTGTTCGACTGCGATTTGCAACTTGTTTCATCGTTTCCGGAGCTCGATCATTATCCCGATCGCCAGGGCGGCGATTTCATCGGGCCGCTTTTCACACTTGGCCAGGGAGCGCCGGTGCTGTGGCCGGAAGGCGATGCGCCGCGCGTATTCGTCTATCTCAAGGCCGAGTATGCCGGGCTCGAGCGCGCGCTGGTCGCGCTGCGCGACGCGCCATTGCGGGTGCTGGCGCATGTGCCTGGCGCGGCGCGCGATACGCTCAAGCGACACACCTCGGCCACCCTGCGGTTTTCCGAGGCGCCGCTCGACATCGAGGCGGCGCGGTCTTCCTGCGATCTGGCCATCTGCCACGGCGGCCACGGCACCGTTTCGGCCATGCTGTTGGCCGGCAAGCCGCTGTTGCTGTTGCCCATGCAGATGGAGCAGGCGATGACCGCGCACAGCCTGGAAAAACGTGGCGTGGCTTTGTCCGCCATGCCCGAGGCGGCCGCGCAATTGCAGCGGCTGGTCAAGCGCGCCCTGGGCGAGCCGCGTCTGGCAGCGGCCGCACGGGCGGTGGCAGCGAACTACCCCGGCTACGATCAGGCGGCCACCGTGACACTGGCGGCGGATCGTTGTTCTGCCCTGCTGGAGTCGCCCGCATGAGCGCTTGCGACCGACCGCCCGCAGGGCGCGGGCGCTCTTCCTCGCGGAGGATTCCAAGCATTGACCGCAGGGTAGCCCAATGAGCGCAGCACCGGTGTCGGCTCCCGCCCAAGATACGCCCGACGCGCCGCCGTTTTTCTCGGTACTGATCTGCAATTACAACTACGAGCGCTTCGTCGGCGATGCGATCCGCAGCGCGTTGGCACAGACCTATCCGCGCGATCGCTTTGAGGTGATTGTGATCGACGACGGCTCGACCGATGGTTCGCGCGATGTGCTTGCGGGCTTCGCAGGTACGCCGGGGTTTCGCGCGATCCTGCAGGAAAACCGCGGTCAGTCGGCGGCGTTCGAGGCAGGTGTGCTGGTGGCGAAGGGCGATTACGTGTGCCTGCTGGATTCGGACGATCTGTATCTGCCGGGCAAGCTTGGCGCGGTCGCCGCACACATTGCCACGCTGGATGCCGTGCCCGACAGGCTGTTTCTATGTCACGACCTGGATATCGACGAGGTGATCGGCAAGGGCATCCTGAGCGAATCGTGGTTCGACCGCGTCGGCGTATCCCGGCTTGGCGCCAGTGCGCGGGTATCCGAAGTCACACGCGGCTTTCCATTCTCGATTCCCGCCGGGCTGGTGTTGTCACGCGGCTTGTTCGCCGACTGCCTGGCGGCCCTGCCGGTGTGGGCGTTCCCGCTCGGCGCGGATGGCATTGTGTGTCCGGCGGCACTGATCGCCTGCGGTACGGTGCACTATCTCAAGCAGCGCCTCGCGGTCTACCGCATTCATGGCGCCAATGAGTTCGCCAGCCTGGTGGACGGCGTATATGTGCCGCGCCGCGATCCGCGCCTGCGCACGCCGCGCAGCCTCAAGTTTCTTGAACAGTGGATCGACCTGGCAGACATCGGCGCACAGGCTCGCGTCGACGCCTTTGCCTACCTGCGCCGCATCGAGAACATGAACCGCATGCCTTCGGGTTCGCGGCTCCTCAACGCGCCGGTAGTGGCGATCGCGGTGCTTACAAACGGCTCGGACGAAGCCGTGCAAATGTCGGTGGATTCGGTCATGCAGCAGTCGCACCCGGCACTGCTGCTTAGCCTGCCTGAAGGTGTAGGGCAGCCGACCCTTCCGGCGAGCGGCGGTCCAGGCCTCGCCCGCTTCGCCGACGATGCCGGTTTGCCGGATTTCATGCGATTGGGTCGGGCCTACGCTTCGGTCGATGCCGACTTCATGGTTTTTCTGCGTGCGGGCGATCGGCTCGACCGTGAGTTTGTCGAACGTCACGTACATCTGCATCAACACGGGCTACTGGCTGGCGTGAGTTGCTGCGATGTACGCCTCGCGGGTCAGGAAAATCGTCTTCTGCATGCCAGCGTTTTCCTCAACAGCGGCGTCTGGAAGCAGCCAGAGCAACGTTTTTTCCCGTTTGACATCGGCCTTGCCGATTGGGTAGGAGCGCCCATCTCGGCCTGCATGTTCCGTCGTGGGGAGCTGCTTGATCGCCTGTTCACGCAGCCGCAGGCAGGTGCAGCCGCAGATGCAGCCGCGCTTGCGGCTGCCGGCTTCTGGCTGGCCTTCCAGTTTCAGTTGCACACCGTCGGCGCCTTGCGCCTGCTGGAAACCCTGGTCACCTGCCGTCTGCCTGACGGCGCCGCCGGCAGCTACGGCTATATGTCGGCAGCTACCAGGCTCGACGGTACGCTGGCCATAGTGCCGCTGCGCGATGCAGCGTTGTGGTTGCAGGAGTTCTATCTGGACCAGGAACCAGCCTTCCGGCGCTGGCTGCCGCTGCATTGGCACCAGAACTTCGAGCTGTGGCTCGACCGCCATACCGCGTGATCGTTATGGCTTGGGGGAACACTGAACAAGTCCGCAGGTTGAGAAATCTGCTTTTGCAAGCTTTTGAATTGAACGGAAGTCCCGTTCCATCGCCTGCATTCCAGGGACTTGTTCAGCGTTTTCTCAGCGCTGTGCGGTCAAGAACGCGACGATATCGTCCAGCACCGGCGCAAATCCGCGCAGCGGCGCCGCCAGCGCACCGACTACGCGCGTGTGGTCGAGCCCCGGATAAGCAATCTCCCGCGCGCTGCCGCCGGCCGCACGCAGAGCGCTCGCCAGGCGCGCGCTGTTGCCCGGGTTGACCACGCTGTCTTCGGCAGCAGTCAGCAAAAGCGCCGGTGGCAGGCGCCCGCCGTCGCGCCTGATCCGGTGGATCGGCTGGGTTGCGTCCGGCGTATCCGGATAGCCGAACAGCGCGCGGGTCGCCACCCCGGTCAATGGCCTGAAGTCGTAGGGACCGGCCAGGCCGACAAAGCCGCGCACGCTTTCAGATGCCACGCCCACACGCGCCAGATATTCGGGCGCATAGGCCAGCATGGCGGCGTTGTAGGCGCCGGCCGAGTGCCCGGCCAGGTAGATGCGCGTCGGGTCGCCACCCAGGCGCGGCGCATTGCGCACAGCCCAGGCCACGGCGCGCGCGCAGTCGTCGAGAAAATCCGGGTAGCGCACGTCCGGGTGCAAGCGGTAGTCGGGTATCACGGTGAGATAGCCGCGGCTGGCGAAGGCCTCGCCGGCGAACAGGTAGTTGCCGCGGGCGCCGGTGGTCCAGCCGCCGCCATAGAAAAACACCACGATGGGGGCGCCTGGGGTGGCGTTTGGCGGCGCTGCCGGGTTGGCCGGCAGGTAAACATCCAGACGCTGCCGCGCGAGTTCGCCGTAGGCGATGTCGCGTTCGGCGCGATAGGTGCTGCTGGGCACGAGGCTGTTGATCAAGGTCAGCGGCGCGCAGGCGCCGACGGCGAGCAGCGCTGCCAGCACGGTGGCTGCGGCGAGCAGGGCTTGCAGCCAACGGGATACGGGCCAGTGCGGGGTCATGCGGTTTGTACGCTTCTGGCTGCCTGCGCGGATGCGCAAGCCTGCGTCGGCCCGGGCACTTGCCTAATCGGGCGTCGGCGGAGCGTCGCGCAGATAGACCGGCAGGTCGGTGGTCGGCGGGCGCGCCGGCACCTGGAAGAACATGTCGGCGGCGAAGCCGCGGTGGTAGGAGGTGTGGATGATCAGGTGCAGGATGATCTGGCTGCGCGTCATGGCGCCGGCGCCGCCGCCGACGAAGGTGAAGTCGAGCGTTTCATCAAGCGCCTGCGCTGTCAGGCGATCGCTCCAGGTGATGAACCAGGCGTCGAATTCCTGTTGCGCGCGCCACAGTTCGGCCAGCGGCGGATGGTCGGCGGTGTTGCGCGCGCTGTAGCCGTGTTCGCGCCCTTCCACATGGGCGCGGAAAATCGAATCGATCACGTAGTTGTGGTTGAGGGTGTGGACGATGTTCTTGAACAGCGTCGCCCGCGGCTTTTCGGCCTCGCCCGGCGGCAACCCGAAAACCGCATCGTAGAACACCCGGTTGGCCCAGGTGTTGTAGCGGGTCAGCATGCGGGCGGTTTGCAGTGAGCTCATGGGGTTTGTTCCTGGTGGGGCGGCGTGCCACATGGTGGCGCGCTTGCTTGGGTGAGACGCCGCAGGCGGCCGCGTCGTGCCTTGGTGCTGACGGCCAGGCGCACTTGCGGAAACGCGGAACAAATCCGTAGATCGAGAAGGCCGCTCTTGCAATCCGCTTTTGCAAGCGTTTGAATTGAAAGGAACTTCCGTTCGATAGTCCGCATTCCAGGGACTTGTTCAGCGTTTTCCTAAGCGCTGCCCGCCACTTCGCGGCGCACGATGGCCGCGCCTTCGACCATGGCGCGCAACTTGCCGTCGGCCACCGCGCGCGGCAGGTACTTCATGCCGCAATCGGGCGCCACGATGATGTTCTCGGGCGGCGCATGCGGCAGAGCGCGGCGAATCCGTGCGGCGACCGTTTGCGGGCTTTCGATGGCCATGTCGGCCAGGTCGATCACGCCCAGGATGATCTTCTTGTTGTCGAGTGTCGCAAGCACCGCGGTGTCGAGGTTCGACTGCGCGGTCTCCAGCGACACCTGATTGCATGAGCAGCCGTGCAGTTCGGGCAGGAACGAGTAGCCCGACGGGCGCGCGTGGATCACCGCGGCATAGCCGAAGCAGATGTGCACCGCAGTGGTGCCGGTCACGCCTTCGAGCGCGCGGTTCAAGGCCGCCAGGCCGTATTCGCGGGCTTTCTCCGGGCGCGCCTGCATGTAGGGCTCGTCGATCTGCACCACGTCCGCGCCGGCGGCGAACAGGGCCTTGATCTCGGCATTCACGGCCACCGCGTAATCCATCGCGCACTCGGCATCGGAGGCGTAGAAATCATTCTGCGCCTGCTGGCTCATGGTGAAGGGGCCGGGCACGGTGATCTTGGCCTGGGCGCCGGGCTTTTTCAGACTGGCCTTGAGAAACTTGAGGTCGGCCACTTCGACGTCGCGCAGGCGGCGAATCCTGCCCACCACCCGCGGCACCGGGTTGGGGTGGCCGCTGCGGTCCAGAGCCGTGCCCGGATTGTCGATGTCCACACCATCGAGTGCAGTGGCGAAGCGGTTGGAATAACTCTCTCGACGGATCTCGCCGTCGGTGATGATGTCGAGTCCGGCGTCTTCCTGGGCCTTGATGGCCAGCAGGGTGGCGTCGTTCATCGCTTCTTCCAGGTAGGGCTCGGCGATACGCCACAACTCTTTCGCGCGGGTGCGCGGCGGAAAGCGGCCGGCCAGTTTCGCGCGATCGATCAGCCATTCGGGTTGCGGGTAACTGCCGACCAAGGTGGTGGGGAAAAGCATGCGGTCTCCGGTGTCTGCCTGTGGCAAGCGTCATGTGCCGATGCGCTTGGCACCGTTCCAGCGCTTGGCCCAGTAGTGCTCATTGAGGCTTTCGGTGCGCACCACGCCGCCTGCGGCGGGGGCGTGAATGAACTTGCTGTCGCCGATGAAAACCCCCACATGGGAATAGGGGCGGCGCATGGTGTTGAAGAACACCAGGTCGCCGGGTTCCAGGGTGTCGCGGGCGATCTCGTCACCGTGCCGCCAGATCTCCCAGGCGCTGCGCGGCAGGCGCAGGTTGAGGACTTCCCGGTACAGGTAGCCGACAAAGCCGGAACAGTCGAATCCGGTTTCCGGCGAACTGCCGCCACGGTGGTAGCGGGTGCCCAGCAGCGCCATCGCGCGGAACAGGATTTCGCCGGCGCGGCTGGCGAAGCTTGGCGGCGTTTCGCCAGCGGCCGGCGTTGCATCCTGCGCGCGCGCGCCGCCAGTGGCGGCAACAAACAGCACGCTTAGGGCGCCGACCATGCTGCGGCGTCGGTTCGGCGATGGTATGGAGCGGGGCAGGGGGGGCTTTCGCATGTCAGTTACGAAGTTTACGGCATAGCCGGTGCCGGGCGTGTGGCCGGATGGCTCAGGAGAACGGCACCATGCCGCTGTCGATCGGGATTGGTGCAGCACGCGCCAGCCCCGCAGGGTGCAAATGGCCGCCTGGAAGCGGTTTTGATCTGATTTGCAATAGCTGTGCGACACCCGGGGGCAGAAGATACTGCGCGGCGCCTTTCATGGTTTTTCCAGCCAAGCGCGAAACAGAGGGGCAGAGGCTGGCTTACAGAGGCTTTCACGCTTCCCGCTTGGCGCTATGCTTGACGTGTTGCCGGCCCTTATTAAATTGGCCGGCCCTTGATTGTCCGGACAGGTTCTCGCAAGGCCGATGCATGAAGGCGTTGTCAATCGATTTCAAGCCGTCGTGGATGCAAGGGCCGGTGCCGCGATTTGTTGACCGGGTGCCGCGCTGAGCACGATCAAGGCCCAGGCAAGTGTTTTAATGCGTTCGCGCCCTCAACCCGGAGATGCCGCATGCCAGCACCCGATGTCGCACCTGCTGCAAATGTTGCACCTGCCGCACCGCGCATCCTGATCGTCGACGATTCGCGCATCGTGCGTGCGACTATCGCCCGGCACATCAAGTCGAAGTTCGCCCATAGCGAGGCGGTCGACGGCGAGGCAGGCTGGAACCAGTTGTGCGCAGATGCCTCGATCCGCGCGGTGATTTCGGACCTGAGCATGCCGAAACTCGATGGTTTCGGCCTGCTGCAGCGGATTCGTGCGGCGGCAGATGCACGCATTCGCAGCCTGCCGGTCATCATCATTTCGGGCGACGACGAGGCGACGCAGATGCGCCGTGCCGCCAAGCTGGGCGCCACCGAATTCATTACCAAAGGCATTGGCGCGGTCGAGCTGGTGGCGCGGCTGGAGAACCTGACCGCACTATCCGAGGCCCGTGAGCAGCTGGACAACGTGCGCGTGGCGGCGGCGCAGAACGCCACCACCGATATCCTGACCGAACTGGGCACGACCGCTCTTCTGATCAAGCAGGGTGCCTCGATGTTCGCCTATGCGCGGCGCCATCGCGTCCCACTCTCCGTGGTGCGCGTGGCGATCGACGATTTCGTGAAATTGCGCGCGCGCGTGGGCGACACCGTGGCTGACCAGATCCTGGTCGCAATAGCGCGCCTGCTGGTGTCGCGGCTGCGCAAGGAAGACGTGGTGGCCCGCACCGATGCCGCCGAGTTCGCCATCGCGGCACCTTCGGCCAGTGCGGTGGCGGCGGCCAAGTTCGCGCGCCGCCTGGTCGAGGACATCTGCGGTGCGCGCATCACCTGGCAAGGCAAAGCCGTCAAGATCAGTGCCGCCATCGGCATCGCGGACAGCACGCTCGAACCGGCCGAGAGCTTTGCCGATGTGTTCGCCGCCGCCGGCCGTCGCCTGGATCGGGCGCGCACGCTGAGCGGCGACCGCGTGGTGTCCGAAGACCTGCTGGCCAGGGTGGTGGCACCGCAGGTGCCTTCGGTGGAGGAGGCGCTGACGCTGCTGGCAGCCGGCCGCGGCGCCGAATTGCTGCCGTTTGCCGCCGAACTGGCGCTGCGAATTTACCCCTTGGTCAAATTCTGCGATGATCAGTTCAGCGTGGCCGAACGCAAACGGATCGAAATGGCGGCCACCCAGAAGCTTGCGACCCTCAAAGCCGATTGAGTTTTCCCGGTGTGGCGGTGGCAGGCACCATCAAAACGGGAGACAAGGCCATGTCCTACGAACAGTTCCACGCCCGCTCGATCGATGATCGCGCCGGCTTCTGGAGCGAACAGGCGCAATTGATCGACTGGCAGGTGGCGCCTGAGCAGACGCTCGACTACTCGAACCCGCCATTTGCCAAATGGTTCGTCGGCGGGCGCACCAACCTGTGTCACAACGCGGTGGATCGCTGGCTCACCCACGACAACGGCGCCCTGGCCGACAAGCCGGCGCTGATCTACATCTCGACTGAGACCGGGGCCGAGCGCAGCTACAGCTTTCGCCAGCTGCATGCCGAGGTCAACCAGGCTGCGGCGATGCTCATGGCGCTTGGTGTCGGGCGTGGCGATCGCGTGCTGATCTACATGCCGATGATCGCCGAGGCCGCCTTCACCATGCTGGCCTGCGTGCGTATCGGCGCGATTCATTCGGTGGTGTTCGGCGGTTTCGCCGCGCATTCGCTGGCCAACCGCATCGAGGACGCCAGCCCCAAACTGATCGTCTCGGCCGATGCCGGCTCGCGCGCCGGCAAGGTGGTGCCCTACAAGGAACTCCTGGACGAGGCTATTCGCCTGTCAACCCACAAGCCGGCGCGGGTATTGCTGGTTGACCGCCAGCTGGCTGCGATGGCACGGGTCGAAGGCCGCGATGCCGACTGGGCCACTCTGGCGGGCGCACATGCCGGCGCACAGGTGCCGTGTGTGTGGCTTGAGTCCAGCGAGCCTTCGTACATTCTCTATACCAGCGGCACCACCGGCCGGCCCAAGGGCGTGCAGCGCGATACCGGCGGCTACGCAGTGGCCCTGGCTGCCTCGATGCGCCACATTTACTGCGGCAAGCCGGGCGAAGTGTATTTCTCGACCTCCGACATCGGCTGGGTGGTGGGCCATTCCTACATCGTCTACGGGCCGCTCCTGGCCGGCATGGCGACCATCATGTACGAAGGCACGCCGCTGCGTCCCGACGCCGGCATCCTGTGGAAGATCGTCCAGGATTACAAGGTCGCGGTGATGTTCTCGGCGCCGACTACGATTCGCGTGCTCAAGAAGCAGGACCCCGCCTATCTGGCGAAGTACGACCTGTCTTCTCTCAAGGCCTTGTGGCTGGCCGGCGAGCCGCTCGATGAGCCGACGTCGCGCTGGATCGCCGACAGTCTCGGGCGGCCGGTGGTCGACAACTACTGGCAGACCGAAACCGGCTGGCCGATTCTCACCTATCCGCTGGGTATCGAGGACCGGCCGCGCAAGTTCGGCAGCCCCGGCTACCCGATGTATGGCTACGAAGTGCGTCTGCTGCACGAGACCACCGGTGCCGAGGTGGCGGTGGGCGAAAAAGGCGTGGTGGCGATCGTGCCGCCGCTGCCGCCGGGCTGCATGAGCACCGTATGGGGCGACGACCAGCGTTACGTCGATACCTATTTCAAGAGCGTGCCGGGGCGCCTGGTGTATTCGACCTTCGACTGGGGCATTCGTGACGCCGATGGTTGCCACTTCATCCTCGGGCGCACCGACGACGTGATCAACGTAGCCGGGCACCGCCTGGGCACGCGCGAGATCGAGGAAGCGATTTCCGCGCATGCGGCGATCGCCGAAATCGCGGTGGTCGGCATTGCGGACGCCTTGAAGGGGCAGGTGCCGGTCGGCTTCGCAGTGGTCAAGGACGCCGCGGCGATCGCCACCCTTGCGCAACGCTTGAAGCTGGAGGGCGAGATCATGAAGACGGTCGACACCCAGTTGGGTGCGATCGGCCGTCCGAGCCGTGTGTATTTCGTGACGCTCTTGCCGAAAACGCGTTCGGGCAAGGTGCTCAGGCGCTCGATCCAGGCGATTTGCGAAGGCCGCGATGCGGGCGACCTGACAACCATCGAGGATCCGGCGGCGCTGGCGCAATTGCGCCAGGCAATGCTGCCGGGTTGACCTTCCGCACCCGGGCGTGGTTGCGCGCGCGACTCAGACGCGGTTTCGGGCAACGAGAGATGGACGCGCTGCCCTCGGCTATTGCGCCAGGCGGCGCCAGGCGGCGCCAGGCGCCGCCGCCGCTGCGCCGCTTACGCGGTGCCCAGTTCCTGTTGTTCCAGAATGCGCAGCTTCTGGGTCGAAAAGCGCCGCGCGTCGACGCGGTCAAGCGATTCGCTGAACGCTTCCGGATGGCGCGCCTCGATCCAGGCGTGAAAGCGCGCGGCGCTGGCGGTGAAATCGCTGTGCTTGGACAGGCGCATCGCCGCCAGCAACAGGTTCCAGATCCACACCTTCGGGCCTTTGACGGTACGCGGCAGCAGCGAGGTGATGACCGCTTCGTAGTTTTCCAGCGTCATGCAGTAGTTCAGGTAACCGGCCAGTGAGGTGTCGTCGAGTTCGGTGGTGGTGACGAAGGCCACTTCGATGGCGGCAGCGGCGCGGCGCAGTTGCTGCGCCTCCTCGCCGGCCGAGCGCGGCGTGGCGTCGTCGACCAGTTGAGCTTGCGGAACGTTACCTGCGGCGGCGCCGGCCTTGAGCTGCGCTGCCTTCTCATAGGCGGCGGCGCGCGCAAAGGCGCGCGCCCGTTCGGACAGGTCGAGCAGCGGGCTGTGCTCGGGCAGGCCGTCGGCGACGCTGTCGATCTCGTCGGCCAGGCGCGGCAGCGCCTCCACGGGGAAGCGAATGCGCGCCAGTTCGCGATCGATGGTCTGATGCAGTGCGCACAAGAGCGGCAGGGCGCGCGCGCGCGCGGCGTCGCGCAACACATAACGCAAATCCAGCCGCAATCCGGCGCGCACCGCCGCTGGTACCGGATACAGCATTTCCCCCAGATTGGGCGGCGCCGCCTGCGCGGCTGGCGTGTCTTTGCGCGGGGTGGTTTGGGGCTGATCGAGCAAGTCCTTCTCCTGATGGCCTGATGAAACTGGCGCAGGTCGGTGCAAGTCGGGCGGAGCACTGCCTGCGAGCCTGCGGCTGGTCAATCGGCGAGCTGTCCGCCGCATGGCGCCAGACCCATGCGCTCAAGGGTGACTAACGGCCGAGGCGCTGCCAAACTTGAGGGGGCGCCATCTGGTTATCATCGGCGCACCGCAGTGCCAGCCAACCGGAGCCATGCCGTGCAGATGAAACCCATGCTGTCGATGCAGGACATCAAGACCATAGCCGCGGCTTGTGAAGCCGAAGCGCTGGCCAATCGCTGGAGCGTCACCATCGCCATCGTCGACGATGGCGGCCACCTGCTGTGGCTGCAGCGTCTCGATGGTGCGGCGCCTTCGAGCGCCGAGATCGGGCCGGCGAAGGCGCGCACGGCGGCCCTGGGCCGGCGCGAGACCCGTGTTTATGAGGAGATGATCAATGCGGGCCGCGTCTCGTTTCTCTCCGGCCTGGCCCAGGCGGGGCTGCGCGGTGCCGGACTCGAGGGCGGGGTACCGGTCATGGTCGAGGGCCATTGCGTGGGCGCGGTCGGCGTCTCCGGCGTCAAATCGACAGAGGACGCGCAGATCGCCCACGCCGGGATCAAGGCGCTGCCGGGTTGAGGGCAGGCGCTGCCAGTGAGGCGCGATACAGAAGATGCCCTGAGGCGCGGTACTTGCGCTCGAACAGTGTCAGCGGCGCATCCGGCGTGAAGCTTTCCACTTGCGGTACACGCCCCGTGAGGAGCTTCGCGGCCAGCGCGAATTCGTCGACATAGACCTGCCAGTTGCTGCGGCACTCGATATATCCGCCCAGCGCCAGAACGCTCGGGAAGATCGGATGGGCCGGCCAGCGCCGCATCACCTGTCGCGGCTTGGGCCACGGGTTGGGATACAGCAGATATTGCGCATGTGGTGCGATGCCCTCGCTTGCCAGCAAGGTCCAGAAGTCGACCATGTCGGCGCGCAGGAACAGCGCATTTGCGGGTTGTTGCGCTCGCGCGATGGCGCGCGCAAGGCGTGCGGCCGATTGATCGATGCCGAGCACCAGACGCCCCGGTTCCAAACGGGCCAGCGTGGACGTGCTCTCGCCGGTGCCGCAGCCGATATCCAGAATCGGCGCGGCGCGGCGGTCCCAGGCGCCCAGAAAGCGGCGAAAGGCCGCCAGGCTGTAGGCTGCGGGCGGTTTGCGAAACGCGTGCGCGGCATGTTTGGCCACCAGGTGCGACAGCAGGCGGTGCGGGCCGGTCTGCGGGCTGGAAACCGGGCGTGAAGCGGCAATCGGGGGTGGCATGGTCATCGGGCGCGGGCAGGCGTGCATTATGCGGCCGCGTCGCCATGGGCGCGAAACGCAGCTTGCACAGCAGCTTGCACAGCGGCTTGCAAAGCAGCTTGCAAAGTACTTGCCAATTCTACTGGCTGGTGTAACATTCGCAAAAATTAAGTAAGCACTTAATAAACACTTGATTAACACTCGATTGCCGATCGGATGGCGTTCAATGCTGGGTGCCAGTTGCGTGAGCAGTGCAACATGGGCCATGCTTCTGCATGCGCGGCGTTTTCGAGCATTTTTTCGAGCATTTCGAGACCATTCATTGAAGAGGGAAAGACACGATGGCCGCAGTACTGAATTTTCCGCAGGTGGGTAACCCGGCACCGGGCGACGTCGATCCGCTCGAGACCCAGGAGTGGCTGGAAGCGCTCGAAGCGATCCTGCAGCACGAAGGCCCGCAGCGCGCGCATTTCATCCTCGAAGCCTTGGTCGACAAGGCGCGGCGCAGCGGCGCCTACCTGCCCTACAGTGCCAACACGGCCTACATCAACACCATTCCGACCCATCTCGAAGCCAAGAGCCCGGGTGATCACGCTCTGGAGGAGCGGATTCGCTCGATCACGCGCTGGAACGCGATGGTCATGGTGGCCAAGACCAACAAGGGCGACGGCGACCTGGGTGGCCACATCGCCAGCTTCGCTTCGGTCGGTACGCTGTTCGGCATCGGCTTCAACCATTTCTGGCATGCGCCCACTGCCGAGCACGGCGGCGACCTGATTTACTTCCAGGGCCACAGCGCGCCCGGCGTCTATGCACGGGCCTATCTGGAAGGGCGGCTGACCGAGGCCGAGTTGCTCAATTTCCGCCGCGAAGTCGATGGCAAGGGCATCTCCTCGTATCCGCATCCGTGGTTGATGCCGGCATTCTGGCAATTCCCCACCGTGTCGATGGGCCTGGGGCCATTGCAGGCGATCTACCAGGCGCGCTTTCTCAAATATCTGCATGCGCGTGGCCTGGCCGACACCAGCCGCCGCAAGGTGTGGGTGTTTTGCGGCGATGGCGAGATGGACGAGCCCGAATCGCTGGGGGCGATCGGGCTGGCGGTACGCGAAAAGCTCGACAACCTGATTTTCGTCGTCAATTGCAACCTGCAACGCCTCGATGGCCCGGTGCGCGGCAACGGCAAGATCATCCAGGAGCTCGAAGCCGATTTTCGCGGCACCGGCTGGAATGTGATCAAGCTGATCTGGGGTTCGTACTGGGATCCGCTCCTGGCGCGCGACTCGACCGGCTTGTTGCACAAGCGCATGGAAGAGGCGGTCGACGGCGAATACCAGAACATGAAGGCCAACGACGGCGCCTATGTGCGCGAGCATTTTTTCGGCAAGTATCCGGGCTTGAAAGAGATGGTCTCGCGCCTGTCGGACGACGACATCTGGCGCCTGAACCGCGGTGGCCATGATCCACACAAGATCTACGCGGCCTATCACGCGGCGGCCAATCACAAGGGCCAGCCAACGGTGATCCTGGCCAAGACCATCAAGGGATACGGCCTGGGCAAGCAGGGCCAGGCAAAGAACCCGACCCATCAGCTGAAAAAACTCGACCTGGAGACCATTCGTGATTTCCGCGACCGTTTCAACATACCGGTACCCGACGCCAAGCTTGAGGAACTGCCGTTCTACAAGCCGGCCGAGACCGACCCCATCATGCAGTACCTGCACGAACGCCGCCGCGCGCTCGGCGGCTACCTGCCGCAGCGCCGCCCGCGTGCCGCCGAGTCTCTCGCCGCGCCGCCACTGGCGGCATTCGATACGCAACTGAAGGCCAGCGGCGAGGGGCGCGAGATCTCGACCACCATGGCCTTCGTGCGCATCCTGACCCAACTGGTGCGCGACAAGAACATCGGCAAGTATGTGGTGCCGATCGTTCCCGACGAGGCGCGTACCTTCGGCATGGAGGGTATGTTCCGGCAACTCGGCATTTATTCGGCCGAAGGCCAGAAGTACACGCCAGTCGACAAGGATCAGGTGATGTACTACCGCGAGGACACCGCCGGCCAGATCCTCGAAGAGGGCATCAACGAGCCGGGTGCGTTCAGTTCATGGATGGCGGCGGCCACCTCGTACTCGAACTCCAACCGCATCATGATCCCGTTCTACATCTACTACTCGATGTTCGGGTTCCAGCGCGTCGGCGACCTGGCCTGGGCGGCGGGTGATCTGCGCGCGCGCGGCTTCCTCCTGGGCGGTACCGCCGGGCGCACCACCCTGAATGGCGAGGGCCTGCAGCACGAGGACGGTCATTCGCACCTGATGAGTGCGACCATCCCCAATTGCGTCTCGTATGACCCTACCTACGCGTATGAGCTGGCGGTGATCATCCAGGCCGGATTGAAGCGCATGGTGGAGGAGCAGGAGGATGTGTATTACTACATCACCCTGATGAACGAAAATTACGAGCATCCGGAAATGCCCAAAGGCATCGAGGCGCAGATACTCAAGGGCATGTACCGCTTCAGGCCGGCGCCAAGCGGCAAGGCGGCGCCCGGACACACCGTTCAGTTGCTGGGTTCCGGCACGATTTTTCGCGAAGTACTGGCCGCGGCCGAACTGCTCGAAAAGGACTGGGGTGTCGCCTCCGAGATCTGGAGTTGCCCGTCTTTCACCGAGTTGCGGCGAGACGGCATGGCCTGCGAGCGCTGGAACCTGCTGCATCCGCTCGATGAGGCGCGCATCGCGCATGTCGAGTCTTGTCTGGCATCGACGCGCGGCCCGATCATCGCCTCGACCGATTACATGAAGGCGTTCGCTGACGGCATTCGCCCTTTCATGCCGAAAGGCCGCACCTACAAGGTGCTGGGCACCGATGGCTTCGGCCGCTCCGATACGCGCGAGAAGCTGCGCCACTTCTTCGAAGTCAATCGCTATTTCGTTGCCATCTCGGCCTTGAAGGCGCTGGCGGAAGACGGCGCGATCGAGGCCAAAGTGGTGGCGCAGGCGATCGAGAAGTACGGCATCGACCCGGCCAAGGCTGATCCGACCACCGTCTGAACCAGGCATCTGGGAAGGGCGGCCGCGGTTTGCGCGCGCTCGCGCCAATGCGTGCAGCGCTTGCCGGCCCTACAATTCATCCAATCGATCGTAACCAGAAGTCAATAACAGCATGCGGGCCAGGTCAGGGTCATGTTGTTGCCGTGAATTGCGCAAATCCGAATAATCCCAACCGCGAGACAAACATGGCTGTGAAGGAAATCTTTGTTCCCGATATCGGCGACTTCAAGGACGTGCCGATCATCGAAATCCTGGTCAAGCCGGGCGACATGGTCAAGGCCGACGAATCCCTGCTGACGGTCGAGTCCGACAAGGCCACCATGGAAATCCCGTCGCCAATGGCCGGGGTGATCAAGGAGTTCAAGGTCAAGCTGGGCGACATCGTCAACTCCGGCACCCTGATGGCGATCATGGAGGAGGGCGCGGATGCAGCGCCGGCAGCGCCTGCAGCCCAGAGTGCCGCCATGTCGCCGGCACCCGCGGCGGCACCCGCGGCGGCACCCGCGGCGGCACCCGCGGCGGCACCCGCGGCGGCACCCGCGGCGGCGGGTGAGCCTGCTGCCGCGGCTACGGTCGCGGCAGCACCGGAAGCCGCAGCGGCACCACTCCCTGCGGCTGCGGCCGCGCCGGCCGCGTCTCTGCCGCCAGTACCGGCTACGCCCGGCGAGCGGCCGCATGCATCGCCATCGGTGCGCAAGTTCGCGCGCGAACTCGGGGTGGATATCACGCGCGTTGCCGGCAACGGCCCCAAGGGGCGCATCCTGCACGAAGACGTGCAGAATTTCGTCAAGCAGGTCATGGCCGACAGCCTTGCGGCACCGGCTGCGGCTGCCAGTGGCTCCGGGCTCAACCTGTTGCCTTGGCCCAAGGTCGATTTCGGCAAATTTGGTGTAATTGAAGCGCAGCCCTTGTCGCGCATCAAGAAGATATCGGGCCAGAACCTGGCGCGCAACTGGGCCATGATTCCGCATGTGACCCAGCACGATGAGGCAGACGTCACCGATCTGGAGGAATTCCGCGTCGCCACCAACGCCGCCATGGCCAAGCAGGGCGTCAAGCTGACCTTGCTTGCCTTCATCATCAAGGCTGCGGTGGTGGCCTTGAAGAAATACCCCGACTTCAATTCCTCGCTCGACGGCGACAACCTGATCGTCAAGAAATACTGGAACATCGGCTTCGCCGCCGACACGCCCAACGGCCTGATGGTGCCGGTGATCAAGGGCGCCGACCAGAAAGGCATCATCGAACTGGGCGCCGACATGGCGGCGCTGTCGGCGCAGGCGCGCGAAGGCAAGTTGAAGCCTGCCGACATGCAGGGTGCGACCTTCACCATTTCTTCGCTGGGCGGCATTGGCGGCACTGCCTTCACGCCAATCATCAATGCACCTGAAGTAGCGATCCTGGGCGTGTCGAAGTCGGCAATGAAGCCGGTGTGGGACGGCAAGGCTTTCGCGCCGCGCCTGATGCTGCCCCTGTCGCTGTCGTATGACCACCGCGTCATCGACGGTGCGGCCGGCGCGCGCTTCGCGGCCACACTGGCGCAATTGCTGGCCGATATGCGTCGCACCCTTCTTTAGACTGCGGCTTGCCGTTGCGTCCGCATCTTTTGCTCGAATTGGCCGGGTTTGCCGGCGCTTCGTCACCATTATCAGTTTGACAAGGGCGGTTTCCCGCCTTTGTCGCAACAGGTCTCATGACAACCATTACCGTAGCAAGAAAAGGCGGCCAGATTGCAATAGCCGCTGACCGCCTGACCACCTTTGGCGACACCCGACTTTCCTCGAAGTACGAGGCCAACCCGAAGATCTTCAAGGTGCGCGACACCTGGATCGGCATCGCCGGCTCCAGCGCGCACCATCACGTGATCGAACATGCGTTCAAGCGGGTCGACAAGCCGATGTTCGGCGGCAAGGTCGAGATCTTCGAGACCATGGTGCGCCTGCATCCCCTGCTCAAGGAACACTTTTTCCTCAACCCCAAGGAAGAAGAGGACGATCCCTACGAGTCCTCGCAATACGTGATGCTGATGGCCAACCCGAACGGCATTTTTGGCGTGTATTCGTATCGCGAGGTGTTTTCGTTCGACCGTTTCTGGGCCATCGGTTCGGGCCGCGCATTCGCTTTAGGCGCGATGCATGCCACCTGGGATCGGGCGCGCAGCGCTCGCCAGGTGGCGCAGGCCGGCGCCGACGCCGGTTGCGAATTCGACAAGAGTTCAGGCGGGCCGGTGATGCTGCATACCATCAAGGCCAAACAGGGCGCCGCGTCACAGTTGCGTTGATTCAGGATATTCCCGACCTTCCCCAACCGCGGACGCGGCCTTCAAGCGAGCGACCGAGAAAACAGAGCTAAAGCCATGGCGACGATCGAAATCAGGGTTCCCGATATTGGTGATTTCAAGGATGTGCCGATCATTGAAATATTGGTGAACGTCGGCGACACGGTGACCAAGGAACAATCCCTGATCACTGTCGAGTCAGACAAGGCGACGATGGAAATTCCCTCGCCCGAATCCGGCGTGATCACAAGCCTTGCAGTCAAGCTGGGCGATGTCATCAATTCGGGCGCAGCCATCGGCAGCATGGAAGTAGCCGCGGCTGCCAGCGGCGCAGCGCCGCTATCGGTGCCTGCGCCGCAGTCACCGGCAGCGCCGGTTGAGCCGCCGCAAGCGGTGACGGCCGCCGCACCGCTGGTCGCCACCTCGCCTACCCCTGCCAAAGCTGTACCGCAAGGCGATCTGCATGCCGAAGTGCTGGTGCTGGGAGCAGGGCCTGGCGGTTACACGGCGGCGTTTCGCTCGGCCGACCTGGGCCGGCAGGTGGTGCTGATCGAGCGCTACCCGACCCTGGGCGGGGTCTGCCTGAACGTGGGTTGCATCCCCTCCAAGGCTTTGCTGCATGCGGCCAAAGTGATCACCGAGGCCGAGGAAATGGGCCACAACGGCATCAGCTTTGGCAAGCCGGCCATCGATATCGAAAAACTGCGTGGCTGGAAAGACAGCGTGATCGGCAAGCTCACCAAGGGCCTGGGCGGGATGGCCAAGGGGCGCAAGGTGAACGTGCAGGAGGGGGTGGGGAAATTCGTTTCGGCCAACATGGTCGAATTGACCGGAAAGGATGGCGTCAAGCGTGTCTCGTTCGACAACTGCATCATCGCCGCCGGCTCGCAGGTAGCGAAGATACCGGGCTTTCCGTACGACGACCCGCGCCTGATCGATTCCACCGGCGCGCTCGAGCTGGCCGACATCCCGCGCCGCCTGCTGGTCATTGGCGGTGGCATCATCGGTCTGGAAATTGCCTGCGTCTACGACGCCATGGGCTCCAAGGTCACGGTGGTCGAATTCGCCGATGGCTTGATCCCCTCGGCCGATCGCGACATGGTCAAGCCACTGCACAATCGCATCGAGAAACGCTACGAGGCGATTTACCTCAAGACCAGGGTGACCCAACTTGCGGCGCGCGCCGACGGCCTGTTGGCCACCCTCGAGGGCGCCGACGGCCAACCCGCGCCGACTCCCAACCAGCAACTGTTCGATCGGGTATTGCTGGCGGTGGGACGCCGTCCCAACGGGCGCGACATCGGCGCCGAGGCCGCGGGTGTCACGGTGAATGAGCGCGGCTTCATTCCGGTGGACCGGCAGCAGCGCACCAACTTGCCGCACATCTATGCGATTGGCGACATTTGCGGCGAGCCGATGTTGGCGCACAAGGCCACCTACGAGGCCAAGATCGCGGCCGAGACCATCGACGGTCACAAGGTCGGCTTCGACGCATTGACCGTGCCGTCAGTGGCCTATACCGACCCGGAGATCGCCTGGATGGGAATCACCGAAACCCAGGCCAGGAAAGACGGTATCGAGGTCAAGGCCGCCACCTTCCCGTGGGCCGCCTCGGGCCGCGCGATTGCCAACGACCGCACCGAAGGCGCCACCAAGCTGATCTACGATCCGCGCAGCAAACGCATCCTGGGCGCCGGGATTGTCGGGCCCAACGCTGGCGAGCTGATCGCGGAGATGACGCTGGCACTGGAGATGGGCGCCGACCTGGAAGACGTGGCCTTGACCATTCACCCGCATCCGACCCTGTCCGAAACCCCGTTCTTCGCCGCCGAAGTGGCGCTGGGGACGATTACCGACATGATGCCGGCGAAAAAGTAGCTGACAGGTACACACCCAATTCTTCGCCCTAGGCGGCAAGTGGATGGCCAGCCGGGCGAGAGTCGCAAAAGCGTAGCGATAAAATGCGCGAATTGTGTGTGCGCGGATATTCCGGGGTTGAGCGCCCGGGTCGCAGCCCTCTGTGTGGTCGAGCGTGCCGGCCACATTTGCCAACTATTGAGCACTACATTATTGATGACAAAAACATGCCTCACACGAGGCTGTCATTTTTTTGGTAAAGATCGATAGGTGCAAGCTTGGCGGCCGCTGCGTGCGCCCCGATACAATGCCCGTCACCCTCACCACCATTGATGCAGACATGACCAATCCCACCAAGCAGGAAATGTTCGACGCCGCCTTGAAAATTCGCAAGGAGGTGCTGGGCGACGCATATGTCGATCGCGCCTTCGCCATCAAGGATGAATTCACCGACGACGTGCAGGAATACCTGACTGTGCATTCCTGGGGCGGCAGCTGGGCGCGGCGCGATGCCGACGGCGAGCTCACGCTGTCCAAGAAAACGCGCTCGTTCATGAACCTGGCGATGTTGTGCTGCCTGAATCGTCCACATGAGCTCGAACTGCATGTGCGCGGTGCCATCAACAACGGCGTCACCAAGGAGGAGATGAAGGAGATTTTCCTGCATGTGGCCACCTACGCCGGCGCGCCGGCCCTGCTCGACGGCGTGCGCGCGGCGCGCAAGGTATGGGCCGAGCATGAGGCCAAGGGCAGGTGAGGGCGCCGGCCGACGCGCCTTCAACCGCGCGCTGGCCGCCCTGCCACTGATGTCGGTCATGTCGGTCCCGGCGCAACAACCTCCGATCACGCGGCCGATACCCGCCACCGGCGAGCGCGTGCCCGTCGTCGGGCTTGGTACCTGGCAGGTATTCGACGTCGCCGCCGGCAGTGCGGAGTTGGTCGCCGCGCGCGCGACGCTTGCCGCCTTCACAGCCGCCGGCGGCACGGTGGTCGATTCCTCGCCGATGTACGGACGCTCGGAAGCGGTTCTGGGCGACCTGATGGCCGAGTCCGGTGCGCGCCCTGGCCTGTTCGTCGCCACCAAAGTCTGGACGCGCGGCCGCAACGAAGGTGTCGCGCAGATGCGCGACTCGATGGCAAAGCTTCGCTTGGAGAAGCTCGATCTGATTCAGGTGCACAACCTGGTCGATACCGAGGCCCACCTGGCCACGCTGGCCGGCTGGAAGAAGGAGGGGCGCGTGCGCCTGCTTGGCCTGACGCACTACCATGCCGGCGCCCACCGTGACCTCGAAGCGGCGCTGGTGAAGCACCGGGTCGACGTGGTGCAGGTCAACTATTCGTTAGCCGAGCCGGAGGCGGGCGCTCGTCTCCTGGCGGCCTGCAGCGCCGCCGGTGCGGCGGTGATCGTCAACCGGCCGTTCGCCGAAGGCGCGCTGTTCGCGCGCGTGCGCGGCCATGTCGTGCCGGAATGGGCCAAGGTCGAGCTTGGCATCGCCAGTTGGGCGCAGTTTTTTCTCAAGTGGATTCTGGGCACGACTGCGGTTACGGTGGCGATTCCCGGAACCCGCAATCCGCAGCATGTGGCCGACAACCTTGGCGCCGCGCGCGGCCCCTTGCCTGATGCGGCGCAGCGCGAGCGCATGCGCGCGCACCTGGCCTCGCTCTGAACCTGCGGGCGGCGTCGCTACAATGGCGCGCGTGAAACTCAAAGTCGTGACTTCGCGCGAAAACCCGCTCTTCAAGCGCTTGAAGGCCCTGGCGTCCTCGGCGCAGGCGCGCAAGAAGGAAGGCCTGTCGATTCTCGATGGCGCGCATCTGGTCGAGGCCTGCATGGCCCGCTTCGGTGTGCCGGAACTGCTGGCGGTGAGCGAGTCGGGTGTGCGGCGACCCGAGATCGCGCGCATGGTCGCTGCGGCGCAGGCGGAGGTCCTGCAGTTTCCGGATGCGCTGTTCGAAGCCTTGAGCACGGTCGAGCACGGGGCCGGCATCGTGGCCGGTGTGCGTACGCCGCGTCAGGTCATGCCGGATGTGGTGTCAGTCGATTGTCTTCTGCTCGAACACCTGCAGGACCCGGGCAACATGGGCAGCCTGTTGCGCAGTGCCGCCGCAGCCGGCGTGACCCAGGTGTACTGCTCGCCCAGGACCGTATACGCATGGTCGCCCAAGGTGTTGCGCGCCGCTCAGGGGGCGCATTTCGGCCTGACCATTGTCGAAGGCATGGACCTCGACATGGTGATCGACCGGCTTACCGTGCCCCTGTTGGCAACTGCCGCGCGCGCCGATGCCAGCCTGTTCGCCGCCGACCTGGGCCAACCGGTGGCCTGGATTTTCGGCAACGAAGGGGCCGGCGTGTCGGCGGCCTTGCTGGCGCGGGCGGCGCAACGGCTGGCGATCCCGATGCCGGGGGGGGCCGAGTCGCTCAACGTGGCGGCAGCCGGCGCGATCTGCATGTTCGAAGCGGTGCGCCAGCGTGGGCGCGGAGGAGCGGCTTGAAACCACATTTGATGCGCTCGCTCGTGGCGCTCTCGCTCGCAGGCCTGTTGGCCGGCTGCGCGGCGGTCGCCACGTCGGTGGCGCTCACCAGCGGCCCGGAGATCCTGGCCAGCACCATGCGCCAGTACAACTTCCGCAGCGAATTCGACGAGGCGCTGCCACTGATCAAGGCGCGCAACTGGAAGGGTCTGACCACCCTGGCGCGTGCCAGGCTGGCGCGGGAACCGACGCGCGGCGAGTGGTGGCACCTGGCCGGGTACGGGCATTTGCAGGCGGGTGAACTGGTGGCCGCGCGCGAGTGTTTCGCTCGTGCCACGCAACTGCTGCCCGAGGAAGTCGGCGGCTGGAACCTGTACGCCGCGACCTTGACGCGCTCAGGCGACAAGCGTGGCGCGGCGTTTGCCCTGGAGCGCGCGCTGCAGACTGACCCGACCTCCACGCTTGCATGGATCATGACCGGCGACCAGTTCGCAGCCGATGGCCGCGAGCGCGAGGCGCTGCGGGCCTATGACCGCGCGCTGGAAATCGACCGCCGCGACATCTTCGCCTGGTATGCCCTGGGCCTTCTGGCCAAGCGCATGAACGATGGCCCCGCCACCGAGCGCGCCGTCGCGGCGCTCAGGCAGTTGTACCCGCCGTTCGCGGATGAACTTGCAGGCAAACCGGCAAAGAAGCCCTGACATCCCGCTCGCCAGTGACCCAGCGCTATCCGGCTTTGCGCATCGATGGCGGCAGCCTTGTGACTGCTGGCTAGAAAACGCGCCGCTCCAGCTTGATTTCCTGCATCACGTTGGTGGCGATCTCCTCGATCGACTTGGTGGTCGAAGACAGCCATCGAATGTTCTCGCGGCGCATCAGGGCTTCGGCCGCGCTGACCTCGTAACGACAATTGGAGACCGAGGCGTACTTGCTGTTGGGGCGGCGCTCGTTGCGGATTTCAGCCAGGCGCTCGGGCTGGATGGTCAGGCCGAACAACTTGCCCTTGTAGGGCGACAGGGTGGCGGGCAGGGTGTTGCGCTCGAAATCCTCGGGGATCAGCGGATAGTTGGCGCAACGCAGCCCGAAGGTCAGCGCCAGATACAGCGAAGTCGGCGTCTTGCCGCTGCGCGACACGCCGACCAGGATGACATCGGCCTCGGACAGGTTCTTGTCGGTCTGGCCATCGTCGTGCGCCAGGCTGAAATTGATGGCCTCGATGCGGTTGAAATACTCCTGCTGATTCTGCGTCGCGCTGTGCGAGCGGCCGATCGTATGGGTCGACTTCAGGCCAAGTTCGGCCTCCATGGGCTTGATGAAGGTCTGGAACAAATCGAGCACCAGCGCGGTTGAGCGGTTGATCACCTGGCTGGTCTCGTTGTTGACCAGGGTGTTGAAGACGATCGGTCGTACCCCTTCGGCGGCATGCGCGGCATTGATGCGCAGCACGCACTGGCGCGCCTTTTCCACCGAGTCGATGAAAGGCATGCGGGTGGCGCGCGTGGGCAGGCCCTCGAACTGGGTCAGAAGCGACTGGCCCAGGGTCTCTGCGGTGATGCCGGTGCCGTCTGAAATGTAGAAAACATTGCGGGCCGGGGCGTTTGAATTGGGCATGGGCTGAGGGAAATCGGCTGAGATGCGCACAGATTACAGTGCTATTGGCTGCTTTGCTGCCCTGCGGCATCGAGGGCGAACGAGTACAATTTATTCCAATTTCGCCGCCAATCCAAAGGGGTTTTACATGGCGCAAGCCGTTTCCGCAGAGTACGTCATCGCGTTCGAAAAGCTGCGCAACAGCGATGTCGGTCGAGTCGGCGGCAAGAATGCGTCACTGGGCGAGATGATCAGCCAACTGGCCGGCACCGGCGTACGGGTGCCGGGCGGCTTTGCCACCACTGCGCAGGCGTTTCGCGACTTCCTGGCGCATGAGGGGCTGGCGGCGCGCATCCAGGCGCGTCTGCAAGCACTGGATGTGTCGGACGTCAGGGCGTTGGCCGAAGCCGGGCGCGAGATTCGCCGCTGGATTGTCGAAACGCCGTTCCCGCCGGCATTGGACGATGCGATCAAGAGCGCGTTCGCGCAAATGGAAGCGCAATCCGGGGGCAGCGGAATATCAGTGGCGGTGCGTTCCTCGGCTACCGCCGAAGACCTGCCCGACGCGTCTTTCGCAGGCCAGCAAGAAACCTTTCTCAACATCGTGGGCGTGGCCAACGTCCTTCACGCGATGAAGGAAGTGTTCGCCTCGCTCTATAACGATCGCGCCATTTCCTACCGTGTGCACAAGGGCTTCACCCATGCCGAGGTGGCATTGTCGGCCGGTGTGCAGCGCATGGTGCGCTCGGACACCGGTGCGGCCGGCGTGATGTTCACGCTGGATACCGAGTCGGGTTTTCGCGATGTCGTTTTCATCACCTCTTCCTACGGACTGGGTGAATCGGTGGTGCAGGGCGCGGTCAATCCGGACGAGTTCTATGTGCACAAGCCGCTTCTGGCTGCCGGCAAGCCGGCGGTGATCCGCCGCGCGATCGGTTCCAAGCTTTCCAAGATGATCTTCGGCGCCAAGGCCGAAGCCGGCAAGTCCACCGTGACCGTGGATGTAGGGCATGCCGAGCGCGACCGTTTCTCGCTCGACGATGCCAAGGTGCTGGAACTGGCCAGGTACGCGGTCATCATCGAAAATCATTACGGCCGGCCGATGGATATCGAATGGGGGCTGGACGGCGGTGACGGCAAGCTCTACATCCTGCAGGCGCGCCCGGAAACGGTGAAGTCGCAGGAAAAGAACGACAGCCAGCAGCGCTTCGCCTTGAAAGGGCAGGGCCGGGTGCTGGCCACCGGGCGCGCCATCGGGCAGAAGATCGGCATCGGCCGCGTGCGCCTGGTCAGCGACGCCACCGAGATGGACCTGGTGCAGGCTGGCGACATCCTGGTCACCGACATGACCGATCCCAACTGGGAGCCGGTGATGCAGCGCGCGTCGGCGATCGTCACCAACCGCGGCGGGCGTACCTGCCACGCCGCGATCATCGCGCGTGAGCTGGGCATTCCGGCGGTGGTCGGCTGCGGCAACGCCACCGATGTTCTGAACGACGGCATGGACGTCACCGTATCGTGCGCCGAGGGCGATACAGGCAATATCTACGAGGGGCGCCTGGAAACCGAGATTTCCGAGATCAAGCGCGGCGTGATGCCGAAAATTCCGGTGAAGATCGGCATGATCGTCGGCAACCCGCAACTGGCGTTTGAGTTCTGCCAGTTGCCCAACGACGGCGTGGCGCTGGCGCGGCTTGAATTCATCATCAACAGCTATATCGCGGTGCACCCGCGCGCCATTCTCGACCATCCCAACGTGCCGGACGACCTGCGCCGTGCCATCGATTCGCTGGCGCGCGGTTACGCCAGCCCGCGCGATTTTTTCGTCGAGAAACTGGCCGAGGGTGTCTCCACCATCGCCGCTGCATTCTGGCCCAAGCCGGTGATCGTGCGGCTGTCGGATTTCAAGTCCAACGAATACAAGAAGCTGATCGGCGGCAGCCTCTACGAGCCGGACGAGGAAAACCCGATGCTGGGCTTTCGCGGCGCAGCGCGCTACATCGCGCCGGATTTCGCCGAATGCTTCCGCATGGAATGCGAGGCGATGAAAAAGGTGCGCGACGTGATGGGCTTCATCAACGTCGAGATCATGATTCCCTTCGTGCGTACCCTGACCGAATGCCGCAAGGTGATCGACATCCTGGCCTCGCACGGGTTGCAGCGCGGCCAGGGCGCGGCGCCCGACGGCAGCGGTGGCCTGCGCTTCATCATGATGTGCGAGCTGCCGACCAACGTCATCCTGGCCGAGCAGTACCTCGAGTATTTCGACGGCTTCTCGATCGGCTCCAACGACCTCACGCAACTGACCCTGGGACTGGACCGCGATTCCGGCCTGGTGGCGGCTTCGTTCGACGAGCGCGATCCGGCGGTCAAGGCCATGCTGCACATGGCGATCGTCGCCTGCAGGAAGGCCGGCAAGTACGTCGGCATCTGCGGCCAGGGGCCGTCGGATTATCCCGACCTGGCGCTTTGGCTCAAGGACGAGGGCATCACTGCGCTGGGCTTGAATCCGGATACGGTGGTGGATACCTGGAACAGGCTGGCGCAGGCGGGTTAGCCGCTTGCATGCGGCGCCGGTCGAAGCCGCAAAATGCGCTTGTTGCAGTTGCTGTTCACGTGTTTTGCAGGCGCACGCGGCGCCTGGCCCATGTGTTAACTGGAGCAATCAGGATGATTCGGCCAACCCTTTTTGCACGCCCGCTCGCGCACCGAGCGCCGCGGCCCAGCGCGACAGGCTGGGCAGGCCGGCCTCCTCGATCCAGGCGCGGCGCTGGTTGACCACCGGGAACAAGGCGTAGTCGGCCAGCGAACACTTTTTGCCGGAGAGATAGTCGGTACGCGAAAGCTGGTCGTCGGCCTCGCGGAACCAGCGCATCAGGCGGCTCGACTTCACCACGTCGGACAGCTTGCCGGTTTCGTCCGGCAGCAGGTGCAGCGCAACCTGGTTCATCACCGCGTTCCACACTGCGGTATCGCTGCAGGCGTGCATGAACCACTGCAGAGCGGCGATGCGCTCGCGCGCGTCACTCGGCCACAGTTGCGGTGCCTTGCCGGCGATGTAGATCATGACCGCGCCCGATTGGCTCACCTTGATGGGGCCGCCGGGGCCGTCGGGGTCGACGATGGCGGGAATGCGGCCGTAAGGTGTGGCCGCCAGGAAATCCGCCGGGCGCTCGGCCAGCGGCGTTGCAAGATTGACCTTGTGCACACGGTAGGCCAGGCCGGATTCGGCCAGGGCGATGTTGGCGCGGATGCCGTTGTGGGTGCCGGCGGTGTAGAGCTCGATCATAAAATCTCCCCTTGATGCTACCGTTGGCCTGACTTGAAGCGTTGTTCTTCCGCCAGACGCAGCAGGCGGCGCTGCACCTTGCCGGTGGTGGTCATCGGCAGATTGTCGATGAATTCGATTTCCTTCGGATATTCATACGCTGCGAGTTTGCCGCGCACATGGGCCTGTATCGCTGCGCTCAGGGCTTCCGAGGGCACCACGCCGGCGACCAGCACCACGTAGGCCTTGACCAGCGCGCCGCGTTCGCGGTCGGGCTTGGGAACCACCGCGGCATTGGCCACAGCCGGATGCTTGAGCAGGCAGTTCTCCACCTCCGACGGCCCGATGCGGTAGCCGGCGGCCTTGAACATGTCGTCGGCGCGGCCCTGGTACCAGAGGTAGCCGTCGGCGTCCATGATGGCCTCGTCGCCGGTACGGCACCAGTCGCCGCTGTATTTGCGGCGGGTGGCAGGTTCCTGGCCCCAGTAGCCGGAGAAAAAAACCGGGTCGGGGTGGCCATGGATGTCGTAGCGGTTGACCGCCACCTCGCCGCTCACGCCGCGCGCCACCACGCGGCCGGCGTCATCGATCACCGCGACCTGGTGGCCGGGGTAGGGGCGGCCGATCGAGCCGGGCCTGGCCGGCCATTTGTCGGCGCTGTTGCCCACCACGTAGTTGATCTCGGTCTGGCCGAACATTTCGTTGATGGTGATGCCCAGTGCGGCTTTGGCCCAATTGAACACCGTTTCGCCTACCGCTTCGCCGGCGCTCATGATGGCGCGCAGCCGCAGGTCGTAGCGGCGGCGCGGGTGCTCTAGCGCCTTCATCATTATCTTGAGGGCGGTCGGAAACAGGAATGCGTTGGTCACGCGGTGCCTTGCCATCAGCGCAAACGCGGCTTCGGGGTCGAAACGGCCCTGCGCACCCTTGGCCATGTTGGCCACGATCGGCCGGCCGAAGTAAAGCGTGGGCAACAGCGCATCCATCAGGCCACCGGTCCAGGCCCAGTCGGCCGGAGACCAGAACACGTCATTGGCCTGCGGAAACCAGTTTTGCGAGGCGACGAAGCCCGGCAGGTTGCCGATCAGCACCCGGTGCGGTTTGAGCGCGCCCTTGGGCGGACCGGTGGTGCCGCTGGTGTAGATCAGGAGCGCAGGGTCTTCGGCGGCAGTATCCACGCAGGTGAACTGCGCGGCGCCGGACGCCAGCAGTGCACGGTAATCGAGCGGCGCGGCGGCGCCTGTCGCATGCGCCAGCGGGTCGACCGTGATCAAGATGGCCAGTGCGGCGCACTTGGCGCGCACCGGTGCCAGATTGGCCCACGAAGCGGCATCCACCAGCGCTGCCACCGCCCCGCTGTCGATCAGGCGGTATTCCAGGGCATCAGGCCCGAACAGCACCGACATCGGCATCGCCACCGCGCCCATCTGGTAGCAGGCGATATGCGCGACCACGGTCTCCGGGCGCTGCGGCAGCATGATCGCCACCCGGTTGCCGCGCCGCACGCCACGCGCAGCCAGCGCATTGGACAAACGGTTGGCGTCAGCCTGCAGTTGCGCGTAGGTGACGGCGCTGCTTTCGCCCTGATCGTCGTCATGGATCAGCGCCACGCGCCCGGGGTCCGCCGCCCATTTGCCGCAGCACTCGTAGCCGAGGTTGAAGCGCGCCGGGACCTGCCAGCGAAAATTGTTATACAGTGACTCGTATTGATCTCGGGCTTTCACCGCAGGTGATCTCCATGTCCGCCAGCCGCAATTTTCGCCGCATCATACGCCGCCAAGTCGCCGTCGCATTGCTGCTGGCGTTAGCCGGCTGTGCCACGCTGCAAAGTCCCGGCGGCAACATCACCTATGTCGCCGTGCCGCTCCTGGGCCAGGCCTATGAGCGCGACATCTACAACCGCGAAGGCACCAGCTTCTACAACCCGCGCTGGGCCTTCGACCCCGACAGCCATCCGGCGGTGCGTGCCGCAGTGGCACGCGAGGGTGTGCAGCCTTCACCCTATCCGCCGGTCAGCACCCGTACTTCGGCCGAGATCCGTGCCGATGGTCAGTTGGCCGGCGGCGTGATCGGTGCGCTGGTGGGCGCGCAGGCGGGCAACCGCGCCGCCGGGATTGCGCTCGGCAGCGCAGTGGGCGCCCTGGCAGGCGGCCGCGCGGCCGATCCCTGCCAGAGCCCACCCAACCTCGGTTCGGTGTGGGGCACGCTCGCCGGCGGCTGGTTCGGCAGCCTGTTCGGTGGTGGCCGCGGGCGCGATTTCTGGATCGCGCTGGGTGCGGCCGGTGGCGCCGTTCGCGGCACCGAGATGGGGGCTGAAGGGCGCCGCTGCCGTTAGCCCCTTACAGCTTCGTTCGCTGAAATCCGCACGCTTGAGCACAGTAGCTGTGCACAGCAACATGATGTGAAGACCCGCACTCCGACCAACGGCTGAACCGACATTTCCCGCGCTGCAAGCCCGGGAAATGCCTGCTGTTTGCCCGATGTGCGCTGCGACGCAGGTGTAAAATGTTGCTATGCGCCAATTTTCCGCCACGCCCGCAAGCGCGGTGTTTTGTTTCTGATGAAACCAAGCCGTACCGAGTTTGTCCCCGTCCGCGGGCTGGCATACCACATGCGCCTGTGGGGCGATGCGGCTGCGCCCAAGCTCTTCATGGTGCATGGCTGGATGGACGTCTCGGCCTCGTTCCAGTTTCTGGTCGATGCGTTCAAGCGCGACTGGTGCGTGATCGCGCCTGACTGGCGCGGCTACGGACTGACTCAGCGAGCGCAGGCGGATGCCTACTGGTTCGCCGATTACATCGCCGACCTCGATTTCATCGTGCGCCACTATTCGCCCGATGCACCGATCCACCTGATCGGCCACAGCCTGGGTGGCAACGTCGTCAGCCACTATGCCGGCATCCGTCCGCAGCGCATCGCGCACCTGGTCAGCCTCGAAGGCTTCGGCATGCGCCGTACCCAGGCCTCCGAAGCCCCGGCCCGCTATCGCAAGTTCATGGACCAGTTGGCCGCCCCGCCCACCCTCAAGCCCTATGCCAGCTTCGACGAACTGGCCGGGCGCATGATCAAGGGCAATCCGCGCCTCTCGCCCGAGAAGGCGGCGTTCCTCGCGCGCCACTGGGGCGCCGAGGTGGATGGCAAGGTGGTGCTGCTGGCCGACCCGGCGCACAAGATCGTCAACGCCACCCTGTATCGGGTGGAGGAAGCGGCGGCCTGCTGGGAGGCGATCACCGCGCCCACCCTGCTGGTGGCGGCACGGCAATCGGAAATGCTCACCAAATGGATCGACGAGGCCGAGTATCGCCAGCGCCTGTCGCATTTTCGTAAAGCGACCGAAGCCGTGATCGAAGACGCCGGCCACATGCTGCACCATGACCAGCCGCAGGCGCTGGCGCGATTGATCGAGGATTTCATCGCGCCGATTCCCGGCCAGGGTGCGGCGCGGCCGTGAACGTCGACCTGCATTCGCACTCGCTCGCCTCCGACGGCCTGCTCAAGCCGGCGGCGGTTGCCACGCGCGCCAGGGCAGGTGGCGTCGATGTCTGGGCGCTCACCGATCATGATGAAACCAGCGGGCTGGCTGAAGCAAAAGAGGCAGCCGAGGCGCTCGGCATGCGCTTCATCCCTGGCGTCGAAATCTCGGTGACCTGGCGTCCCAGCCCGGCGCAGAAAGACGTCACCATCCATGTGGTGGGCCTCAATATCGACCCGCACAACGAGGTGCTGGCAGCGGGCTTGAAGGGCATTCGTAGCGGACGCGATGAGCGCGCGCGGCGCATGGCCTTCGATCTGGAAATCGCCGGTGTGCGCGGTGCGTTCGAGGGCGCGAAGAAGTACTCGATCAATCCGGAATTGTTGTCGCGCACCCATTTCGCGCGCTATCTGGTCGAGGTCGGCAAGGTCAGCTCCACCCATCAGGCATTCAACCGCTACCTCACCGAGGGCAAACCGGGTTACGTCGAGCACGAATGGGCCAGCCTGCCGCAGGCAATGGAATGGATACTCGGCGCCGGCGGCGTGCCGGTGGTGGCACACCCGGGGCGCTACAAGCTTTCGACGCCGCAACTCAACCGCTTTTTCGGCGAGTTCCAGCAACTGGGCGGCGGCGCTATCGAGGTCATGACCGGCAGCCACACCAGCGAGCAGTACAAGCATTTCGCCGAGGTTTGTCGCTGCTTCGGTTTTCGCGCCTCGCGCGGCTCCGACTACCATGGCCCCGGCGAAAGTCGGGTCGAGCCGGGCAGCCTGCCGCCCTTGCCGCGCGACCTGACACCGGTCTGGCAGGACTGGTGACGCGGATCGGCAAAGTCGATCGGCAGCCGCACTGGTAAGCTCCATTGTCGGAACCGGCAAGCGTGCCGGTCCAGGGAACCGGGGCTTTGATGCGCACACTGATCGTAGGCGGCGGCGGATTCATCGGACTGAACATCGCCCACGCGCTGCTGCGCGCCGGGCGCGAGGCCGTTTTGTTCGATCGCGCCGTGCCGCAAGAGGCGCTGGCCGAATTGCGCGCCATCGGGCCGCCCTGCACCTTCATTGCCGGCGATGTGCGCGATGCCGCGCAGGTGGCCGCAGCGTTCAAGGGGGGCATCGAAAGCGTGGTCTACGGCGCGGCTGTCACCGCCGATGCGGTGCGCGACGCGGCCGACCCGGAAATGATCATCGACATCAACCTGACCGGACTTGTGCGCGTGCTGCGCGCCGCGCGCGATGCCGGCGTGCGCCGCGTGATCAACCTCAGTTCCGGCTCTGCGCTGGGTGCGGCGGCCTTTCCGGCCGGCGGCGGCCTGCTCGACGAAAACCTGCTGCCCGATCCGCAGGCCCTCTACGGCATCACCAAGTTTGCCAGCGAACGGGTGGCCGCACGCTTGGCCGAACTGTGGCAATTGGACGTGAGGAGCGTGCGCCTGTCGGCCGCATTCGGGCCGTGGGAGCGGCTGACCGGCATGCGCAGCACCATGTCGCCGCAATTCCAGTTGGCTCTCCTGGCTCGCGCCGGCGCCACCGCGGTGCTTGAGCGCCCCTGCATGCGCGACTGGATTTACGCGCCCGACATTGCACAAGCGGCACTGCTTCTGATCGAGGCGCCGGCACCGGCGCATGCGCTCTACAATTTTTCCACTGGCGTCACGTACGCCGCGCTTGAATGGGGCCATGCGCTGGCGGCGGCGATGCCGGGCAGCGGTTTTGGCTGCCGGCTGGCGCATGCGGGCGAAAGCGGCAACGTTAACCTGCACGGGCCCGCCGATCGCGCCTCGATGGCGACCGCGCGTGCCGGCAATGACCTGGGCTTCACCGCACGCTGGGGCCTGCAGGCGTCCGCCACGCACTATGCCCACTGGATGCGCAGCCATCCCTGGTGTTTCGCAGCGCACCAGGACGGGAGCGCGACATGAAGCTTGCGGGCAGGGTAGCTGTGATCACCGGTGGTGCCGGTGCGATTGGCGGCGCGGCCGCGCGTCTGTTGGCGCGCGAGGGTGCGCGCATCGCGATCGTCGATCATGAGGTAGAAGCCTGCGAAGCCATGGCCGCCGCGCTGCGTGCGGGTGGCGCCGAAGCCATGGCCTGTGCCGGCGATGTGGCCGATGTCGCCACCATCGAGGCGCAGGTGGCTGCGGTGCGTGCCGCCTGGGGCGGCATCGACATATTGGTTACAGCAGCCGGCATTTCCTGCGGCGGCAGCGTGACCACCACCGCGCCGGCTGACTGGGCTGCGGTGATGCGCACCAACGTGGACGGTACCTGGTTATGGTGCCGCGCGGTGCTGCCGCTGATGCAGGCGGCCAAGCGCGGCGCGATCGTGACCGTGGCCTCGCAGCTGGCGGTCGCCGGCGGGCACCGCAACAGTGCATACATTGCCTCCAAGGGTGCGGTGATGGCGCTCACCCGCACCATGGCGCTCGATTATGTGGCCGACGGTATTCGCATCAATGGCGTGGCTCCCGGTGCGACCGATACGCCGATGCTCAGGCGTGCCTTCGAGCGGGCGCCTGATCCGCAGGCGGCGCGTGACCGCTCGCGCTTGCGCCACCCGATGCAGCGCTTTGCCAAGGCCGAGGAAATTGCGGAAGGCGTGTTGTTCCTGGCCGCCGATAGCGCCAGCTTTGTCACCGGTGTGGTGCTGCCGGTCGATGGTGGCTGGCTGGCGGCGTAGCAACCCGCGCCGCCGCACTACCGCACTGGCAAGGGTCTTGCGTAGGCAACAACCGGCGTCGGTGTGCGATCATGCCGGCAGTTCAACAATACGAGGGGAATGTTCATGTTCAAGTTCTTGACAGCAGGCCTGGTTGTCACCCTGGCCACGCTCGGCACGGCCCACGCGCAGGCACCGATCACCTTGCGCATCCATTCGTTCTCGGCGCCGCAGGCGCTCGACCAGACCATGCACCTGAACCCCTGGGCCGAGAAAGTCGGGCGTGATTCCGGCGGGCGCATCAAGGTCGAGGTCTATCCCAACATGCAGCTGGGCGGCAAGCCCGCCGATCTGGTGCAGCAGCTCGAAGACGGCGTGGTCGACATGATCTGGACCGTTGCCGGCTTCACCCCCGGGCGCTTTCCCGGTCTCGAAGGGGTCGAACTGCCTTTCGTCAACACCGGCAACTCCGCCACCAACAGCCCGTTTGTCATGGAGTTCGCCGACAAGTGGTTGAAGGACACCGAATTCAAGGGCATCAAGCTGGTCAGCATCCACACCACCGATGCCGCCATCGTGCATACGGTGAACAAGCCGATCCGCACCCTGGACGACTGGAAGGGCCTGAAGATCAGGGTCGCCGGCCGCTTCATCGGCGAGACCGTCAAGGCCTTCGGCGGCACGCCGGTGGGCATCCCGCTGCCGGGCATCTATGAAGCCCTGGCGCGCGGCCAGGTCGACGGCATGCTGATCAACTGGGCCATCACCCAGCCCTATCGTTTCTACGAAGTCACCAAGCACCACACCAACACTGCGATCTTCCAGGGCACCTTGCTTACGCTGATGAGCCAGCGGGCCTATGACAAGCTGCCGACGGACCTGAAGAAGGTGATCGACGCCAATTCCGGTATCGACTATGCCAAGGCCATCGGCGTGGTGTGGGATACACAAACCCAGCCGGCGATCGACGCCACCCGAAAAAACGGCAACGCCGTGTTTGAACTGAGCGTGGTCGAGAAGGCGCGCTGGCAGGCAGCCGCCAAGCCGGCCTACGATGCGTGGATCGCCGAGATGAACAAGCTGGGGCGTCCGGGTCAGCGCATGTACGACGACCTGCTGGCGATCTCCGCCAAGTACGGTCGCAAGTAAGTCATGCATGAGGCTGCCGGCGCGGTGCACGGTCCGGCGCACCGCGCGCTGGCGCGCGCCGCCGAATTGATGGCCGCCTTGGGCGGCTTGGCCCTGTTGCTGGTGATGGCCGTCACACTGGTGTCGGTGATCGGCAGCAGCCTGTTCGGCAAGCCGCTTCTGGGCGATACCGAAATCGTCGAACTCCTGATCGGCATCGCGATCGCCTGCTTCATGCCGTATTGCCAGATGCGCGGCGCCAACGTGATCGTCGATTTCTTCACCATGAAGGCGTCCGACCGCGCCAAGGCCGGTCTGGACGCCTTGATGACGCTGGTATTTGCCATCATCGTGGCGATTCTCACCGAACGCCTGATCCAGGGCGCCATCATCCAGTACGAGCGTGAGCGGGTCAGCATGTTCCTGCGCCTGCCGCAATGGTGGGGCTACGCGGTGGCCAGTGTGGCCGCTCTGGTGTGGAGTGCGGTCACCTTCTTTACCGCGTGGGAAAGTCTGCGCCGCGCGCTCGCACCGAAATGAACAAGTTCGACATCGGCCTGTGGATGTTTTTCGGCGCGCTTCTGATCATCGCGCTGCGCATGCCGGTGGGCGCCGCCATGCTGCTGTGCGGCGGCCTGGGCTATGCGGCGGTCAACGGCTGGGACCCGATGTTCGCCACCCTGAAGAGCATGACCTTCAGCCGCTTTTCCAACTACACCCTGTCGGTGGTGCCGCTGTTCCTGTTGATGGGCGAGTTCGCCACCAAGGGTGGGCTCAATTCGGCCCTGTTCCGCTCGGCGCGCGCCTGGTTCGGCCACTGGCGCGGTGGCCTCGCGGTGGCCACCATCGGCGGCTGCGCCGCCTTCGGCGCGATCTGCGGCTCATCTTTGGCCACCGCGGCAACCATGTCGCAGGTAGCGGGGCCGGAGATGCGCAAGTTCGGCTATTCGCCGGCCTTGTCCACCGGCACCCTGGCCGCCGGCGGCACCCTGGGCATCCTGATCCCGCCCTCGGTGATTCTGGTGATCTACGCGGTGTACACCGAGCAATCGATCGGTGCCTTGTTCATCGCCGCCATCGTCCCCGGCATCCTGGCCACCATCGGCTACATGATCGTGGTCAACCTCTATGTGCGCCTGGTGCCGGGCGCGGCGCAGCAGATCGAACCTGCCCCCTGGAGCGAGCGCCTGGCCTCGACGCGCGACGTGTGGCCGGCGGCGCTGGTGTTCCTGCTGGTGGTGCTGGGTATTTATCGTGGCTGGTTTTCACCCACCGAGGCCGCGGCGGTGGGCGCGGCGGCGGTGCTGGTGATCGCGGTGACGTTGGGTGGCATGCGCTGGAAGGGTTTTTATCAAAGCCTGCTGTCGACCGCCGAGACCACGGCTCTTATGTATATCGTGCTGCTCGGCGCCGAACTCTTCAGCGCGGCACTGGCGATCACCCAGATGCCCACCGAGTTGTCCAAGTACGTGGCCACGCTCAACCTGGCGCCGCTGGCGGTGATCGCCGCGATCCTGGTGATCTACCTGATCCTGGGCTGCTTCATGGAGTCGCTGGCAATGGTTTTGTTGACCCTGCCGGTCTTCATTCCCTTGATCCTGTCTATCGATCTGGGCATGAGCCAGGGCCAGGTGCTGGTGTGGTTCGGCATCCTGGTGCTGGTGTCGGTTGAGGTCGGCATGATCAGTCCGCCGTTCGGCCTGAATCTTTTTGTGATCAACGCCATGGCCAAGGATGTGCCGATGGCCGAGACCTACAAGGGAGTGATCGGCTTTTGCGTAAGCGACATCATTCGCCTTGTGTTGCTGGTGGCCTTTCCTGCCCTGACCCTGTGGCTGCCGGGCATCAAGTAGCGCCGTCGCGCGCCTTCAGAACCTCGGGTGCACCGGCTTGAATGCCGGTTTCAGGGCCCAGCGCCGCGCCACCTCGAAATAGCCGCGAAAGTAGTAGCCGCCGTTGCGCGCCACGATGCGTTCGCGATGGGCGCGGAAGTAGGCCGGTATCTCCCACCACGGCATGCGCGGATGAAGATGATGTACCGCATGCAGGTTGTTGTTCAGGAACAGCAGACTCCAGAACAGGTTCGATTCGACGATCGCCGTGCGCTCGGCCGGGCGCGGGCCGTAACGATGCTCGATGAAGGAGCGCACCCAGCCCAGGCCGAAGGCCGGCCAGGCGATGCCCAGCACGTACTGCCACCACGCCATGCCGCATACACCGCTGATGTAGGCAAACAGCAATGCCACCAGCAGCATATGCATGGCCCAGTGGCCGAGATGGGAGAAGTCGCCGGTCGCGAGTAGTGCCGCTTCGCGTCGCAGCAGTTTTTCCAGGCGCAGGATCGGCCCCAGGATCACACGGCCGAGCAGGCTCTGGTTGGCCATGAGCACGCTGCGGCGCCAAGCCGGCAGCGCGGCCCAGTCGGCCGCGCGCCAGTAGACCGATTCGGTATCGACGCCCGGTTCGGTCAGATGGGTGTTCTGATGATGCTTGGTGTGTGCCGCGCGGTACAGCGGGAACGGCAGCCACAGGCCCAGGGGCGGCATCACCACCGCGCTGCGCAGCCATTGGGGGGCCGAGCGAAAGGCGTGAATCGCCTCGTGCTGCAGGGAAAAATGCCAGGCCACCAGGTAAGCACCGAGCGGGGTGATCAGCCACCAGGACAAGTGCGCGTGCAAGGCGAGCAACAGGGCCCAGGCGCCATACAGCGTGAGCGCCACCAGCCAGGTCGGGCCGTCATGACGGGTGAACAGGTTTTTCACGCTATGCGGTCGCGTGCGAAACTCAAAGGGAATTCCGGCGTCTGATAATCCATCATCACGCGGTAGTGGTGTTCGATGTCGGCCATGAAGAAATCGCGCGTGATCGCGCCGACCAGGCGCGGCACCACGAATTTCATCGCGTTGATCGAGGCGCCGCTGGGCCCCATGCTCATGGTCGCGCCGAAGTCGAACAGGTGGATGTTGGCCAGAAACGGTGCCGTTCCGGGCGTCTTCTCGACAAGTTCAAGCCCCGGCCCGAGGTAGGGAAAGCCGTCCAGGCGCGGCTGCGCCAGCGCCGGCGGTGGCGTGTAGTGATCGGCCCAGGTGGCGATGTGCGCACCGAACGCGGCCAACTCCGGCCGTTTGGCCACATCGAGTTCGAAGCCGGTGCCGCAAATCAGGAAGTCGGCCGTGAAGCGGCCGCTGGGGGTGTCGATCAGCACCGCGCCGCCTGCCCGCGTCAATTGGTTCCACGGGCTGCCGGTGTGCAGGTGAAAGTTTCTATGGCGGGTGCAACGGTCCCAGGTCTCCGGCGGCAAGGCTTCGCGAATCGACAATAGATGGTGCATGAAGCGCCAGCGCGTGGCGTCGTCGAGCTCGCGAAAATGGCGCAGGAAGCCGGGATAGGAAATTGCCTTGTAGGGCTGCACCCGCTGCAGTTCGGCGCGCCGTACGAACAGGCGCACCTCCGCCGCGCCGGCTTCGAGCGCGGTGGCGGCATTGTCGAAGGCCGAGGCGCCGGCGCCCAGCACGGCAACGCGCCGACCGGCAAGGCTGGCGAAATCAATCGCGTCGCCGGTGTGGGCGCGCAGGTGTGGCGGCAGGGAGGCCACTGCGGGCGGCATCCACCACTGCCCGGAACGCTCGATCCCCATCGCCAGCACCAGCTTGCGTGCCAGCACCACTCTCTGCCCGCGCCCATCCTCCAGGGTAGCGGCAAGCAGTTCGCCAGCCGGCTCGATGCCTTGCAGCCTGGTGCCGTTTTCAACCGGCAGCGCCAGGGTATCGCGCAGCCACAGCAGGTAATCGTTCCAGTCTTCCTTGGCGATCTTGCCCAGGGCCTCGAATGCGGCCGTGCCGTGTTGCGCTTCGAACCAGGCCTGGAAGGTGAGCGATGGAAAGCCCAGATCCGGGCCGGTCACGGTTTTCCACGAGCGCAGGGTCTTCATGCGCGCATAGGTGCGCCACGGGCCTTCGCGTCCGCGGGGTGCAGCGTCGATCACCAGGATGTTGTCGACGCGTTCCTGCAGGAGCATGGAAGCAACCGCCAAGCCACCCTGGCCGGCACCGACGATAAGCACATCGAGCACCGCCTTGCCATCGACCTGGCGCGGCGGCACCCAGGGAAGCTCGGGGTACTTGAGCAACTCGAGTTCGGTCCGCACCCGTTGTTCGAGGGCGTCAAGGCCGCGGCCGGTGCTTGGTGCAAGGTCTTGCATCGATCTTCGTCCGATTCTTTCAGGGTGTGGCCAGCCACGCTTGCCGGGTATCGCGCAGGCGGGAATAAAAGGCAAGACGCGTACCACCTGGCGGTACTTCGAAAAATTGTCTTATCGATGATAATGCACAGGCGGCGCGATTGTCGCTAAACGCTGAACAAGTTCCTGCAACGCGGACTCGCAAACGACGAGTCTTCAAAATTCAACAGGTTGAAAAAGCGACTTTTTCAACCTGCGGACCTGTTCAGCTTTTCCCCAACGATGACCCAGTTTCTCTCCATCCACCCCACCCATCCACAGCCGCGCCTGATCGCCCAGGCGGCCGCGCTGGTGAAAAGCGGCGCGGTGATCGTCTACCCGACCGACTCCTGCTACGCCCTGGGTTGCCATATCGGCGACAAGGCCGCAGCAGAGCGCCTGCGCGCGATCCGCCAGGTCGATGACAACCATCACTTCACCCTGGTTTGCCGCGACCTGTCGGAGATCGCCAACTTTGCCAAGGTCGACAATACCCAGTACCGCATGCTCAAAGCCGCCACCCCGGGGGCCTATACCTTCATTCTCGAGGCCAGCCGCGAAGTGCCGCGCCGCCTGGCGCACGCGAAGCGTCGCAGCATCGGCCTGCGTGTGCCCGAAAACGTGATCGCGCAGGCGCTGCTCACCGCACTTGACGAACCGCTGCTCTCGACTACCCTGATCCTGCCAAACGTCGAAGACCCGCTCAATGATGCCGAAGAAATCCGCGAGCGGCTCGGGCGCCAGGTCGACCTGATCATCGATGGTGGCGCCTGCGGCCTTGTGCCGACATCGGTGATCGACATGACCGGCGACACGCCGCGCGTGGTGCGCTTAGGAGCGGGATCTCTGGCGGCACTGGGGCTCAGCTGAGGGCGTTTGTTAAAATTGGCGTTGTGAACGAAACCCTGATCCAGACTGTCGCGACTTTCGCGATCCCCGTGTTGTTTGCCATCACCCTGCATGAAGCCGCGCACGGTTATGCGGCGCGGCATTTCGGCGACGCCACCGCCGCCATCATGGGTCGCCTGTCGCTCAATCCGCTGCGCCACATCGATCCGTTCGGCACCATCGCCATGCCCCTGCTGTTGTACTTCCTGACCAACGGGGCGTTCGTGTTCGGCTATGCCAAACCGGTACCGGTCGACAGCCGCAACCTGCGTCGCCCCAAGCAGGACATGCTGTGGGTGGCGTTCGCCGGGCCGGCCTCGAACCTTGCGATGGCGCTGTTCTGGGCACTCTTCGCGCTGGTGTTTGTCGCGCTTGGCATCGACGAGCCATTTTTCCAGGGCATGGCGCGTGCCGGTGTGCTGGTCAACCTGGTGATGGCCGCGCTCAACCTGTTTCCGCTGCCGCCGCTCGACGGCGGGCGCATGCTGGTGGCGGTGCTGCCCTATACCCAGGCGCGGTTGGTCGCGAAGATCGAACCCATTGGCTTTTTCGTGGTGCTGGCCCTGGCCGCCACCAACCTGCTCAATTACTGGATGCTGCCCTTGCTGGGCGTGATGCAAACCGGGCTGGGCTGGATACTGCAGCCGCTGGCTGCGCTGATATAGGGAAGCACTGAACAAGTCAGTAGGTCGAGCAGGTTACTTTTTCAAGTGGTTGAATTTAAACGATCTTTTGTTCGATAGTCTGGATTCCAGGGACTTACTCAGCGCCTTTTTCTGGTAGAGAACATTCCTCATGTACGCCCAACGCGTTTTATCCGGCATGCGCCCCACGGGCGCCCTGCATCTTGGCCACTATCACGGCGTGCTCAAGAACTGGGCACGCCTGCAGGCCGAATACCCCTGTTTGTTTTTTGTTGCCGACTGGCATGCACTGACCACACATTACGACGAAGTCCATGTAATCGGGCAGAACACACGCGAAATGGTGATCGACTGGCTGGCCGCGGGCATCGATCCGGCGCAGGCGGTGCTGTTCGTGCAGAGCCGGGTGCCGCAGCATGCGGAATTGCACCTGCTGTTGTCGATGATGGCGCCGCTTTCCTGGCTTGAACGGGTGCCTACCTACAAGGACCAGCAGGAAAAGCTGAGCGAGAAGGACCTCACCACCTACGGCTTTCTCGGCTACCCGCTGTTGCAGGCGGCCGATATCCTGATTTATCGTGCCCGGCATGTGCCGGTGGGTGAAGACCAGGTGCCGCATGTGGAATTCACGCGCGAAGTGGCGCGCCGCTTCAACCACCTTTATGGCAAGGAAACCGGCTACGAAGAGAAGGCGCTTGAAGCAGTCAAGCGCCTGGGCAGCAACGGCGCGCGCCGATACAGGGAGTTGCGCGATCGCTACCAGCAAACCGGCGGCGCCGCCGCGCTCGCGGCCGGCCAGGCCTTGTTAGCCGAGGCGGCAAGCCTCGCGCAAAGCGATCGCGAGCGCCTTTACGGCTACCTCGAAGGCGGCGGCAAGATCATCCTGGTCGAGCCGCAGGCCCTGCTGACGGCGAGCTCGCGCATGCCCGGCCTTGATGGCCAGAAAATGTCCAAGTCCTACGGCAACACCATTGCGCTGCGCGAGGACGCGAAGTCGGTCGAGAAGAAGATCCGTACCATGCCGACCGATCCGGCAAGGGTGCGGCGCAACGATCCAGGCAATCCGGACAAATGCCCTGTTTGGGAACTGCACCAGGTGTATTCGGATGACGCCACTCGCGCCTGGGCGCGCGCCGGCTGCACCAGCGCCGGCATCGGATGCATCGAGTGCAAGCAGCCGGTGATCGAGGCGGTGCTGCGCGAGCAGGTGCCGATGCATGAGCGCGCGCAAAAGTACATCGACGCGCCCGGCCTGGTGAGCGAAATTCTTGAAGCCGGCCGCGTCAAGGCGACGGCATTGGCCGAGGAAACCATGCGCGAAGTTCGCGACGCCATGGGCTTGGGGGGCGCCTGATGGCGCTGCCTGGCAATCCTGGTCAGCCCGATGGCGCCTGTCGGCGTTAGTCTTGCGATGAACCCCGAAACCGCCCTCCCGAAGATCCTGGTGCGCCCGTCCAAGGCCGGCGACATCGCGTTGATCGCCGAGATCTATGGCTATCACGTGTTGAACGGCCCGGCCTCGTTCGAACTGATGGCGCCTTCGGTTGTCGAGATGGGCAAGCGCCGCGCCGACCTTATCGGCCGCAATTTCCCCTACCTTGTGGCCGAGATCGAAGGGCGGGTGGTCGGTTATGCCTACGCCAGCCTGTATCACACGCGGCCGGCCTATCGCTTCACGCTCGAGGATTCGGTGTATATCCACAAGGATTTTGCCGCGCGCGGGGTCGGTCGCATGTTGCTCGACGCGCTGATCGAAGCCTGCGAAAAGATAGGCGGCCGGCAACTGATCGCGGTCATCGGCGATTCCGACAATGCTGCCTCGATCAAGCTGCACGCGGCCTGCGGCTTCAAGCGCACCGGTACGCTCAAGGCGGTGGGCTTCAAGTTCGGGCGCTGGGTCGATAGCGTGATCATGCAACTGGCCATCGGCGAGGGTGCCAGGACCCTGCCGCCGGAGTCGAACCCCGGCAGGTGAGCGCGCGCCGGATGCGGCGCGCATGTCAAGTTTCGCGGACGCCTGCCACCGGCTGGCGGCGCTCAATTGTTTTTTCAGGATCCGGATTTCAAGCATGCTTTCCACCGCAAACATCAGCATCCAGTTCGGCGCCAAACCGCTGTTCGAAAACGTCAGCATCAAGTTCACCGATGGCAACCGCTACGGGCTGATCGGCGCCAACGGCTGCGGCAAATCGACCTTCATGAAAATCCTCGGGCGCGATCTCGAGCAGAGCACCGGTGAGGTGATGCTCGAATCCGGGCGCCGCCTGGGCAAGCTGAACCAGAACCAGTTCGCCTATGAGGATGAAAGGGTGCTCGACGTGGTGTTGCAGGGCCATGTGGAAATGTGGCGGGCGATGACCGAGCGTGATGCCATCTATGCCAACCCCGAAGCCAGCGACGACGACTACATGCACGCCGCCGAACTGGAGGCCAAGTACGCGGAATACGGCGGCTACGACGCCGAGGCGCGCGCCGCGGCCTTGCTGGCCGGCGCCGGCATCGAGGAAAAGTTGCACAACGGCCCGATGCGCGAAGTAGCACCCGGCTGGAAGTTGCGCGTGCTGCTGGCGCAGGCCTTGTTTTCCAAGCCCGACGTGCTGCTGTTGGACGAGCCGACCAACAACCTCGACATCAACTCGATCCGCTGGCTGGAGGACGTGCTCAACGCCTACGACAGCACCATGATCATCATCAGCCACGATCGCCATTTCCTCAACCAGGTATGCACCCATATGGCAGACCTGGACTATGGCCAGATCAAGGTTTATCCGGGCAACTACGACGATTTCATGCTGGCCTCGACCCAGGCGCGCGCACTGATGTCGGCGGCCAACGCCAAGGCCCGAGACCGCATCACCGACCTGCAGGATTTCGTGCGTCGCTTCTCGGCCAACAAGTCGAAGGCGCGCCAGGCCACCTCGCGCCTGAAGATGATCGACAAGATCAAGGTCGAGGA